>ENA-UOOI01001389-UOOI01001389.1-fermentation-metagenome-genome-assembly--contig:-NODE-1389-length-25512-cov-3.707114_pt1 | contig 25512 bp, 29 predicted proteins | sample MGYA00245779_ERZ724027 | MGnify/ENA primary metagenome ERZ724027 (study PRJEB28704, sample SAMN03018318) | fermentation metagenome | biome: anthropogenic terrestrial biome; feature: soil; material...
CACTTCAACGGTTTTCAAGACCGCCGCGATCGACCACTCTGCCATCTCTCCTTGCATTAGTGAAAAATGCGAGTGCAAAGGTATAACTATTTTCGGAAAGAAAAAATAGCTATCTCATATTATTTTTTTCCTGATTCCGCAAAAACCAATTATTCATTGTATCTTTGCGTAAACTAGGAACTATTCATGTTATTTACCGAACTTCCCCTTTGTGACACCCTGCTGGATGGCCTGCAGGCAATGAACTTCAGAGAGACCACACCAGTCCAGGAGCAGGCTATTCCCGTCATCCTTGAAAAAAAGGATGTAATTGCCTGCGCCCAGACGGGCACAGGAAAGACAGCCGCTTTTCTGCTTCCCCTCCTGAATAACCTGCAGACCGATACGCACGACGAAGATAAGATCAACGCCGTCGTGATGGCTCCCACCCGTGAACTGGCCCAACAGATCGACCAACAAATGGAGGGTTTCTCCTATTTCACGCCTTTCTCTTCCGTAGCAGTGTATGGCGGTAACGACGGCGAAGCGTGGGATGTACAAAAAAGAGGCTTACTGAGCGGTGCTGATGTGGTGATTGCCACCCCGGGAAGGCTCCTGTCACATATCAACCTATACAATATCGATTTTTCAGGAGTAAAGTATTTTATTCTGGATGAGGCGGATAGGATGCTGGACATGGGATTCCATGACGATATCATGAAAATTGAAAAGTTGCTTCCGAAGGAACGGCAGACCATCATGTTCTCGGCTACCATGCCCCCCAAGATACAGCAACTGGCAAAGAGCATCCTGCGCGACCCGGTGGATATTTCCATTGCCATTTCCCGGCCGCCCGAAACGATCCTGCAATCGGCCTACATCTGCCATGAGGCGCAGAAGATCAACATTGTAAAGTATCTCTTCAAAGAAAAAGCGCCCAACAAGGTGATCCTCTTTTCCGGCTCGAAGCAGAAAGTAAAGGATATCGCCAAGATATTAAAACGTATGGGATTATCGGCGGGTGAGATGCATTCCGACCTCGACCAGTCACAGCGTAACCATATAATGCATGAATTCAAAAACGAACGGGTGGATATCCTGGTGGCAACGGACATTGTCGCCCGGGGTATCGACATTGATGATATTACACTGATAATCAACTTCGATGTGCCGTATGATGCGGAGGACTATGTACACCGTATCGGACGTACGGCGCGTGCCGGCGACTCGGGCATGGCCATCACCTTTGTGTCGCCCGATGAGCAGTACCGTTTCTCCCGGATTGAACAGTTTCTGGGAAAACAGATCTACCGGATCCCCGTACCGTCGGAATTGGGCGAAGCCCCGGAGTATAAACCGACCCGCGACAGCAACAGGAGAGGTGCATCCATCCGTTCATTGAAAGGGACGGGAAAAAAGGGGAAAGAAATGGAGAAAAAGGTTGGTAAATCATCAGGAAGACCGGGTAGGTCAGAAATGTCCGGAAAACCGGAGAAGGAGAAGCAGGAAAGAACGGAAAATTCCAAAGAGGGAAGGCCGGAAAGATTGGAAAGATCAGGAAAACCGGAGCCGTCAGAGAGATCGGGAAGGTCGGAAATGTCCGGAAAACCGGGAGGATCACGGAGAAACGGAGGATCACCTTCCGATAAGAGTTCGCAGGAAAGCGGAACACTTCGTTCCGGGAGAAACTCACGGCAAAACGAAGTGTCACACCCCGAAGGAAGTTCACAGCAAAATGAAACGCCTCGCTCCAGAAAGAATGAGGGAAACCCACAGGAAAGACAAGTATCACGGAAACAGGAAGCACATAAGAAACAAGTAGTACATAAAGGGCAAGGAGATCCGCTGAAACAAGAAACACCAGGAGAACAAAGATTATCCCGGCAACAAAAAACTTCAAAAACAGCAGGTAAAAAAGAAGTACGACAGGTCTCCAACTCAACAACAGCAAGTTTTACAAAAGGAAGATCAACGACAGGAAGTTCTTCGGATGAAAAAAGATCATCACTTCCACAAAGACCCGCTCCTGCTCGGGAACAGACCGGCAAAACCGACAAGCCAAAGAAATGGAGCTGGTGGCCCTTCGGGAAAAAATAGCGAAGCCGGCCTGACGAAAATCAGCCCGGCTCCTATCCGGAATCGACACTACACCGCGATCAACTCCGCTTTCTGTTCCAACTGAATGATCTCCATCCCCCTAAGGATGGCCTTTTCATTCATCGGTAAAAGTTTATGATGCCTCTCGGGAAGAGATTTTTTCAGTCCTTCCATCACATTTTCAACCTCCACCATAGGCGAGATCTTGAGCAAGCCACCCAATACGATCATATTGAATACCTTGGTATTATTCATCTTCATCGACTCATCCATCGCATTGATACGAAAGACATTGATATCGGGCCGTTCCACTTTCTTGTGAATGCCATACCCATCGTAGATCAACGCACCGCCCGGTTTCACCCTATTCTCGAATTTCTCGAGCGAGGGCTGGTTCAATACTATAGCGATATCATACTTGTTTACCACAGGTGAGCTGATGGGTTTATCAGAAATAATGACCGTGACATTAGCAGTCCCCCCCCGCTGCTCCGGCCCGTAAGCCGGAAACCACGATACCTCCTTATTTTCCATAATTCCCGAATAGGCAAGGATCTTTCCCATAGAAAGCACACCCTGACCTCCAAAACCTGAAATGACTATCTCCTGTAACATTATATTTTTTTATTGCTTTAGATATTCTTCAAATCGCCGATCGGGAATACCGGGAACATATTTTCCACCATCCAGTCGTTGGCCGCTGCCGGCGTCATTTTCCATCCTGCATTACAGGTAGAAACTACTTCCACGATAGAGGTTCCCTTTCCTGCCATGGAATTCTCAAAAGCGAGCTTAATCATCCGCCGTGTCTTTTTTACCGCTGCTGCCGTATGTACGCTGACGCGGGTAGCAAGGCAAACGCCGTCGAGCAGGGCCAGCATATCGAGCATTTTCAGGGGACCACCCATGGTCTCCACATTGCGGCCGTCGGGACTGGTTGATGTGACCATATTGCTTAAGGTAGTGGGAGCCATCTGTCCGCCGGTCATACCGTAGATACCGTTATTGATAAAGACAATGGCTATATTCTCGCCGCGGTTAGCGGCATGGATGGTTTCTGCCGTTCCGATAGCGGCCAGGTCTCCATCACCCTGGTAAGTGAATACCATTCTGTCGGGCAGCAGCCGTTTGACGGCTGTGGCCAGTGCGGGAGCACGCCCGTGTGCGGCCTCCTGCCAATCGATATCGAGGTATTTATAAGCAAAAACGGCACATCCCACCGGCGCAATACCGATAGTTTTCTCCTGCAAACCCAGTTCTTTGATCACCTCTGCAATCACTTTATGTACCACTCCGTGAGAACATCCCGGACAGTAGTGCATATGATTGTCGTTCATCAATTCCGGCTTTGCATAAACCAGATTTTCAGGACTTACTATATCGCTGGCATTCATACAATTTATATTTTTAAAAAGTCGGGAAATTAGAAGTTAAAATTGAGAACTCAGAAATTAGAACTTAGAATTAAGAAAGTTAGGAACAGGAAGTGAAGTTTTTTCACTTTTTAGTTTTTAATTTACGTCTTTACTCTTTATTCTTTACTCTTTATTCTTTACTCCTTACTCACTATTTATATTTACTTCTTAGAAAATCTGTATATAAGATAAAACAGGATGGCAGCTCCGCCAAAATACCAGGTGAGTTTCATATCCTGGTTGGAGGAAAAATAGACTACTACCGTCGCCAGAAATGCAAGCAGGAATAACAGCAGGAATATATTTCTTATTTTGGGATCCATGTTCCGTAATTTTAATCTATTTGACCACTTTTTCTTTTAACGCATCGAGCACACCATCGGGTGTAGGCACGATCCCGCCTAAACGTCCGTAATGTTCCACAGGCACTTTCCCGTTCACCGCAAGACGCACATCCTCCACCATCTGCCCGGCATTGAGTTCCACAGTAAGCATGCCCTTCACCTTACCGGCGTAACCACGCAGTATCTTACTTGGGAAAGGCCACAAAGTGATAGGTCTGACAAGTCCCACCTTAATTCCTTCTTCCCGCGCCATTTCAATCGTTTTCAAACAGATACGGGCCGCAGACCCAAAAGCGACCAGCAGGTAGTCGGCATCGTCGCATTTTACCTCTTCGTAAAGGACCTCATTTTCCTCCACTACGCGGTATTTTGCCTGAAAACGCTCGTTATTCTTTTCCATCAGAGCCGAATCGAGTTCAAGGGAAGTGATGATATTGGGTTCCCTGTCCGGTGTTTTTCCGAGGGTTGCCCACGGGCACTGCTCCCTGATCTCCTGATCGGTCCGTCGGCGCCGGAATTCAGGGAGCTTCACCTTTTCCATCATCTGTCCGATCACACCATCGGTCAGGATCATAGCCGGATTACGGTATTTAAAGGCGAGATCGAAACCAAGCGCCACAAAATCGGCCATCTCCTGCACGGAATTGGGAGCGAGCGTGATCAGTCTGTAATCGCCGTGTCCCCCCCCTTTCACCGTCTGGAAATAATCGGCCTGGGAAGGTTGAATAGTTCCTAAGCCGGGACCACCCCGTTGCACATTCACTATCAGGCAGGGCAATTCCGCACCCGCCATATAGGAAATACCTTCCTGCTTCAGGCTGATACCGGGACTGGAAGAGCTGGTCATGGAATATTTACCACAGGCAGCACCGCCATACACCATGTTGATGGCAGCCACTTCGCTTTCGGCCTGCAGCACCACCATACCTGTCGTTTTCCAGGGAGCTACCTCCATGAGTGTCTCTATTATTTCCGACTGAGGGGTGATGGGATAACCGAAATAACCATCTACTCCGTAACGAATCGCTGCATAGGCAATGGCTTCGTTTCCCTTCATCAAAGATATTTCTTCTGACATAATATTAGTTTTGCTAATGTTCTTTTCCGGAAAATGATTACAATACCTTTTTCCGATAGACCGTTAAGCACCCATCCGGACATACAAATCCGCAGTTTGCGCATCCGATACAATCATCGGGATTTTTCATATATACATAGTGATATCCGCGATCGTTCACTTCACGCGGCTGTAAATCCAGCGTATCAGTGGGACATGACACAACACAGAGATTACACCCCTTACATCGACCGGTATTTATCTCTACATAACCCTTGACTTTAGCCATTATTAGACGTGGTTTTTAATTGTCAGTTACAAAAGTAACAGTTGTTTTGCAAGAACTCAATTTTTCTATGTTAATTTTTTTGCTTTATATTAACAGCCGGTATTTTACCATCCGAACGCCTCTTCACTCATCCAGTGTCCCTGTACTTTTAACACCTGTTCGATCACATCACGGGCCACACCCTCCCCTCCTTTTACAGGGGAGATATATTTAGCTATCTTTTTTATTTCGGGAGCCGCATCGAGGGGCGCGACGGCCAAACCCACCTCGCACATCACCCTGTAATCAGGAATATCGTCTCCCACATAGATAATTTCTTCGGGTTTATAACTCGACTTACTAATATAATGCTGATATTCATCTATTTTAGTCTTAGATTTCATATAAATATCCTTAACACCCAGCGATTCGTAACGCACCCGCACCGAGAGTGTATTTCCGCCGGTGATGATAGCCACACCATAGCCGCATCTGACAGCCAGGTTAAGCGCATAGCCGTCGCGGATATTAATTGTCCGTAACGGTTCTCCCTCCGAGGAAATGGGTAGGGTCTGACGGGAGAGGACTCCGTCGATATCAAAAATAAAAGCCTTTATTTTTTTCAGGTCATAATCGATCATGCTCATAAAGAGTGATTCAATAAATTTGTCCGTCTCTATTGATTGACGGAAATATTGTGAATACTTTTGCTTAACAGGGAATATATTTCTCTCTTCAGGGGATCGCTCAGCAGTTCCAGATGTTTCCGCATCACCTTCTCATCGAACCGTACGGCGGGCCCGGTCTGTGCAGTCCGCGGGTCCATCACTGCCACTTTGGCGGCTGTCTCGGCAATCAGCGGATTCAGCAGATGGAACGAGATTTCCTCTTCGCCCACAATTTCCGATGCCAGCGTATACATATGATTGGCAAAATTACATGCAAAAACGGCTGCAAGGTGCAGTACCCGCCGTTTATCGCCGGAAAGGTAATGCACGTTTCCCGAGATCGTTTCCGCCAGATCCCTCAACAAGCCAGCGGTTTCAGCAGTATTTCCCTCTATAAACACCGGGATATCCCAAAAATCCACCTCCCTGTCCCTGCTGAATGTCTGTAACGGATAGAGGACTCCCCGGTCGTTATGCGGAGAGAGGACAGAGATGGGGATACTACCTGCCGTATGCACCCATACACCTCCGGTTAGGGGCATTTGGGCAATGATTCCAGGTAGAGCGTCATCTTTCACCGAAAATATATAGAAGTCGGCACCGCAGTACACCTGCGCAATATCATCGATCGGCTCCGCCCCGAGCCGGCGGGCAAGCTTCCCGGCATTGCCGAACATGCGGCTGTAGACCTGCACGATCTCACTGCCCGATGCTTTGAGCGCTGCTGCCATATGGGTAGCCACATTTCCTGATCCTATAAAAACAATCTTCATGATATTTACGGTTGATATCAATAATTGACATGGTTCGACTTAATCACCTTCACGCCCACTTTTTCTACTCCCCGCAACGGATCATCATTCATTGCCTGGCGGATTGTCAACCGGTAATGGTAAACCGAATCCCGTGGGATGAAAGAAAGGTAGGCCAACGACAACTGGTTTAATCCCCCGGCGCCGCTTCCCAGCCATTTTCCGTGCTCATCGGCCAGCAGGCACCGGAAAGTGTCGGTACGGACAAGAGAATCCGCCAGATCCTGATCGATTTGCAACCAGAGGTCCCGATAAGGATAACTGCGGTTGGTCGTCAGTTCAATAGTTACATTATAGCCTGTACCTGAGACGGAAATCAATGAATCCATGGTAAAAACGAGCAGCGAATCACGATACCACTTCCCGTTCTCAACCTGGTAAAAACGGGAATAGGTCTCTCCCTCTGAACACGAGGCAAGAGGGATGAAAAGCAGACCCGCCAATATCGAGAAGATATTACTCTTTGTTCTCACCCGAAGATTTCCTGTTTCTGGGGTTTCTGTTTCCTGATAAATTGTCCGGCCGTTTTTTACGGGGTTTCCGCCGCTTTTTTCCCTGATTTTCCTTCTGGTCATCGAACCGGGTGATACTCTGGTCTCCGAGTATATCACCGGGATACGCTCCGTTCTCCCCGGATTTCTCCTCTGTTTCGACAGTCAGTTTCAACGGCTTCTCTCCTTTTTTGTTCATCCTGATGATCTCGAATACTCGATCTTTGGAGATAGTCACCAAATTGCCGCCGTTGTACTTATCGGACGAATAGGTGATCCTGCCGGAAAAAACATCGGTTTTGAAATGGTAATAGCTGGCATCTTTTGTTTCGAGCACGATCTCACGCGAAGGCAGGGCACGTTGTGCCTCTACATAAGCATCCACTTCGTAGTTCATACAACACTTCAATTTCCCGCATTGTCCTGCCAATTTCTGCGGATTGATAGAGATATCCTGACATCTGGCAGCTGAAGTAGAGACCGATACGAAACTCGACATCCAACTGCTACAGCACATTTCGCGTCCGCAAGGGCCAATTCCGCCGATACGGCCGGCTTCCTGACGTGCGCCTATCTGTTTCATCTCTATCTTTACCTTGAATTCGCCGGCCAGCACTTTGATGAGCTGGCGGAAATCGACCCTCTCGTCTGCAATATAATAGAAGATAGCTTTGTTGCCGTCGCCCTGATACTCCACGTCGCCGATTTTCATCTTCAGGCCCAGTTCCTCGGCTATCTCCCTGGAACGGATCATGGTGAACTGTTCACGTGCTTTTGCCTGTTCATACTTCTCCAGGTCGGCAGGACGTGCTATCCGGTAGACCCGTTTCAACCCGCCGTTGGCATCTTCCCTGAAATTGTTCTTCTTCATCTGCAACTCAACCAGCTTTCCGGTGAGTGTCACAGTCCCTATGTCGTGTCCGGGTAAAGCCTCCACTGCCACTATATCGCCTAGTTCAAGCTCGATATCGTTGCTGTTGATATAATATCCTTTGCGGGTGTTCTTGAACTGAACCTCCACCATCCTTGTCGCTTTCTGAAGCTCGGGAAAGTCGTGTAACCAGTCGTAGATGTGGAGTTTATTGTTATGGCGGGTACAGCCCCGGCAGCTCTTCGTATTTCTTACGGTCGTCGTGTTCAATGGCACGATATCCGCTAATTTGTCTGATAATTGTTCTTTATCCATATATATTAAATCGCCCTGTCGCTCCCGGCAGGCGAGACTTTTGATGATAAATAATTAAAAACAGGATGCAAGTTACAAAATTATTTTCTTAAAAACATTGTCACTTTCAGACAAAGATCAAGAAAAATAATTTTTGCATTGCCGTTTTGCTCAATCTGGCGATAAGCGAGCGAAAACTCATTGCTCAGTTCTTCTATATTTTTTTCATTGATGAAAGGAGCGAAACGCTCACCGAACTGCCACTCGTCGCTGTTCAGGTATACCATCTCCGGCGCATCGAGATTACTCACAAAATATTCCCGGAACAACCTCAGCGAATAGAGCAGGAAACTTTTTTGCATCTCCCGTCCGATACCTGCAATTTCATTGGCTATCTCTTTTATGGCCTTGATCTTACCTGCGAAAGCGTTGCGCATCATCTGCCTGAACAATTCGAAAAAATATTCCGTATGTTCCGATGCCTGTATGATCTCAATGGCTTTTGTGAAACTGCCATTGGCTATATGGGCTGTTGACCGTGCCCTTTCGAGGTCCAACCCGAATTTCTGTTGCAATACAACCACCATTTCATCCTTTTCAATGGCACGGATGTGCAACGGCTGGCACCGCGACCAGATTGTCTGCAGTACACTTTCCCTGTCTTCCGAGACCAGGAGGAAGACCGTAAGGTCGGGCGGCTCTTCTACCAGCTTCAGCAACTTGTTGGCGCACGCTTCGTGCATCTTTTCGGGAAGCCATACGATCATGATCTTGTAAGGAGCCTCATACACCTTGAGGCTAAGCTTCCGGATGATTTCATCGCTCTCTTTCGAATAAATGATCCCCTGCGCATTTTGCGCGTCAATAAAGTTGAGCCATTGGTTGAGATTGAAGTAACTGTTCTCCGACAGGAATTCGCGCCATTGAGGCAGATATTGGTCGCTCACCTTCGATTTCACCACGGGAAATACGAAATGGAGGTCGGGATGTGCCAGCTTATCGAATTTATGACATGAGGGACATTCGCCGCAGGCATCTTCCGCACCGCGGTTGCTGCAATTCAGATACCTGGCGTAAGCAATGGCCAACGGCAGCTTTCCCACCCCTTCCGGGCCGTAAAAGATACGGGCATGCGGAATAAACCCCTGGCGCACCGAATTGATCAGGTGCTCTTTTACGTCGTGAAGCCCTATGACATCGCGAAAATACATCAGTATATCTCCCGGGCTACCCTATGGACACTTTCGGTAGCCATCAATGAATAAAAATGAATACTGGGAACTTTATTGCGGATCAGCTCCTTACACTGTCCGATACACCACTCTACACCGACCTCCTTCGCTTCCTCATCGTCTTTGCATTTGCGAAGCGCCACGGCCAGTTCTTCGGGAATATCCGAACGGAAAATACGGGGCAGCGCCGTCAGTTGGTTTTTCAGGTGGACCGGTTTGATCCCGGGAATAATGGGAACGGTGATCCCGGCGTCGCGGCAACGGTTCACGAACTCAAAATATTTATTGTTATCGAAAAACATTTGCGTAACAAGATATTCAGCGCCGTTATCTACTTTCATCTTGGTATAATAGAGCTCCGATTCCATATTGGGCGACTCCTCATGCTTTTCCGGGTAGCAGGCCATCCCATAGGAAAAGGGTTCTTCGGGAGGTGTAAAAGAGGAGCCGTCGAACGCGATTCCTTTATTGAAGTTATTCACCTGTTCCTGAAGGCCGGTAGCGTGGGGATGACAGTCCATTTTCAGCTGCTCCGCATCCAGTTTTTTGGTATCGCCTCTCAGCAACAGCAGGTCGGTAACCCCCAGAAAGGAGAGGTCGATCAATGCATATTCGGTCTCCTCTTTCGAGAAACCCTGCGAAATCATGTGGGGGACCGCCCGTATCCCGTATTTGTTCTGTATGGCGGCAGCGATGGCTACCGAACCGGGTCGTCTCCGCACATTCACTTTCCGGTAGGCGCCGTTTTCATCTTCCCTGTAGATACTCTCGCTGTGGTGCGTAGTAATATTGATATATTTCGGATCGAATTCCTTCAGACGGTCGATAGCATTGAACACCTGCTGAATACTGTTTCCCTTTAATGGGGGCAGCAGTTCAAACGAAAAAGCAGTCTTCCTTGTATTGTTAATTAATTCCGAAACCCTCATACTGATTTGTCGATTTACTGATTTACTGATTTGTTGATTGTATGCAACTAAATCGAAGATATTTAGATGTTTTGTGGGGTACTCATTAGTTCGCAAAGAGCGTTAAAAAGAGGAGCTGTCCGAAGCGAAGCAAGTTCTACTCTTTTAGCGAATATTTGCGTTAAGCCAAGTGAGCAGAGCCAAGCTTGCTTGAGCTATGCCATGGCGAGCAAATATCTAACTTTAGTGAATGAGAGCCAGGATGGGTCACAAAACATCGTCAGGCGAATGATTTAGTGACAATCAGACAACAGTGCTAATTAAAAATAGCCCTTACCACATCCATACCATTGGCATATAACACAAGACCTAAAAGCAGGATCATTCCCGCCACCTGGGCATACTCCATAAATTTCTCGTTAGGCTTTCGCCGGGTGATCACCTCATAAATGAGGAACATCACATGGCCGCCGTCGAGGGCCGGGATGGGCAGGATATTCATAAAGGCAAGAATCACCGAGAGGAAGGCTGTCATCTTCCAGAACTCTTGCCAGTCCCATTGCGCAGGGAAGAGGTTCCCGATCGCTCCGAACCCGCCCAGGGATGAAGCGCCCGCTTTGGTGAATACATATTTAAACTGCGCCACATAGTCCTTCAATGTTTGTATGCCTAATTTAATCCCTGCCGGAAATGATTCGAAGAATCCGTATGTGAGGGTGACGGTCTGATAAACCTGGGATACTCCCATTGCGTAAAAGCCCAAGGTACCGGCAGAATCTACCTCTACGGTTGTAGTCTGCAGTAATCCGTTCCGGTAATAATCCAGTGCAATCTGCTGGTTACGGCTATTGTCGAGAGCCGCCCGCAAATCACTGAAGGCCGGCGTGGCCGTGCCATTCACTCCCACAATACTGTCGCCGGCAGCCAGCCCTGCCCGGTCGGCAGCGCTTCCCTCCATTGTCTGATATACAACGGCAGGCACCCTGTAGGAGGCAAAACCTTCTTTATCCTTCAGCAGGTTCTCCATCAATCCCTTCTGCATGGTCAATTCAACCTCTTCTCCATTGCGCAGCACGGTCACCTTTTCGGCATCAGCTACATCGAGCAGCGTACGCACACCGAAGCGTTCCAGTTCCTTATTATCGGCCCTGAGCAAAATATCTCCATCCCGGAATCCGGCCTGATGTGCCGCCTGGCTGAATTCCATCCCCTGTGTTACATTTTTCAGGGGGAGATAGGTATCGTTCCAAGCAAAAAGCATCATGGAGAAGATAAAAAATGCCAGCAGCAGGTTGAACAATACTCCGGCAACCATCACTAACAGTCGCTGTCCGGCAGGTTTTGAACGAAACTCCCACGGCTCCGCAGGGCGCGACATCTGCTCCTTGTCCATCGACTCGTCAATCATTCCCGATATTTTCACATAACCGCCCAGTGGCAACCAGCCGATACCGTATTCCGTATGACTGTTTTTGGGCTTGTAGCGGAAGAGCGCAAACCATGCATCAAAGAAAAGATAGAATTTTTCTACCCTGATCTTGAACATCCTCGCAAAAATATAATGTCCGAACTCGTGCACGATGACGAGTATAGACAAACTCAAAATGAGTTGTAATGCCTTAATTAAAAATGTCTCCATTCAGTTATCGTTTGACACACCCAGCCGGTGTGTTGCTTTTATCAATTAGTAAATTTAATTATCTGTTCTCTTGCTATTTCTCTTGCCTGGGCATCGCTTTGCAGATAGTCGCTTAACGAGGGTGATTGCACGAACGATGCTTTCCGCATGGTTTTTTCTATCAGACGGCTCATCTGCATATAGCCTATTCCTCCCTGTAAAAACAGTTCTACCGCCACTTCGTTGGCAGCATTCAGTATGCAGGGCATATTCCCCCCCGAAGCGATAGCTTCATAAGCGAACATAAGGCCGGGGAATCTCTCTTTGTCCGGGGCTTCAAAAGTCAGTTGCGACAGTTCCAGAAAGTCCAGCGGCCTGACGTCCGATTTCAGCCTGGCAGGATACGAGAAAGCATACTGGATAGGCATACGCATATCGGGTTGCCCCAACTGGGCCATTACAGACCGGTCTTCGAACTGTACCATGGAGTGAATGATCGATTGGGGATGCACGAGCACTTCGATCTGCGACGGCTTCACGCCAAACAACCATTTAGCCTCAATCATCTCAAACCCTTTATTGATAAGCGTAGAGGAATCGATGGTGACCTTCTCGCCCATGTTCCAGTTAGGATGGGCCAATGCCTCCTTCCGGGTTACATGAAGCAACTGTTCTTTCGAGAAAGTCCGGAAAGGGCCTCCCGAAGCAGTAAGAAATATTTTTTCGATCTTATTGTCGCCTTCGCCGTTCAGGCACTGGAAGATGGCGGAATGTTCCGAATCGACCGGCAGAACGGGGGTCTTATGTTTCAGCGCAAGCGAGGTAACCAGTTCGCCGGCTACCACCAACGTCTCTTTATTGGCCAGCGCGATGGCCTTTCCGGCCTTGATGGCATTTATAGTGGGTTTCAACCCCGAAAAGCCAACCATAGCCGTAAGCACCATATCGATAGGATCGTCCTGCACCATCTCCTCAATCGCTTTACTCCCGCTCCACACCTTGATGGGCAGGTCGCTCAGGGCAAGTTCCAACTGCTTATATTTCGACTCGTTGGCAATTACCACTACCTCGGGGAGATAGGTCCGTGCCTGCTCAATAAGCAACTCAACCCGGTTGTTGGCCACCAAAGCATAAACCCCGAACTTGTCGGGGTGACAGGAGATAACCTCCAGCGCCTGGGTTCCTATTGAACCGGTAGAGCCTAAAATCGCGATATTTCTTTTTTTATCTTCCATCGCGGGAACAATAATGTGCTGTAAAACGTGCAAAGATAGCAAAAATCGGCGTGGTTTCTCTACGGATTGGCCGGGGAGTTACGATTATTTTCCTCATGCCGGTTTTACTCTTCGATCAGCCCTTCCGGAAGATACATCTCGATCAGGTTATTCTCCTCATCGATAGCGGCTATAAATTCCTCCGCGGCAGGGATCAGATATTCTTTCCCGTCTTTTTTCACGATAAAGAGCACATTCATGGTAGAGTCATCCACCTCCTCTATAACGCCAAGTTTTTCCCCATGCTGGTCAATGACGATAAAACCCGTAAAATAATCCCAGCCGGCTTCCGCTTGTTCCGCCGGAGATTTTATCCGTTCGCGCGGAAGAAAAACATGGGTGTTGACATATCGTGCCGCCGTTATCTCATCGTCCACATCTTCGAACTTCACCCGGGCCGTCACATCGGTTGAATAAATAAACTCCTCTATAAAAAAGGGCACGGGAATACCTTCTATTTCCAGGAAATAATATTCCGTCTCCACGTCGGCATACTCCGCCTTCCGGAACCGGATGACAATTTCGCCCCTTATCCCGTAGGGCTTCTGTGTGCTTCCAACCTGAAGGATATCTTTTTTGGAAATCACTCCCCGTTATTTTCTGCGTTGATACTTGATATTTTTCAATTTATCCCGGCTGGCGTTTACTTTCACCTCAGGGATAACATACTTTTCCGCGTCGATCTTGATCTGACCTTCCGACAATGCGTACAGATCGTGAAAGATCTTCTGATCATCCGCCTCCTTGTTCCATTGGGAATAGGAGCGCTTCATCTGGCTGAGTAACAACTTCACCAGGTAATTTTTCTTGTCGCCCTCCTCCATATTGGAAGCGATCCTGATCATCCTTTCCATGATTTTACCATAATGACGATACTGCATGGTGGGGCGGCTGTAATCGAGATGTCCGGGGGGAGTGTTCAGTTCCTCCCTTGTGATCACTTCGTAGGGATATTCGATATCGAGTTTAAAATCCGACATAATAGCCAGATGATCCCATAGAATATGTTTGAAGTTGTTGACATCACGAAGATGGGGAAACATACTTCCCATAATATCGATAACGGTATAGGCACATTTTTTGCGATCTTCGGGATTTTTAATTCCCACGCAGTGGTCTACCATATTCTGGATATTACGTCCATATTCCGGCAACGCCAGCTTTTTCATTTGTGTGTTGTATTGCATCTCTGTATTGCTTTATCATTTGTCCGGAGGCATCGGAACATCCTCACATCCGGTTTTATTTCTGTTATATATTATTTATCTGATTTCAAAGAGTCAAGAACCAAGAGTCAAGACTTCAGAATTTAATTACGTCTATTTTTAATTCAAAATCCTATGATTTTACAAACTTCTAATCACCGTTCCACCTTCCCGCTTCTTCACTTCCCGCTTCAAATTTCAATCATTGTATCATTAGCACATTCAACTGTCACCTCAACTTCAGCAAATCGCCCTCTTCGGGGACGTATTCATAACTTTTTTTATTGAGCCTGTAAAAATTACGCAGCTGAATGCCATACTTTTGCGAAATACTGTACATGGACTCTCCCACCTGTACGGTATGATATTCATACGGCTTATCGGCACGCGTCTTCTTCTTCTGGAAATAAACGATATCGCCTTCGCTTAGCGGAAAATCTTCGGGTACTTCGTTGAATTTCAACAGATCTTTTTCATTGAACCCGAACTCCCGCGCGATACTGCCGAATGTATCGCCGTCGACCGCGATCACATATACCAGACCATGCGTGATGTATGGCTGATGTATCCACGTTACCTGTGTCTCCTCTCTTCTGCGTTGCTCATCCCGTTCCCTTTGGCTAACCCCCTTACGGTATTTTCTATCATCGAAACGATACAATTCGTAATCTTCGATCAGCTTGATCAACTTGTTGGCATAAGCCCTGTCAGTGGCATAGCCCGAACTTTGTAATCCCCTTGCCCATCCTTTATAATCAGTGATGGAGAGACCGAACAAAGCGCTATACCGACTACTATAGGCAAGAAACTCAGAGTGATCCTGATAGGAATCCTCCACATTTTTATACTTCCGGAAACAATCGTTGGGCGTATCGTCGGCAGCATATACCGTTGCTCCGCTCCACCCACGGTGGCATTTGATCCCGAAATGGTTGTTGGACTGGCGGGCCAGATCGCTCATTCCTGCCCCCGATTCCAGAATCCCCTGCGCCAGCGTAATGGATGCCGGGATTCTGTATTTCTCCATATGCGCTACTGCCAGATCATTGTATTTGTGGATATAATCCTCATACGTCCTCACTCTGGTCTGCCCTGACAAGGGAAAGGCAAATAAAAAGGAAAAAACGACAAAGAGCGATAAAATATATCTATATTTGCGAAATAAATGCTGCATTATGACATTATGAAAGAAATCAATTTAACCACAAAGATAGCTGTTTATCCGTTAGAGGAGTGCTCCGAAACAGAAAAAAAATTGATCGAAACGGCAAAAGAGGCCACAAAAAAGGCATACGCACCCTATTCCGGGTTCAAGGTGGGTGCAGCCGTCCTGTTGGAAAACGGCAGGATCATCTCCGGCAACAACCAGGAAAATGCCGCCTATCCGTCGGGATTATGTGCTGAAAGGACAACCGTTTTCTTTGCCAATGCCACCCATCCCGACCAGAAAATTGAGGCCATCGCCATCGCCGCCTGGCACAACGGCAAATTCACCGACGATGTGATCACGCCCTGTGGCGGCTGCAGGCAGGTTCTGCTGGAGACGGAAAACCGGTTCCATACGCCCATAAAGATATTGATGTACGGCAGCGAAGCCGTTTACGTGGCAGATAGTATAAAAGACCTGTTACCGCTCAGTTTCGGGGATGAGATGCTAAAATGATGCTTCATACAGTGTCACCAAATACCATTTCTCATCTATCAGCATAAAATAGTAATCGGCATAAATACCGTTGTTGATCCCGCGGATCTCCACTACGGCGGTATCATTTCTGTAACGCACACCCTGATAATACTGGTCGTAAGGGCGTGTCAGATAAGTACTGTCATAAGTAAGATCGAGCAATTCCCAGTCGTACCTCCCGATTATTTCCTCCATGGGAGCCATTCCTTCATGTTCAGCGTCGGGGATGATCACGTTGATCGGGAATTTGATCCGCTCCAGTTGAAAAGACTCCTGGGTACTGAATTTCCGGATAAACTGATCGAAATTCTCCTTTCCGGAGAGAGCCTCTTCCTCGCTGTCTACCGGGCTTGCTTCCATTTTTACCTTTCCTTTACCCGGCATACGACCCTTCTTTTCCGTACTCTCCGTACAGGAAAGAAGAAAGAGGGCAAAAAAGCAGAAAAAAGTAAGATTCGAAATTTTCATTGCTGAATGAACACTTATTAATCCAGTCTTGATTCCGGAGATCTGTTATTCACGGGACAAAGGTACAAAAAAAGGTGATAACCAAACAGTAATACCATTTTTTTCATACAATTTCATGGAAGCATAATCAATTTTTTAACATGAGGGTGGTAGGGGAAATTTGCAGTAAGCGAAATGAGCAAAAAATCAACTTTGATGAATCCGCTTTACAGAGTAAAGAAAATATCCTTATCTTTGCTTTTATAAAAAACCGGTACTGAATGGATCTTCAAACGGAAATAAGCCATCTGTTTTCTGCACAACAGAAGGATTGGGAACAATTAAGGGATGGCGTTCGACAGTTGGATAACATGCGAGAGAGGGAGTTTACATGGGGTGGCGATTACCATGTGAAACTCCAGTTCAATCCGGCACGGATGGTTTCTACCGGAGCGGCAACCAGTAAAGAAGCGATTGAAAAACGTCCCTGTTTCCTTTGTGAAGGCAATCGTCCCGCACGGCAAAAGGGAATCCCATTCAGGGAAAAATATATTATTCTCTGCAATCCGTACCCCATTCTCAGGAATCATCTTACGATCCCTCTCCATTCGCATGTACCGCAACGTATCCGTAAAAAAACAGGCGATATGCTCATCCTGGCGGAACAGCTTCCCGATTATGTGGTTTTCTACAATGGTCCCAAATGCGGCGCATCCGCACCTGACCATTTTCATCTGCAGGCAGGGCTCAAATGTCCTTTGCTGACGCAAGCCGATAACGAGCTTCGTTCCTGCCTGCAAATCGAAAGTGAAAGCAAAGACGAAGCGCAGGAGCTTTTTGAAGATGTGTACCAATATCTCCATCATCTTCAGCCGGCAGAAACGGAGCCGATGATGAATGTGATCGCTTTCACGGAAGGGAACAAGTATAAGTTACATATTTTTCCGCGCAAGGCACATCGTCCGGGGCATTACTACGAAAAAGGGGAAAAACAGTTGCTTATCAGCCCCGGCGCGCTGGATATGGCCGGACTAATGATCAGTGTGAGGGAAGAGGATTTTGAAAAGATCAGTAAGCAGGATATTGAAGATATTTATACACAGGTCTCCATGGCGGTTATTTAAAACGGGAAAAGGTACCGGTACCAGGCGCCGACGCAATAACAGGGACAAAAACTATCGTAATAATGGAAAAATCAGAAATTATTTTGCTCAACATCAACGGAGAGGATAAACCGGGTTTGACAGCCGCACTCACGGAAATTCTTGCCAGGCACGGCGCATTTATTCTCGACATCGGGCAATCGGATATCCACAGAAATCTCTCACTGGGAATTTTGTTCAGATCGAAGAACAATATCTCCGGCGAGATCATGAAAGACCTGCTGTTCAAAGCCTACGAGATGGATGTGAATATCCGCTTCACGCCTATTTCAGACGAACAATACTCCAACTGGGTCGGCATGCAGGGCAAGAACCGGTATATCATCACCCTCCTGGGAAGAATACTCACGGCTAAACAGATAGCCGCTGTTTCGAAAATTATTGCAGAGCAAAATCTCAATATCGATAATATAGTACGTCTGACCGGCCGTATTCCGCTCGATGAGAAGCAGCGGGCAGCCCAGTCCTGTGTTGAACTGTCGGTAAGAGGTACACCCGCCGACAAGCAGCAGATGCAACAGGCATTTTTGGAACTCTCTTCTTCGCTCAACGTCGATATCTCTTTCCAGGAAGAAAGCATGTTCAGGCGCATGCGTAGGCTTATCTGTTTCGATATGGACTCTACCCTCATTCAAACGGAGGTGATCGATGAATTGGCCGAAAGAGCGGGTGTAGGCAATAAGGTGAAATCCATCACAGAACTTGCCATGCACGGAGAGATCGATTTCAATGAAAGTTTCAGACAAAGGGTAAAGCTGCTCAAAGGGCTGGATGTATCTGTGATGAAGGAGATTGCCGAAAACCTGCCCTTTACCGAAGGGGTCGGCCGGTTAGTGAAAGTGCTTCAAAAAGTGGGATTCAAAACGGCCATATTGTCGGGGGGATTCACCTACTTCGGGAACTACCTGAAAGAGAAATACGGGTTCGACTATATGTATGCCAATGAACTGGAAATCGAAGACGGGAAGCTTACCGGCAACTACCGGGGAGATATTGTCGACGGCAAACGGAAAGCGGAGCTACTGAGACTTATCGCCCAGGTCGAAAAGATTGATCTTCGACAGACGGTGGCTGTGGGTGACGGGGCCAATGATCTGCCCATGCTGGGAATAGCAGGGTTGGGCATCGCTTTTCACGCGAAACCGAAAGTGAAGCAAAACGCGGGCCAGTCCCTCTCCACGGTAGGGATTGACGGCATCCTCTATTTTCTTGGCTATAAAGACTCTATGCTCGACAGCGAGATTATCAACAATTAATTTTATCATTAAAAACAGCGTGGTATGGATTTTGTAGATATGTTATTAAATCGCTTCGACGGCGAGGCCGAACTGAAAAAAACCAATAATGCACTGGTCTGTTTCTCCTCACTGGAGACAGGTAAGGTATTGAGCAGGCTGGCTACCTATATTACGCAGTCGAAGCTGGGGAAATCGTCCATCACGCTCCTCTATTTTATCGATAAAACGGAAGAAGCGCTTTATAGTGAAGAGATGAATGAATATCAGAACAGGATCATCACCGACTTCTTATCCAGCGTAAATAGGGAGAAGATCACCGTACGCCTGTTTATTAAAGCCTCCGACGACCATCATGCGGATATCATGAAAATCTCGGAGGAGCAGAATTGTAATCTGGTCCTGCTGGGCGTCAGCAACAGCGACTTTCATCCCGGACTGATAAAAAAATACAGCCAGCTCAAAAATGATCCCGTAAATTCCGAAACCTCCATCCTCGGGCAGTTTCAGGAGAGAGAGGCTGCAACGCTGAAAAGCATCAACGCCCTGTTCAGCCGGAACACGGTCTCCACAGGCCTGTTCATGGACAGCGGCATCATGGAGTTAAGGAAAATATTCATTCCTCTCCTCCACAATGCAGACGTGCACATCTTTACTTATCTCTACCAGATTGCCCGGAAGGAGAATGTGAAGATCATGGTCTGGGATGCGATCGGCATCATTCAGTCCGAGCCGAAAATGCAGAAATTCTACCAGTTCATCGTAAAGAAAAGCGAAGGGCGTGTCTCCCTGTGGGACAATGATAAAAAGATAGGATGCGACTTTATTCAGGAGCAGGATCTTATTCTCATCGGTACGGAAGGATGGAATAAATTGATCTGTACCCCTCTGCAATGGACTAACTCACTCCCATCGACACTGATCATCAAAGAGAAAATAAACTGACACAACTATGGATCCATCCGATATAAAAAAAAAGCTGGCGGCTATTCACTCGTATATCGAACAAAAGCAACTGAAAGACGCTCTTGACGGTATAAAAGAACTTTCCGCCTTACAGCAAAGCTGGGCGGTTTCAGAAAAAATTTCCGAACTGACCACCAATTACCAGTTTATGCTTCACTACCTGATCGAAGGGAAGAAAGATCCGGAACAAAAGTGTATTTACAACAAACTTATCCGCGATATATACACGGTGGCGGAAGACGCCGCAGAACACCTGCTTCTGCAGGAAAGTTCATCCATTTTTTTCGATAAAATGAGATTGATGTCAGTACGTACACCCATATCGGTAGAGGAATACCGAACTATTATCACAAAACAGGCGGATACCCTTTCTTTCATCGATCTGCTGGAAGAGGGTCCCGAAAAAGAAGCCAGGAGCAGGCAGAATGCAATTGCGCGTGAAAATACACAGCAAGACCTGTTTTATGTTATTTTTGTTTCTCCGAGGGCAAATGACGATTTCATCGCCTCCTGCCGCGATTTCATGGAAGACCGGTCAATTCCGCAGCACGATAAGGCATTGTTTATTTCGGCACTCATGCTGAATATCCTGCAACGTTTCGACGCACTCAAGATCGAGTTCCTTCTTGATCTGTGCCAGCATACGGAACCGGAGCTTGCTATCCGCGCCGTAACGGGAATCATCCCCATTTTCCAGATATACAATTCCCGGCTACAGTTGTATTCCGGCTGCAGCGACAGGCTGAAGCTGTTGTCCGACGACAAGGCTTTTGGCCGCCGTTTCATTGCGGCAATCATCGGATTCATTCAGGCGCATGAGACAGAGAAGATCACCAAAAAACTGACGGAGGAGATCATTCCCGAAATGATGAAACTAAGTCCGATGATCGGAAAAAAGATAAAATTGGATGAATGGATGGGCGAAACCGGCTTCGATGAGAAGAACCCCGAATGGCAAAAGATATTGGACGAAACCGGACTGGCGGATAAATTACAGGAATTTACCGAGTTGCAGTTAGAGGGCGCCGACGTGTTTCACTCTACCTTTTCGAACCTGAAGTCCTACCCCTTCTTTCAACAGATGAGCAATTGGTTCCTGCCGTTCACCCCGCAACACAGCAACGTGCAGCAACTCTTTACCAACCGGGCGGAAAGGGATTCGCTCGTGGAAGCGCTTTCCGGATCGTCACTTATCTGCAATTCCGATAAATACTCTTTCTGCCTCAGCATTATGATGATGCCGGAAAACTACCGGAAGATGATGACCTCACAACTGGGAGCCGAGAGCGATGAACTGAAAAAGATGCAAACGGAGGAAGAGGCATTGAAGCCCTACCAAAAAGAAGAAACAATGATCAAGCAGTATATCCAGGACCTCTACCGCTTCTTTAAATTGTTTCCCCGCCGTACCGAATTCCACGATATTTTCGAACTACCACTCAATTACCACCGGCTGCCGGCATTTCAACCGGTAGTGATGCAACCCAACCATCTGGAAAAAATAGCGCTCTATTATTTCGAGAAAAATAATTTCAACGAAGCGCTCAGCGCTTATACCTTGCTGACCGGAACGGGAAGCGGGAAAAGTGAGATCTGGCAGAAAATAGGATACTGCCGGCAGATGCTGGCCGACATGGGCGGAGCATTGGAGGCCTACCTGCATGCCGACCTGATAGAAGAAAACAACACGTGGATACTTCAACGCATTGCCCACTGCTACAGGGTATTGAAAGAACCGTCCACCGCACTGGAATACTATCGTCGTCTGGAGCAGTTCCGCCCCGACGACCTCAATATTCAACTCAACATAGGGCACTGCCATCTGGAATTGAAACAGTATGAGAAAGCGCTGAATTATTACTTTAAGGTAGAACTGCTCGACAACAACAACACCCGTGCGTGGCGCTCCATAGCCTGGTGCGCTTTTCTGTCGCGCAAATTTGATGTGGCAGGGAAATATTATTCCCTGATATTGGAAGGAAAACCCAATGCCCATGACTACCTTAATGCCGGGCATGTGGAACTCTGCCTAGGACAGACAAAAAAGACCGTTGAGTGGTATAAGCTCTCGCTCAACAAAGCAGGCAGTTTTGAGGCGTTCCAATCCATGCTTGCCGAAGATGAAAAGGAACTGAAAGAGGCAGGCGTAGAAACTGCCATCCTTCCGATCATCATGGATAAGATCAGATACGATATAACCCCTTCCGGACTATAAAATCATATACTTTGGAGGGGAGGAAGGCACGCATATTCTTCCCGTTTCGAATGCTTTCACGGATAAATGTGGAAGAAATCTCCACTATGGGAGCCTGAATAAGTTGGACGGAGGCACGGAACTGTTCGGGGATCATCATCTCTTCCCCCATCCGCGGATAAACAAGGATCCGATAGTGGCTTATCAGCCTTTTATATTCTTTCCATCTCTGGAATTTCTTCCAGTTATCCCCGCCTATGATAAGGGTGAAGTCTTTATCGGGGTGTTCGTTTGTCAGCCTTGTCAGGGTGTCTATGGTATAGGAGGGGCGGGGCATATGAAATTCCACATCCGACACTTTTATATTATCGAACTCCTCCAGTGCCAGCCGTGTCATTTCCAGACGAATATCGTCATCCAGCAGCTCATCGGTCTCTTTGAGGGGATTATGCGGTGTGACTACAAACCACACCTCATCCAGGGGGGTAAATTCAGATATATAGTTTGCCAGAATCAGATGTCCGGCATGAATAGGATTGAAGGATCCGGAGAAAATACCGATGTGCACTGCAGGCACACCGGCTTTTTTACTTATCTTCGTCACGTAGTTTTCTTAAATAGGGAAATGATCCAGAGCAGCAATATAGCGCCTACCAGCGCCGTGACAAGGCTGCCTATAACTCCGGTTCCCGTACTGATTCCCAACAAGCCGAAAACCCAACCGCCGATAACGGCGCCGACAATACCTACCAAAAGATTGACCAGGAAACCGAAGCCTCCGCCTCTCATTAATTTACCTGCCAGCCAACCGGCAATAGCTCCTACAATGATCCACCATAACCAACTCATAATTAATAGTTTTTAATGTGAATATTTTTTGATTAATTGAGGGTAATTCAATACTCTCAATCAGTTAAACACTATCAACTCGGAAATTGTTTAAAAATACCAAAAAATATGAAGCTATTCAACTCATCCTCTGCTTATAGTCTTCATAACTGAACCGGCGGTAAAGTTCAAATTCTCCCTCCTGTGTCCAGAGTCCGATGGCAGGGTGCGACACACCATTGAACAGGGTGGTTTTTACTATCGTATAATGGATCATATCCTCAAACACGATCGTATCGCCCACCTGGAGCGGTTGATCGAAAGACCAGTCTCCCATAAAATCTCCGCTCAGACAACTGTTCCCTCCCATCCGGTAAGTGGGCTTACCGGGGACAGGTTCCTGACAGGCTCCACGGATGCGGGGTTTATAGGGCATCTCCAGGCAGTCGGGCATATGACAGGCAAACGACACGTTCAGCATGGCAGTCTTTATCCCCCTGTTTTCCACAATATCACCCACCGTAGCCACCAGTACGCCGGTCTCCCAAACAAAAGCGCTGCCGGGCTCCATGATGATCTCCAGATGCGGATAACGCCCCCTTAAACCGGTCAGCACTTTTATCAGGTGCTCAAGGTCATACTCTTTATGCGTCAAGAGATGTCCGCCACCAAGATTGAGCCACTGCACCTGCCGGAAAAGATGTCCGAACTTCTGCTCCACAACTTCCAAGGTCCGTTCCAGATCGTAAGAATTGTTTTCGCACAGATTATGCAGGTGTAATCCTGTAACTCCTTCGGGCAACCACGCTCCTATCCTGTCGGAACTGACCCCGAGACGCGAGCCGGGAGCGCTGGGATTGTACAGATCGGTATCAACGACTGAAAATTCGGGATTAATTCTTATCCCACATTCTATTTTTTTTTCTGACGCCCGTACCTGCGGATAGAAACGTTCGAACTGCGAAAGAGAATTAAAGGTGATATGGCTACTGTATTTCAGGAAGTGCGGAAAATCGGCCTCGGTATATACGGGTGCGTAGGTGTGGGCCGGACTCCCCATCTCTTCGAACGCCAGCTGTGCTTCCGCAATGGAACTGGCCGTAGAATACCTGATATATTCCCGTATAATGGGAAACGATCGCCACATGGCAAATGCTTTGAAGGCCAGAATAATATTCACTCCGGAACGTTCCTGCACCGATCGTATCAGCCGGAGATTGCGGCGGAGCAGTTCTTCTTCCATCACGAAACAGGGAGAAGGTATTTTTGAAAGATCGATCATTATTTTGTTTGATTAGTAGATTTATTGATGAGTTGATCCGTAGATTATCATTGCCAATCATCAAACAGCTAAATCATCATATCAAATCATGGGCCGGTGGATATGTCCCGATATGCACCTTTTCCCAGCGAAGGTTATCCAGATCGGCGGGTGCCCTCTCCTTCTCCTTTTTGCCGAAGGCGATCACACATAATACTTCCAGCGGCATAGGGATCTCCAGCAGTTCGTTGATATATTCACCGGCCGATACCCTGTCGGAATAATTCCGATTCCTCACCTGTACCCAGCAACTGCCTATACCGAGTTCTTCAGCCTGCAATTGCATGTTGATGGCGGCAATAGAAGCATCTTCCACCCAGGCATCGCTTACCAGCGGGTTCCCCAGGACAACGACGGCCAGGACCGCATCGGCAATGAATAAGGCACTACCCGGTTTGCAAGCCGATAACTTAGCGAGATTCTCTTTCTCTTCCACAGCAATAAATTCCCATGAATGCCTGTTCTTGGAAGTGGGTGAGAGCAGGGCCGCCTCAATGATTATCCGGATCTCATTGGGAGACAGCAGTTCTTCACTGAATTTCCTGATGCTGCGACGACGGATCAATAAATTTTGAAAATTAAACATTTTTATTTTTGAAATAGAAGCGCAATAATACAAAAAAATCCGCGATTAAGCATCATTCTTCCAGAAAATCGCAACAGTTTTTGAGAGATCAATATGGAATCATTCTAAATTACCATATTTTTTTACTACGTTTGTACAAAAATTGATTTTACGGTATGTACCATTCTTCCAGGATAAGAGTAAAGCCCTATATGAAAATGGCCGATTTGATTGACGGCAACCCATACCTGCTGTTGATGCTGCAGCATTTCAACATCGATTTCCGGGTAAGTGACCGTACCGTGTTGCAACTTTGTAACCGGTACGGCATCAGCGAACAATTGTTTATCAGTATTGCCAATCTTTACAATGGCTCCGGGACCAGGGGGGAACAACCGTTCACCAGGGACGACCTGTTACAGGTGATCGATTTCCTGAAGAGAAGTCACAATTATTACCGGTTCGATAAATATCCTCAGATCAGCTCTTATATCCGTCAGCTTCAGGAAAATCATCCCGAGAAAGAGTTGAAATTATTGGAAAAGTTCTTCAATGAGTATTTTACGGAAGTGATGG
>ENA-UOOI01001391-UOOI01001391.1-fermentation-metagenome-genome-assembly--contig:-NODE-1391-length-25468-cov-5.928855_pt1 | contig 25468 bp, 22 predicted proteins | sample MGYA00245779_ERZ724027 | MGnify/ENA primary metagenome ERZ724027 (study PRJEB28704, sample SAMN03018318) | fermentation metagenome | biome: anthropogenic terrestrial biome; feature: soil; material...
GCTATCCGCGCCCTGGACAGCACGGGCATCCTTTACCCGGATGAATTGGAAGGCGCTAAAAAAGTTCTGCGGGCCGCGGCAATGACCTATCTTGCGGCAAGTTTCACGGCTTTGGTGACCTTGTTCCGCTTTCTTCTGATCGCGGCCAGCAGAAGAGACAGCCGATGATGGCGGGCGGTGCGCGGGCTGCGGCGCTGAAAGCCCTTCTCCGGGTCGATTCGGAGGGAGCGTACTCCAACCTGGTGCTGGACCATACGCTTTCCGAATTTCATCTGGAAGCGCGGGACCGATCCCTTGCCACGACGATCTTTTACGGAACCTTGGAGCGGCGGATTACGCTGGATTATGTCATCGGGCGTTTTTCCAGCACGCCTTTCAATAAAATATCTCCGGTTGCCCTGGAAATTCTGCGGCTCGGCCTCTACCAAATTTTATATCTGGATAAAGTTCCTGCTTCCGCGGCGGTGGACGAGTCGGTCAAGCTGGCGAAAACCTGCGGCGCGAAACGGGCATCCGGATTTGTCAATGCCATACTCAGAAATTTTCTCCGCAGCGGCGGGCGTCTGCCGCCGTTTCAGTCCGGCACTTCTCCGCTGCGGAAGCTGAGTGTGGCTTATTCCTGCCCGGAATGGATCATTGCGCTTTGGAGCAGGGCATATGGCAAAGACATTGCCTTCCGGCTGCTGAAAAGCATGCTGCAAAAGCCCGATCTTTTTGCCCGTGTGAATAATACGCGCATCGGAGAGGAACAATTAATCGAAAGGCTTCGCTTGGAAGGCCAAAACGCCGTGCGCGTTTCATGGCCCGACCATGCGATCCGGTTTGACAAAGGGACGGACCCGGCCCGCGGCAGGTGCTGGCGGGAAGGTCTGTTTCATATTCAGGATTTATCTTCTCAGGTCTTATGCGCTCTGATTGCTCCGCAGGCCGGAGCGACGGTGCTCGACGTCTGCTCTGCTCCGGGGGGCAAGGCATTTACCCTGGCCGAGTCCATGAAAAACAGCGGAACGGTCCTCGCTTTTGACAAATCCCGGAAGAAGGCCGGGCTGATCCGAAAGGGCGCGCAGCGGCTGTGCCTTTCCTCGGTCAAAACCGGAGTCCGCAACGCGGCGGCTCCGGAGAAAAACCCGGAACCGGGGGAAATCGTCCTCTGCGATGTTCCGTGTTCCGGGCTTGGCGTATTGAGGAGAAAGCCGGAGATCCGCTATAAATCGCACGATCCTATTGACAGTTTACCTGATTTGCAGTACCTTATTCTGTGTAAGTCGTCTGAACTGGTAAAACATGGCGGACTCCTCTTTTACAGCACATGTACCCTGAACCCTGCGGAAAACGGGTCGGTGGCGAGGCGTTTCTTGACTGAGCATGCGGAATTTCTGCCTCATCCGATTTCTCTGCCGCAAACATTTCCCCGCGTTGTAAAAGAACCCCGGCATCAGATGACACTTTTACCATATGCCCATGGGACGGATGGTTTCTTCTTCGCGGCATTTCGCAGAAGATAGGAGGATATTTTGAACCGTACGGATCTAAAATCCATGACGCTCAGTGAAATCCAGGCGGCTTTTTCCGGCCAGCCTGCTTTCCGTGCGCTGCAGGTGTACCGGTGGCTTCATAAGGGTGTTTCCAGCTTTGACGAAATGACGGACCTCCCAAAGAGTTTCCGCGATCGGCTGGCGGCGGAGTATTACATAGCCACCGCCCGGATTGAGCGCAAATATTGTTCCAAGTTGGATGATACCGTCAAATATCTGTTTCGTTTCAATAATGGGGAAATGGTTGAAAGCGTGCTGATGAGTTATCATCACGGCCGGACGGTGTGCATTTCCACCCAGGCGGGGTGCAAAATGAACTGTGCGTTCTGCGCCACGGGCAAAAGCGGCTTTTCCCGCAATCTGACCGCTTCTGAGATGCTGTCCCAGGTTCAGGCTGCTCAGCTTGATGCGGGGGAGCGGATTTCCAACATCGTTTTGATGGGAATGGGGGAGCCTTTGGACAATTACGAGGCGGTTCTCCGCTTTTTGGATTTGGTTTCCTCAAAAGAGGGGATGAATCTTGGAATGCGCCATATTTCTCTTTCCACCTGCGGTGTCGTGGATAAAATCTATGACCTTGCCAATCGAAAATACCAGCTGACGCTTTCTGTTTCTCTGCATGCGCCGAACGACCGGATCCGCTCTCAGCTCATGCCGGTTAACCGCAAGTGGAATCTGGAGGAACTGCTCCGGGCGTGCCGCTATTACGCCGAGATGACCGGGCGCCGGATTTCTTTCGAATACACCGTGATCGACGGAGTCAATGACAGTGCGGAATGCGCCGCAGAACTTGCCTGCAGACTGCGCGGAATTCTTTGCCATGTCAATTTAATCCCGGTCAACCACGTCAGCGGTTCCGCATTCCATAAAAGTTCTCAGGAACGGCTGCATGCTTTTGAATCTGCCTTGTCAAATCATGGCGTGAATGTCACGGTTCGCAGAACGCTGGGTGCGGATATCGAGGCCTCCTGCGGCCAGCTGAAGCGCAGACACGAAGAGGAGGTGGCCAATGTTGAAGATTTTCAGCAAAAGTGATATTGGCCTGGTCAGACAATCGAACGAGGATGCCTGCAAAAGTGGAGTTCTTCCAGACGGCTCCGCATGGGCGGTCGTCTGTGACGGAATGGGGGGCGCCAACGGGGGCGATGTGGCCAGCGGCATTGCCGTAAACCGCATTTCCGAGCAAATCCTTGCCGGTTATTCGGCGAAAATCAATGAAGACGGCATCCGGGACCTGATCTCAGAAGCGGTTTTGGATGCAAACGATGCGGTCCATGCCCGCGCGGATACGGATGAAGCCTTGAGCGGTATGGGAACGACGGTGGTGGTCGCAGTGGTGTCCCATGGGCTGGCGCACATCGCCCATGCGGGCGACAGCCGCGCTTACCTCATTGATCCGGAGGGAATCCGCCAATTGACGACCGACCACTCCATCGTGCAGGAGATGGTAGACAATGGGGATCTGACCGCTCAGCAGGCAAAAAAACATCCGCAGAAAAATATCATCACCCGGGCGCTGGGGGTGGATTCCTTCCTCCAGGTCGATTATTGCGAAGTGCCATTTCCCGCGGGCAGCCGTCTTTTGATCTGTACAGACGGCCTCACAAATTACCTGGATGAAGAGCAAATATTTCTCCTTGCGAAAGAATCGGATACTGATGACCTGGCCGGGCGGCTCATCGCTTTGGCCAAACAGGCAGGTGGAAGCGACAACATAACCGTTGCAATTGTAGAAAATTGAGCCGCTGACGCTAAGGAGTTGATTTCATGGATAAATACACCGGCAAGCGGCTTGACGGCCGTTACGAGATACATGAACTGGTCGGTGTCGGAGGGATGGCGGTTGTTTACCGCGCCTATGATACAATTGATGACCGCACCGTGGCAATCAAAATTTTGAAGGATGAATTTTTAGGTAATGAAGAATTTATCCGACGCTTTAAGAATGAATCAAAAGCGATTGCCGTTTTGTCCCACCCCAATATTGTAAAAGTTTACGATGTCAGCTTCGGTGACCGGATTCAATATATCGTAGAAGAATATATTGACGGAATTACTCTCAAAGAATATTTGGATCAGCAAAAACAAATCAAATGGAAAGAAGCCCTTCATTTTACCGTACAGATTCTGCGCGCGCTTCAGCATGCACATGAAAAGGGGATTATTCACCGCGACATCAAACCGCAGAATATCATGCTGCTTCAGGATGGCACCATCAAGGTCACGGATTTTGGGATTGCCCGTTTTTCCAGAAGCGAAACCCGGACCATGACGGACAAAGCAATCGGTTCGGTGCATTACATTGCCCCGGAGCAGGCGCGCGGAGACCGGACGGACGAAAAAACGGATCTTTATTCCGTCGGGGTTATGCTGTATGAGATGCTGACCGGGCAGCTTCCTTTTGAAGCGGACAGTGCGGTTTCGGTTGCCATTATGCAACTGCAGACCGATCCCAAACCCCTGCGTGAGCTGAACCCCTCTCTTCCGGAAGGCCTGGAAGAGATTACTCTGAAAGCCATGCAGAAAAATCCGGAGCGGCGTTACCAGTCCGCTGCGGAGATGCTTCGGGATATAGAAATTTTCAGGAGAAATCCAAGCACGAAGTTTCAGTATAAATATTTTATTGATGAGAAGCCGACGAAATACATTGATGCGATTAATACCGTGAAAAACAATGAACAGCCAAACTACAATGATAACTATGACTATGAAGAAGAGGCGGAGGAAAAGCCGGCGCGGAAGAAAAGGCCGGTTTCCGTTCTGGTTGTTGCCGGCATTGCCGCCGCGTTTCTAATTGCCGCCATCGGTCTTGGAGTCTATGCGCTAGTGCACCATATGAATCCCGGCGTAAAGGATGTCATCCTTCCCAATTTTGTGGGCCAGAATATCAACGATGTGAAAGGCAATTCTTCTTACAGCGGATTTACGTTTAAAGAGGTGCAGCAGAGCGATTCGAATGAGGAAGCGGGAAAGATTCTGAAGCAGTCTCCAGCGGCGGAAACGAAGGTCAAAGCCAATGCAACGGTTACGCTGACTGTGAGCAGCGGCGGCCAGACGCTGACGCTGGACGATTATTCCGGAAAATCCCAGGCAGAGGTGGAAGCCGCACTTAAAAAACTAGGGCTGAGGTATCAGATCCAACCGGTGACCAGCGGCACCGTTGGCAAGGGTATTGTGATTCGGACGGATCCGCCGGCGGCAACGCAGGTTACGGCCGGAAAAGATGTAATCAAGGTTTATGTCAGCTCGGGCAAAGATATCCAGAAAATCCCGGTGCCAAACGTGGCGGGCGAAACGTTGGAAAATGCCAGAAAGACCATCTCGGACGCAGGACTGACGGCCGGAAGCGTGAAGGAACAGGCAAGTGACCAAGCTGCGGGAACCGTCATTGAAACCGATCCGCTCAACGGGGTCAAGGTGAACCAGGGCAGCACGGTCAATCTGATCGTCAGCTCCGGCCCGTCGGAAAAAACCATCCGCATCTACGTTCAGCTCCCGAAGAACGTAGCGCACGATATCGTTTTAAAAGCCTATGTAGGCAATGACCTGAATGTGACAAAGACGGTAAATTCAACCTACAATGATGTCTGTGAGCTTGACTTTTCGGGAACCAGCGGCTTGCAGACCCTGACCATCACGCTGGACGGGAGCAAATACAATATTTATTCCCTGAACTTTAATACGGGGGAGGGAAAGCAGGTTTGGTCGACTTCTTATGTGGAGCCTTCCAGTTCCTCTCCCTCCAGCGCGGCAGGACCCGGCGGCAGCTCGCTTTCGCCAAATGACTGAAAGAATGCTGCGGGGATTGATTTTACAGGGAGTCGGCGGCTTCTATTCCGTGGAAGCCGCCGATCGGGTTTATGAGTGCCGTGCCCGGGGGATTTTTCGCAAAAGCGGGATCACTCCGCTTGCCGGGGATATGGCGGCTATCTCTGCAGAGCCGGACGGAACCGGCATGGTGGAAGAAATTCTACCGCGCCGGAATTTTCTGCGGCGACCGCCGGTTGCAAACTTGGATCAGCTCATGATCATCGTTTCATCCTGTGAACCTTCGCCGAATCTGCTGAATACGGATCGGATAGTCGCCGCGGCTTTGGAAAAAGAAATTGAGCCGGTGCTTGTGTTTTCAAAAACGGATCTGGCTGCCGTGACACCGCTGGAAAAAATTTATTCCTCCGCTGGAATCCGGTGGTTCAGCGTTTCTTGTAAGACAGGGCAGGGTGTGGAAAAAGTAAAGCGACTTTTACCGGGAAAAACAACGGTGTTTACCGGAAACTCCGGTGTCGGAAAATCCACGCTTCTTAACAGCATGTTTCACAGTTTGCACCTTCAGACGGGCGAAATCAGCCGCAAACTGGGGCGCGGGCGCCATACGACCCGTAAAGTCCAGCTTTTAAAACTGAAAGAAGGAGGCTATGTGGCTGACACGCCTGGCTTTTCTTCCATTACGTTGGAAAAGAGCGACCGTGCCAGAAAGGAGAACCTCCCATTCTGCTTCCCGGAATTTGCTCCTTACCTGGGGGAGTGCCAGTTTTCTTCCTGCTCTCACACCGGCGAAAAGGGGTGCGCTATTTTGCAGGCGGTCCGGGACGGCAAAATCAGCCAGTCGAGATATAAAAACTATGTTATGATGTATCGGGAAATGGACGGGATTAAAGAATGGAACAAAAAATGACCTGTTTGGTGATCGGAGCGGTGCCCATACAGAAAAAGGAAATTTTTAAGGAATATCAGCCGGAAAATTGTTTTGTCATCTGTGCCGACGGTGGCCTGGAAAATGCCAGCCGGTTTCAAATTCGGCCGAATCTGGTGATCGGTGACTTTGATTCCTATGAGGGAAGACTGCCGGAACAGGTGGAAACCATCCGGCTGAAAATCGAAAAGGACGACACCGACACCCTTGCAGCAGTGAAAGAGGGAATCCGGCGCGGATTCCGGGAATTTGCTCTGTTTGGCGTGCTGGGCGGCGAGCGGTTTGACCACTCCTATGCGAACCTCTGCGTTCTTCAGTATCTTTGCAACCAGGGTTGCAAGTCGGTTTTGGTGGGGGATTCCTGCCGGGCGTTCGTCCTTTCAGAGGGCCGGCTGACCCTCGACGGGATGAAGGGTGCAACCGTCTCCGTTTTCCCGTTTGGCTGTTCCGCGTGCAGGGTCAGCTATCTTGGCCTAAAATACCCCCTTACAAAAGCGGTTCTTCATTCCGACGATCCGCTTGGAGTCAGTAATCGGATTGAAGCGGAGAAAGCGCGTATTTCTGTGACAAATGGAGAAGCCCTGATTCTGGTTCAGCCTTAAATTTCTTTTTGCACAGATTTTCCCCTGCCGAATATACTGTTTGTTAGAAGATAAAAACTGCGGCGGGGCGGTGTTTTTATGGGGTGTAGGCATAAGCATGACACAAAATGCTGGGCGCGGTATATTGTGGCATTTGGCCTCGGCCTGCTCCTTTCCTGTTTCTGCCCGATGGGATTGATCATGTTCCTTGCGTCCCTGATTATTATTGCGCTGGGCATCGCCTTTTTTAAAGGGTGCTGAACATATTGTCGGGAGGGATACATTTTATGAAGGTCGTTGTAGTGCGGAGTTCAAAATTCTGGAGCTTTTTGCTGCGCAGGATGTTTCATATTCAGTGAGCCGGACCAAGCGAAAAAACAGCGAGGCGCGGGACTGCTGCCGTTGAGGCGGTGGTTCCCGCGCCTCGCTGTTTCATTTTGCAGACAAGGCCGGGCGGCTTGAAGTATGAGCGGTCCTTTTTCTAAAAATTAACGGTGTTTTTCCGCTCGTCAGGTATAAATAAGACAAGACTAGAATAACAATTACGTAGAAATAAAAAAAGGAGAGGGCCTCTATGGATTATATGCTTGACCGCGAGGCGATGGCAGTCGGCGAAGTCATTTTCGACGGATGCCAGGAGCAACCTGTCGATCTCAACATCAGCCTGCCGGATTACTGCCCGGATATACAGCGTATTTTAAAATGCCAGATCTACCCCAAAATCGGGTCACGGTCAGTCTCTGGTGACCGTCTGATTCTGGAGGGAGGTTTCACGGTAAAGGTCTTTTATCTGGACCCGGAAGGGACTAGAATCCGGTTCTGTGACAGCACCGATACTTTTTCTGCAGAAATTGCCCTGAAGCAGACGGCGGAAAATGCAAAGATTGAGGCTTTCCCGCGCGTGGAATATATCAATTGCCGGGCGACCAGTCCGCGGCGCCTGGATATTCACGGCGCTTTTTCGGTCTGCGCGAAAGTGACCGCTCAGGGCCGCAGCGAAGTGGTCAGCAACATTGTCGGCTCCGATGTAGAGCAGCAGAAAAAGACGATGAAAGTCAACAACCTGGCTGGTTTCTGCCAACAGCAGTTCAGCGTTGACGAAATTCTGGAACTGGGGGACGGCAAACCGTCGGCCGACAGCATCCTGCGCACCGACGCTTTTGCCGTTCTTCAGGATTTCAAGGTTTCCGCCGGTAAACTGATGATCAAAGGCGAAGTCTGCGTCAAATTCCTGTACGACGGGACCGATGAAAACAGCAGTGAGCCGGAGGCTGTGGAATTTACAATCCCGTTCAACCAGATGTTGGATTGCACCGGCGTAACGGAAAACAGCCTGTGTGATATAAGGTTGGAAGTTGTCGGGATAGATGCGCAGATCAAAAATGATTACTCCGGAGACAAAACATTTTTTGATACGCAGATTCACCTGTTTGCCAGCGCGGCCGTTTACCAGGAAGCGGAAGTCACGCTGGTCGGCGATGCCTATTCCAAAGAATACGACCTGAACGTTGAATCCAAACAAAAGACGGTGGAGAATCTGGCGGAATTGGTTGGCGACACCACGGTTCAGGAAAGTACGCTCACGGTGGAGGACGGAACAATTTCCAAAGTGATTGATATCTGGAATGAAATGGGGAGTGTTTCCACAGAAATTAAGGATGGCCAGGTCATTTTCAAGGGAAAGTACAACCTCTGCATTCTGGCTTTGAATGAAGAAAACAAGCCGTTTTATTTTGAGCGCCTGCTCGAATTTGAACATCCACATGCCTGCAACAGCGCCGGCGACAACCTGAAATGCGACGCACAGATCGGAGTCGGCGGGATCAGCTTCCGGCTGATGGGAGGCGGAATTGAAGCGAAAGCAGAACTGCGCCTTACGGCGGAAATCTATAACCGGATCACTTTCAAGGCTATTGCCGGGGTTACGGCGGACGAAGAAAAACCGGTTGCGCGGGACAATGCCGCAGCGCTGTGCCTCTATTACGCCGAAGCGGGAGAAAATCTTTGGGATATTGCCAGAAATTACCGAACCTCGATGGACGCCATCAAACAGGAAAACGGCATGGAAGGCGATGCCATGGAAAAGAAGGGGATGCTGTTGATCCCCATGTGAAATTGATTTGTCAATACCGGAATCGATTGATCTTCAAGCCTGAGGGGGAGGTAAAATGGAAGAACATAGCAACAATATCTACAAGGATATTTCAGAGCGTACCAACGGCGATATTTACATAGGGGTTGTCGGTCCGGTCAGAACCGGCAAATCCACTTTTATTAAGCGCTTCATGGACACCATCGTGATCCCGAATATGGATTCCGACTATAAGCGCGACCGGGCAGTGGACGAAATGCCGCAGTCGGCAGCCGGGCGGACCATCATGACGACGGAACCAAAATTTGTCCCGGAGCAGGCCGTTACTGTCAACATCGATCAGACGGCAACCTTTTCCGTTCGCATGATCGACTGCGTTGGCTACATCGTTCCCAGTGCGCTCGGGTACATTGAAGACGATAATCCGCGAATGGTCCGGACGCCGTGGTACAACGACCCGATCCCGTTCAATATGGCGGCGGAAATCGGGACAAAGAAGGTCATTACGGAACATTCCACCATTGGTCTGGTCGTCACGACGGATGGCAGCATCAGCGACATCCCGAGGGAAGAGTACGAAGAAGCGGAAGAGCGCGTCATTGACGAGCTGAAAAAGATCAATAAGCCGTTTATCGTCCTTTTAAACTGCGTGGAGCCGGAAACCAGCGAAGCCGCCGCACTTGCGGAACAGCTTCAGAAAAAATACGGGGTGCCTGTGCTGCCGGTCAACTGCCTGAAGATGGAAGAAAAGGAAATCCGTATGATTTTGGCAAAAGTTCTGTTTGAATTTCCGGTCAGGGAAATCCGTGTTGACATGCCAAAATGGATTTCCAGTCTGGAAAAAGATCACTGGCTGCGCAGCGGCGTTTACTCCGCAATTCAGACGGCTGCAGCCAAGGTCGGGCGGATCCGCGAAGTGGAGAATATCATCGGGGAAGTTAATCAATGTGAATATGTCGATTCGGCGAAAACAGTATCGATCCAACTGGGCAGCGGGAATGCACGGATCGGCATTTCCCTTCAGCCGAATCTGTTTTATCAGGTTTTGGGGGAGAAGACAGGGCTGGAAATCAGCGACGAAGGCAGTCTGATGGATCAGGTGCTGAAAATGGCGGAGATGAAGAAGCAATACGACCGCATCAAAGATGCCTACCACGATGTGGAGGAAAACGGGTACGGAATCGTTATGCCGACTATTGATGAACTCAGCCTCGAAGAGCCGGAGATCATCCGGCAGGGCGGTAAATACGGCATCCGGCTGAAAGCGGCGGCTCCTTCCATTCATATGATGAAAACCCGAATCACGACGGAGATCACCCCGATTGTCGGTTCGGAACAGCAGTCCCAGGAATTGGTGGAGTATATTCTCAAAGAGTTCGAATCCAATCCTTCGCAAATTTGGGAATCCAATATTTTTGGAAAGAGTCTGCATGAACTGGTCAATGAAGGGCTGCATAATAAATTGACCCGTATGCCGGAAGACGCACGCGATAAAATCCGCGAAACTGTGGAACGGATTATCAACGAAGGCTGCAACGGACTAATCTGCATTATCCTGTAATAGCTGCCGCCGTGAAACGGAAGTCCTTTTGAAAATCACCGGAAAATACATTGTGTTTTCCAGTGGTTTTCCGGTGTCTGTTTAAAAAAAGACGAACTTTGTGGATTTTTTGTCAATATGCCAAAAAAGATTGTTAAAATAACTACTTTATTAGGCATAGTTTACAAACAACCCTAAAAGAGTTATACTAAGTGTAGAAAATTTGAAAGGAGTCTTTCAAGTGAAAAAGTATGCGGCGGATCATTATGGACTGTATATCAATGGAAAATGGGTTGAGTCCGATGACGGTGGAACCTTTCAAGCGACTTGTCCGGCAAACGGAGAAACGCTTTCTACCTGTGTGGAAGCCAGTAAGAAAGATGTTGACAAAGCAGTCAATGCGGCGTGGACTGCATGGGACGGATGGAAAAAAACAACGGTGCAGGAGCGCGCAAGTGCGCTGATGCAGATTGCCGATGTCATTGATCAGAATAAAGAACGCCTTGCGATGATTGAAACGCTGGACAACGGGAAACCGCTGCGTGAAACGATGGGGGTCGACGTCCCGATGGCGGCGGATCATTTTCGGTATTTTGCCTCCTGCATCCGCGCAGAAGAGGGTTCGGCCACCATGCTGGACAATAATACGCTCAGCATTATCCTTCGCGAACCAATCGGCGTGGTCGGGCAGATTATCCCGTGGAATTTTCCGTTCCTGATGGCTGCATGGAAGCTGGCGCCGGCGCTGGCTGCCGGGTGCTGCGTCGTTTTGAAGCCTTCCAGCCAAACTTCCCTGAGCGTTTTGGAACTGATGAAGCTGATTGACGGAATCCTGCCGCCCGGGGTTTTGAATGTCATCACGGGCAGAGGCTCCAAATCCGGGAACTATATGCTGGAGCACAAGGGATTCTGCAAACTCGCCTTTACGGGTTCGACGGAAGTCGGCCTGAGCATTGCCCGTGCGGCTTCGGACAAACTGATTCCGGCAACATTGGAACTCGGCGGAAAATCCGCCAATATCTTCTTCTCCGACTGCAACTGGGATATGGCGATGGACGGTCTCCAGATGGGAATTCTGTTTAACCAGGGCCAGGTTTGCTGTGCGGGGTCCCGCGTCTTTGTCCAGGAGGATATTTACGACCGCTTTGTCGAAGAGGCAGTGAAGGCGTTTGGCCGGGTCAAAGTGGGTCTGCCGTGGGAAAAGGGCGTTCAGATGGGTTCCCTGATCGACGCCGCCCAGATGAAGAAAGTTCTTGCTTACATGGAGATCGGGAAGAACGAGGGCGCAACCATTGCCTGCGGAGGCAAACGGATTACGGGCAACGGGCTGGACAAGGGCTATTTTATGGAGCCGACTCTGCTGACCGGTGTCGACAACAAGATGCGCGTTGCTCAGGAAGAAATTTTCGGCCCTGTCGCCGTTGTGATCAAGTTTAAGACGGAAGAGGATGCGGTACGGATGGCAAACGACAGCGTTTACGGCTTGGGCGGTGCTGTCTGGACCCGTGACATCAACCGCGCCATCCGGGTGGCACGCGCCGTAGAAACGGGCCGCATGTGGGTCAATACATACAATTCCATCCCGGCCGGAGCACCGTTTGGCGGTTACAAACGGTCTGGCATTGGACGTGAAACCCATAAGGTGATTCTTGATCATTACAGCCAGTTGAAAAATATCATGATCAATCTTTCCGAAGCTCCGTCAGGATTTTATCCAAAGGCGTGATGCTTTAAAAAATCAGAGGAACAGACGGCACAGAGGCGGGCGCTGCGGCGCGCCCGCCTTTTTGGGGGTTCGAAAGGCTGCCTGGGTTTGCAAAGTGCATTTTTCTGAATTTGTTGGATCGTCTCGAATTTGCTTTTTCGGTTGCAAAAATGCACGTAATATGTAATAATAGATTAGCATTTATCAATTACAAGTTACATAGGGGTGAAATAATGTTTTCCATCATAGAAAAAAGGAAACTCAACGACTCCATGACGTTGATGGTAGTCGATGCGCCTCTGATTGCCAAAAAGGCGAAAGCAGGCCAATTTGTAATTCTGCGCGTCAATGAGTTTGGGGAACGAATTCCGCTGACCATCGCGGATTATAACCGGGAAAAGGGAACGGTTACCATCATCTATCAGATCGTGGGAAAAACTACCCTTTTACTCGACCAGCTGAACGTCGGCGATGCCATTCTCGATTTTGTCGGTCCGCTGGGGAAGCCTTCCCAGCTGGAAGGTTACCACAAAGCCGCGGTGATCGGCGGCGGAGCAGGGTGCGCCATTGCATACCCGCAGGCAAAGACCTTGCATCAAATGGGTGCAAAAGTGGATATGATCGCAGGTTTCCGGAACAAGGATATCATTATTCTGGAAGATGAGATGCGCGCGGCATGTGACAGTCTGACCATGATGACGGATGACGGCTCCAACGGAAATAAGGGATTTGTTACCGACGCGCTGAAGAAAAAAATCGAAGAGGGCGCGGGTTACGACCTGGTGGTTGCCATCGGACCGCTGGTGATGATGCGCGCCGTCTGCAACCTGACGAAACCATACGGGATCAAGACGATTGTCAGTATGAATCCGATTATGATCGACGGTACCGGGATGTGTGGCGGCTGCCGGGTAACGGTGGGCGGTAAGACAAAGTTTGCCTGTGTGGACGGCCCGGATTTTGACGGACACGAAGTGGATTTTGATGAGACGATTAAGCGCTCCCGGACTTATGCGGAAATGGAGAAAAAATCGGCCCATGACTTTAAATGCCATTTGATGGAGAGTGTGGAAAATGCCTAATATGAATCCGAAAAAGACTCCGATCCCGGAACAGGAGCCAAATGTCCGAAATAAAAATTTTGATGAAGTCGCGCTGGGCTACACCGAAGCAATGGCCAAAGAAGAGGCGGAACGGTGCCTCCACTGCAAGAACCAGCCATGTGTGTCCGGCTGCCCGGTTAGCGTTCATATCCCTGATTTTATCCAGTGCGTTGTCAAAGGAAATATGGAAGACGCCTACAAAACCATTAAGCTGACAAATTCGCTTCCCGCCGTCTGCGGCCGCGTTTGCCCGCAGGAGAATCAGTGTGAGCAGAAATGCGTGCGCGGAATCAAGGGCGAACCGGTCGGAATTGGCCGGCTGGAGCGCTTTGCGGCGGACTGGCATATGAAAAACGGCAAAGAGGAGAAAGTTCAGATCGAAAAGAACGGCCATAAAGTTGCCGTCATCGGGGCCGGGCCTGCCGGGCTGACCTGCGCGGGCGATCTTGCCGCGCTGGGATACTCCGTCACGATCTTCGAAGCCCTGCACGCAGCCGGCGGTGTGCTGATGTATGGAATTCCGCAGTTCCGTCTGCCAAAGGAAATCGTGCAAAAGGAAATCAACGCCCTCAAACAAAAGGGAGTTGAAATTAAAACCGATATGGTCATGGGGAAAGTTCTCTCGGTTGATGAGCTCTTCAACATGGGATTTGAGGCCGTTTTTATCGGAACCGGGGCCGGACTGCCCAGCTTCATGAACATCCCGGGCGAAAGCCTGATCGGTGTTTATTCGGCCAATGAGTTCCTCACGCGCATTAATTTAATGAAGGCCTATCGCCCGGAATATGACACGCCGATGATTCAGCCGAAGCACGTGGTCGTGGTCGGCGGAGGCAATGTGGCGATGGATGCTGCCAGAACTTCCCTGCGCCTCGGCGCCGAGGAGGTTCATATTGTATACCGCCGCGCTGAAGAACAGATGCCCGCCCGCCGGGAAGAAGTTCACCATGCCAAGGAAGAGGGAGTCGAATTCAATCTGCTCTGCAATCCGGCGGCAATTCACGGCGACGAAAACGGCAAGGTGCAGTCGATTGAGTGTATTCGAATGAAGCTTGGCGAACCGGACGATTCCGGACGCCGCAGGCCGATCCCGATCGAAGGTTCCAATTTTAAGATCTCGGTGGACTGTGTTGTCATGGCAATCGGCAATTCGCCCAATCCGCTGCTTCGTTCCACCACGAAAGGCCTGGAAGCCAACCGGCGCGGTTGTATCGTGGTTGATGAAGACACCATGCAAACTTCCCGGGAGGGTGTTTATGCCGCGGGAGACGCCGTCAGCGGCGCGGCGACGGTTATCTTGGCGATGGGCGGCGGAAAAAAGGCCGCGCATTCCATCGACCAGTATATCCGTTCCAAACACTGAAGCCCAGAAGCGGGAATCCGCTTTTGCGAAAGTCTAAACGATCAGTTTTCATTCATTTTGCCAGATAAACGCAGGACATCCGGTGATTTCATTTTGAAAATCACCGGATGTCCTGCGTTTTAGAATCGTGAATGATGCTGAACTGGAATACTTAATAGCTGGCTGCGTCCAGATTTCCGTCGCGGTTCAGCTTTGCCGTCATTTCATCGGTCTGCTCTTGCGTCAGGTCCATTCCGGGGCTGCGCATATGACCACCATCAATGCCGTAGAGGGTTTTCACAGCTGCTTTGTAATGCGCAATGTTGTTGTTGGTATTCAAAATATCCGCAACCCGGTTTGTCTTTCTCTGCAGCATGCGGGCGCCCTCATAATCCCTACTGAGGAATTTCTTGTAAATACCGAGGTAATGCTCAGGGAGGACCGCCGCCGTGCCGGCAACCACACCGTCCCCTCCGGCACAGAGAGTAACAAAAAAGAGTTCTTCAAAGCCGCAGAGTACGGAGAAGGTTCCGTTCCGGATTCCCATAAAGCGCTGGATGCGCACCATATCCGGGTAACTATATTTGATGCCGACGACATTTTCAGCCCTGCCGGCGACACGCGCAGCCAGCTCCGGTGTGATGTCATTGACAGCGCACTGAGGAATTCCATACAGATACATTGGCAGATTGGGAATGCTCTGCGCAACTTTTACAAAATATTCTTCCAAAGCAGCGTCTGAAAGTTTTAGATAAGGGGGAGTGACGACACCTACGCCGTCCACACCGATTTTTTCCGCATATTTTGCGAGTTCGATGGTGTCTCGCAGGTTCGTGGTACCGACCTGGGCAAATACGTCGACTCGCCCGGCGGCGGCCTTGACGACGGTTTCGATGATCAGCTTACGCTCCTCCGGTTCCAAACTCATGGTTTCTCCGGTCGTACCGCAGGGATACAAGCCATGAATTCCTTTTTTAATCAGAAATTCGCACAGATCCGTCAGGGCTTTTTGATCCACCCGGTCGTTTTGATCCAGCGGAGTGATAATTGGAACAATAACACCGTGCATTTTTTTCATCTTTCTTGCCTCCATGGCCTGACCAACGGCTTTGGCAGCCGGCTTGCAGGCCTTAATCATAAATCCATTCTAAAGGTAACGTCATGTCCGAGTCAAACAATCAGGAAAGTCCCGCAGCAAAGTGAGAAAATGCTAAAGAGCCATTTTCTTCTCACAAAGGTCTATGTCAGAACAAGAACCCGGCTTACATCCTTGTGCAAACCAGGTCCTTGTTCAGTCCTTTTGCTGATGGGGTCAAATCTCTATTTTAGCACCAAGAAGTTTTATAAATTCACGGCAAATCGCAGTATCGCCGGGCCACGCTGGAGAGGTGACCAGATTTCTGTCTACAACGGCGGCGTTCGCGGGAACTTCAATATAAGTTCCTCCCGCCAGGTTGATATCTGGGCCGACCGCAGGATAGGCCGTGGCTTTATATCCTTTCAGCACGCCGGCAGCCGTCAGCACCTGCGCTCCATGGCAGATCGCGGCAACCGGTTTATTAGCCGCAAAAAATTCTTGAACAATTTCCAGCACCCTTTTGTTGAGCCTGATGTATTCGGGCGCACGGCCGCCGGTAACGAAGAGTCCGGCATAGTCGCCGGTATGGACGGAGTCAAAATCGGCAGTCAGCGCAAAGTTATGACCGCGAAGTTCCGTGTAAGTTTGCTCACCCAAAAAGTCGTGGATTGCGGTAGGGATCGTCTCTCCTGATTTCTTTCCGGGGCAGACGGCATCCACCTGATAACCTAACATAGACAGCGCTTGGTAGGGAACCATCGTTTCATAGTCCTCTGTGAAATCTCCACAAAGAAGCAAAATCTTTTTTGACACAGGTACTCCTCCTTTTTAAATTTCGTCTTCATCTTAACGCAATTCCACTTTTTGTAAATATTATAACAGTATCATTGAAATATCGCAACACTTTCTCGAACGGCCAGTAAAAAAGCAAGAAAGCAACTGCAAACGCGTGCAACTTAAATTGCGCCAATCACTCCGAAGATTCAGCTTGGAATCATCGGTTCTGCTTTTGGGTCGATTGCCACTGCATTATATATGATAATAGAATGAACAGAGCCCAACCTGATTATAATCTGTATTGCCATTAAAATGAATTGCGATGATCGCCCTGGAGGCGGTCAAGCGGATGCATGCGCCAGAAGAAGCGGCCCTATGCAAACTGACTGTTCCGATGGTCTTTCATAAATCCATTGATACCGTTCACGCGGCGGTCAAACAGGAAAAACCGGATGCCGTCCTTTGCGTCGGTCAGGCGGGCGGCCGGTTTGAGATCACGCCGGAACGGGTTGCTATCAATGTCGACGACGCCAGGATCCCGGACAATGAGGGAAATCAGCCGATCGATCAGCCGGTCTTTGCAGACGGGCCGTCAGCTTATTTTACCATGCTGCCGGTTAAGGCGATGGTCAAAGCGATCCGCGTGGGCTGGAGCTTGCCGTAAACGCTATCGTGAAGAATCCGACTGATCTTTCTGTTTCGGAAGGGAAAATTCAGTAAGGTATTTTACCTTTCAGGGCTGCGACGGCACGACCGGCAATCTAGTGCAGAATCAGGCAAAAGACCATTGTCCTAAGCATAAAACTGGGTTGAATCCAATCGACCAATTCTATTTTACATCTTTACAACAAAAGGCCCAGCTTTCGCTGGACTTTTTCCAATATAAAAGAATCCCATCCACAACTTTCATGTTATGGACGGGATTCTTTTATATTGGAATTTTCAGAATTACGATAAATACCGTAGGAAAACTGACGGAGAATAAGAAGCAAATACTTTTACTCGATCGAAAGGATGGCGGGAATGAGCAAGATATATGGCTATGTACGGGTGTCTACCAAAGAGCAGAATGAGGATCGGCAATGGCGTGCCTTGGAAGAATTTCCAGTTCCTCGAAGACAGATCTATATGGATAAACTGAGCGGGAAAGATTTTAACCGACCGCAAGTACCAAAAGTTAATCCGTAAACTAAAGCAAGGCGATATCCTGGTCGTTGAAAGCATTGACCGATTAGGGAGAAATTACGCAGAAATTCTGGAGCAATGGAGAACCGTTACCAAAGAAAAATGTGCGGATATCGTTATCCTGGACATGCCGCCGCCGGACACCCGTAAGAACAAGAATTTGACCGGTACCCTGATCGCAGATACCGTTTTGCAGTTGCTTTCCTATGTTGCTTAATTCGCGAGAGGCCGGAAAGCGGATGAAGGTATCTCAAGACACTTTTTTACGGTGGGCGCATGCGGATTGTGAATGAATTTTTGTACGGAAAAGGTAGACATTACCGTTTAATAGGTGGTATACTCTAAATAATACAAAAATCTATCTATTACGACAAATTTCGCAACGTAATTTTAAATATTTTACCAATAAATTCATGCAAGCTGCTACGGTTTCAGATAGACTCCACGATACTCTGCGGCATTTTTTATCGTGGGTAAATGTCGAATGGCAGATAGTTGTGGCATTCGATAATCAGCCGCATGGCTTCTAAAAAACGCTTTTAGATAGGAGGACAGTGCAAAAGTAAATCGGCATGGGGTATGGATCGAAAAAGTGAAAAGGAAGGCTGATACGATTTATGAAAAAGTTCAGGGATTTTAGCATTTCAAAAAAGCTTATGACGAATTTCTTTATTGCGCTTATTATTCTTTTGTTAATAGGCGGCGTTGGTATTGGAGGGATGATCCAGATTGACCAAATGGACACTCATTTGTACGCGGATCAGACAGCTCCGATCGAACATCTGATGAATGCGACAGACAGCCTTTATCAAATGCGTGTGGATGCGCGCGGCATCATTATTTATGCGGGAAATGCAAAACAACTTGAGAGTCTGGAAGACAGTTACAGTACCAGCAAAAAGACTTTTTTGTCTGAGTTTGCCCTTTACAGAAAATCACTGACAACCGCTGATTCTATTGCAATGTATACCGAGATTATAAAGCTGTTTAACAATATGTATGATCCGACCATGCAAGTAATGTTCAAACAGGCGGGAGAGGGAAGTGCTCAAAAGGCACAAATTGTCGGTTCTACTGCTACCAGTGATTCCGATAAAATGTTTCAGGATTGTGATAAGCTAATTGACAATCGTATGACTACCGCAAAAGCTACCAGTGATTCCAACGACGCAACTGCACTCACTCTGACGATTGTTTTAGTTGCCTTGCTGGCGGTGGGTACGATTGTAAGCTTCCTTTTAAGCCGTCGAATTTCGAGAATGATCAGTAAGCCAATTGGAGTAGTCGTATCCGCTTCCAAACAAATTGCGTTAGGAAGTCTGGATATTGACTTGTCACACATTCATTCCAAAGACGAAACCGGGCAGCTTGCTGCCGCTTTTACGGAAATGCTGGAAGGAATCCGCAGACAGGTTCTCGCTGCCGAAACCATTAGCAAAGGTGATTTTACGCAGGAAGTGCCCTTGCGTTCGGAGAAAGACACGCTTGGTCTCGCATTGCGGCGGATAGCGGACGAACTGAGTACGGCGCTGTTGCAAATTCGCACGGCGGCGGACCAGGTCAATATCGGAGCGGAACAGATTTCCGTTGGGGCGCAGTCGTTGGCGGCCGGCGCGACCGAACAGGCCAGTTCTGTGGAGGAATTGAATTCCACGATTTCAGAAGTCGCCGCGCAGGTAAAGGAAAACGCTGAAAACGCCGCGAAAGCGAGTGGATTGTCTCAGTCGGCTCAGAAGGCGACGGTACAGGGTGACACGAAAATGAAGGATATGCTGGCATCTATTCAGGAAATTAGTGAAGCTTCCGTCAGCATTTCCAAGATTATCAAAGTGATTAACGACATTGCTTTCCAGACCAATATTCTTGCCCTGAACGCCGCAGTGGAAGCCGCCCGCGCCGGAGAAGCCGGGAAAGGATTTGCGGTAGTCGCGGAGGAAGTCCGGAATCTTGCGGAAAAAAGCGCAGAAGCCGCCAAGGAGACAACGACGATGATTGAAAGTTCCGTTGCAAAAGCGGAGATGGGTACAAAAGTGGTGAATGAAACTGCCGGTATTTTGAACACTGTCTCCGAAAGTGTTCGGGCAACCGCCGCACTTGTAGGACAGATCGCAACCGCGTCTAGTACACAGGCCAGTTCGATTTCTCAAATCAATCAAGGAATCAACCAGGTCTCTGCCGTTGTGCAGACCAACTCCGCCACGGCGGAGGAAAGCGCGGCTTCCAGTGAGGAACTTTCCGGTCAGGCGAAAATTCTCATGGAGATGGTGGCTAAATTCAAACTAAAAAATGCTTCGGACGGACCCTCAAAGACCGTCTGATCTGAAAGATGAAAGGTATTCGTTTAGCGCTTATCATTCGTCTTCGTCCTTTGCAGCCTACGCCATGAACGGTTCCCAGCAAATTCATCGAAAACACTGACAAAATTGAGAGAATCTCGTAGCCGGCTGAAAAAGAAGCTGCGGGCAAATCTGACCCGTCGTAAAGTTTTTAATCTTATCATAATAAAAGGGAAGGCTTCCACAATCGGAGCTTTCCCTTTTGTTTTGCAATATTTTATTTTTTACACCGGCGAAAATGATCCGGCCCGGTGTATCCCGCAGCCCCTATGCCTGTGACAGCGCTGTGACCGAAAACTTCTTTCAGTTGCCTTGTAGTAAAGTCATAAACCATCGTGCGGAGCGCGTGGATATTCGTGGCCCCGCACCCAGGGCGCAGTTTTCAATATGCCCTATGAAGATGATGAAAATCTGGCGTTTGATGTAGCCAATTTAAACAAAAAGTTTATTACTCTTAACCTTAAATTGCTCTCAGAAGCGGATGTTTTTGTAACGAGCACAAGAACGAAATCCTTAAAAAAACTTGGGCTTGATTATGAAACGCTGAAAGAAAAATTTCCTTCCTTGATATTTGCCCAAGTTTTGGGATATGGGGAATACGGCCCTGAAAAGGACAATGCCGGTTTTTCGTCACTTGGCATGCCGGAATATAAAAATTACGGTTCGCAGGGCGCCCAGACGGTCGAAATCATGTCGAAGCCATATTGAAATAATTCTTTGGGACATTCGCCTTTTTCGTGTCCCGCATTGACGGATTACACGGTGATCGGAATGCCTGACCAACGCCTTGGCGCGCGGTTTTATATTCTGTGATTCTCAACTTTGTTTTTCTTACTATTTCTAATTTAAATCTTATCGGGGATGGGGACCCAAAAAGCAGTTCAATCAATCTCAACTTCAAGAAAGCAAATAAAAGGAGTCCTTGAAAATTATTTTTCCATACGTTAAATTGCTTTCATATTCAAAAAAAGATAGGGTAGAAAAAGGCAGTATTTTAAGGAAAGCACAAAAAAATTGGTTAGAAACCTAGCATTTACACGGGTTTCTAACCAATTTCTGCATTTTCTTTGGCAGGGGCAGAAGGACTTGAACCCTCGGCACGTGGTTTTGGAGACCACTGCTCTACCAACTGAGCTATACCCCTAATTTTATGGCTGTATTAATGATCTTATCATTTCAAAGAAGATCTGTCAAGGGCAGAAGAAAATTTTACCGTTTCCATTTTATCCGATTTATCCAAAAGCTGCCGGTTTTCAGTTTTGAAGAAGCGAGGGGAAAACAAGCTGAATGCTTTTCAGAATGTGGTAAAAGGGAGATGGAGATGTTTTGAAGCGAAGTTTTTCTGTAAAATGATATCAAAATTGGTTTAAGTTGCCCAAATTATTCGAATTTGCCACATTTGACTTGACAGATCTATGCAACACCTATATAATTACTCTATGTAATATGACTTACAAAACCCCTGCCTTTCGGCGGATGGGAGGGAAAATAAATGGCTGAAATCCGAGTAAAAGAGAATGAGTCTCTGGACAGCGCACTCAGGCGGTTCAAGAAGCAATGCGCCAGAGCCGGAGTGATCGCGGAAGTTCGCAAGAGAGAAGCTTATGAAAAGCCCTCTGTCAGGCGAAAGAAAAAATCCGAAGCAGCACGCAAACGCAAATATAAGTAAAAGTTGCTTGTTGCCAATGATAGTAAAAAAGCGGGCATTTGCCCGCTTTTTTAAACAGTTTTGCTAGCCGAGTGCAAGGGAGGTGTTTTTTTGTCTTTGTTTTTGCCGACCATATCTGTTCCGAAAGTGACGGATATTACGCCGGAACTGATTCGGGACATGAATGCAAATTCAATTTTGCTGGATGTCGACAATACACTTGCCCTGCACGGCTCGCAGACACCTTTTCCAGGCACAATCGAATGGACACAGCGGATGCGCAAAGCGGGCATCCATTTGATTTTAGTTTCCAATAATTTTCAAAAGCGAGTAAAACCTTTTGCCGCAAAATATGGCCTGCCATTTCTTTCATTGTCACTCAAGCCACTTCCGGCTGCCTATCACCGCGCCGTCAGGTATCTGGGCGTAAAGCGGGAAGAGGCCGTTGTGGTCGGCGATCAGGTCTTTACGGATGTGTTCGGCGCCAACTGGGCCGGATTCCGATCTGTTTTACTGACTCCGGGCGGAGAGGAACATTCCCTTTCCTTTCGTCTGCGCCGGGCCTTGGAAAAGCCGTTCAGGGAAAAATGCAGAAAGGCTAACTGCGATGGTTCGTTCACAGATAAAGGATGATGAGCTTTGGGATGCAAAAAAATTCTGATTCTTCTTGGACCCAATCTAAATCTGGTTGGAATCCGTGAAAAGGGAGTCTACGGGGATGAAACTGCGAAAAGCATCAGCCGGCAGATTCAAGAGCGCGCGGAAAGTTTAGGCTATTGCTGTGACATTTTCCAGTCCAATCACGAAGGGGATCTCATCGACAAGATTCAAGCGGCGAAAGGGGTCTATCATGGCGCCGTGATCAACGCAGGAGCGCTGTCGCACTATAGTTATGCGCTCCGCGACGCAATCGCAAGCGTTCGGATCCCCTTTGTTGAAGTCCATATGAGCAATATTTACGCCAGAGAGGAATTCCGCCATAAAAGCGTTATTTCAGCTGTTTGCGTAGGTCAGATCACGGGGTTTGGGAAAAACAGCTACTTTTTGGCTCTGGATGCGCTGCGCGACTTGATTTAAAGAATTTTTTCGCTCTTTTTCCATGCGATTTTGTCAAATTTCGCTTGAAAAAACATCTTAAATATTATAAACTAGCTTTATAGGAAAAAAATAAACGGAGGAATTAAGCCAATGATATCAGCAGGCGATTTTAGGAATGGCGCGACTTTTGAAATGGATGGCAGCGTTTATTCCATTATTGAGTTTCAGCATGTTAAACCGGGAAAGGGCGCGGCTTTTGTGCGCACAAAAATCCGCAATGTCATTTCCGGTGCGGTGACAGAGAGGACTTTCAATCCTAATGATAAATTTCCAACCGCATTTATTGAGCGTAAGGATATGCAATACCTTTACAACGACGGAGATCTGTATTATTTTATGGATCCCGAATCTTTTGAGCAGATTCCGATCAGCGCTTCTGTTTTAAGCGATAATTTTAAATTCGTTAAGGAAAATATGGATTGCAAGATTCTTTCTTATAAAGACAATGTTTTCGGCGTTGAGCCACCGAATTTTGTGGAGCTTGAAATCACCAAAACCGACCCGGGCTTCAAAGGGGACACTGCAACCAATGCGACCAAGTCTGCAACGGTAGAGACCGGCGCTGAAATCAAGGTGCCACTGTTTATCAACGAAGGCGAAAAAATCCGCATTGACACCCGTACCGGCGAATATATGGAGCGCGCTTAACGGATACTATCCTTAAGGAAGGAACCGGAACAAATAAAGGGGGGCACTGTTATGAAAAACACGGAACGAGTTTCCTATATCAGGGGCTTGGCGGAAGGATTGGAACTTGACGAAAACAAGAAGGAAGTCAAGGTTCTCAACGCCATCATTGATCTTTTGGACGATATGGCTTTGTCTATGACGGAAATGGAAGATAATATGAACGACATAGCCGACCAACTGGATGCCGTCGATGAAGATCTGGGTTCCTTGGAAGATGATTTTTATGACGATGGTGAGGAAGACGAGGACGAAGACGAAGAGGGCGACGAGCCTGGATGCTATTATGAAGTAACCTGTCCAAACTGCCATGAAACAGTCTGCCTTTCAGAAGACTTGGTCAAAGACGGTCAAATTGACTGCCCCAACTGCGGTGAAACGCTGGAATTCGATTTGGATGATGCAGAAAACGCTTCGTGCGATGATAAGTCTGTCACTGAAGATCAGGAATAAAGCGTTTTCCTTCTGTATGCCAGGCACCGCCAACGGCGGTGCCTTTTCATGTTATCTGTCTTTTAACAAAGGGTTATGCCAAAGCGGAAAACGAGGTTCGCCATCACGTTACTTTGGGGTAAAGGAAAACTGCCTTTTCAAGACAACTTGGACATGTTTTCTTTGTAATATCGGGACTAAATTGCAGAAAAAGACGAAAAAATCTACAATATTTCATGATTCGCTCCAAAATTAAAAAATTGTTTGTTTATTTCATCGAGAGTTTGTGCTATACTATTTCGGTTAAAACTTTAGTATTGGAGTAATTTGATGAACAATAAAAAAGACGGGGTCAAAAAGCTAATCCCGCAAATTATAATCGACGCGGTTTGCGTTTTCTTCAGCTATTGGATTGCCTTTGTGCTTCGTTTTTTCGATGAGGGCGGGACACCGTTTTTCTATGTAGAGTCTTTTCGTCAATGTATTCCTTGGATGACTTTGATTTGCTTGGCCGTGTTTGCTCTTTTTCGGTTTTACAGCACGATGTGGCAGTTTGCAAGTTTAGATGAGCTGCTGCAAATCTTTTTTGGGACAACCACGGCCTGTCTGATCGTCACCATCATGGGCTACACGGTGTTTCCCCGTATTCTGCATGACTCTTTTGGAAATCCTATCCAGAGGTTTCCCATTACCGTGTATGTGATGGGATGGGTTTTAACACTGTTTTTTATCGGCGCTTCCCGCTTCAGTTTCCGGCTGGCACACAGACAGATGAACCGGCGTTCTATCCTGCGGGACGGCGATGATCCAGTCAGCAGGGTGATGGTCATTGGCGCTGGTGAGATGGGCTCCATGATCATCAAGGACCTGAAATCTTCTTCGCAGTCAAAGGGAATTCCGGTCGTCGCGGTGGATGATGACAAGAAAAAACGCGGGACCCGCATCAACGGCGTAAAGGTTGCAGGCGGACGTGAAAGTATTCAAAAGCTTGTGGAGCGCTACCATGTTGACCAGATCATCCTGGCAATTGCCACTGCTTCAAAGAAAGATAAACAGGAAATTCTGCACATCTGCACTGCGACGGGGTGCAAGCTGAAAACCGTGCCGGCGCTGTATGAAATTTTGGAAGGCACCGCGGATCCGCACAAAGTCCGGGATGTCAATATTTCCGACCTTCTTGGCCGTGATGAAATCCGGCTGGATGTGGAAAAAATCAGCGGATATCTCCAAAGCCGCACAATCCTTGTGACAGGTGGCGGCGGTTCCATCGGCAGTGAGCTTTGCCGTCAGATTGCGCTCTTTCATCCAAGGAGACTGGTGGTACTCGATATTTATGAAAATAATGCGTATGATCTTCAGAACGAGCTGCACCGCAAGTTTCCAAAACTCAATATGGATGTGGTCATTGGTTCGGTACGCGACAAAGGACGCTTGCGCAATGTCTTTTCTGCCTATCGGCCGGACGTTGTGTTCCACGCGGCCGCGCACAAGCATGTCCCACTGATGGAACTGAGCCCGGGCGAAGCGGTCAAGAACAACGTGTTTGGTACCCTGAATGTCGCACAGATCTGCGACGAGTTCCAGGTGAAGCGCATGGTCCTGATTTCAACGGACAAAGCGGTGAATCCCACCAGCA
>ENA-UOOI01001392-UOOI01001392.1-fermentation-metagenome-genome-assembly--contig:-NODE-1392-length-25464-cov-6.222008_pt1 | contig 25464 bp, 23 predicted proteins | sample MGYA00245779_ERZ724027 | MGnify/ENA primary metagenome ERZ724027 (study PRJEB28704, sample SAMN03018318) | fermentation metagenome | biome: anthropogenic terrestrial biome; feature: soil; material...
TTCTTCATGATTACGCATCCTCAATTATCGGCCGAATGGGGCTTCCGTATCGCGAACGGGGCGTATCAGTGATCACGCTGATTGTCGACGGCAACAATGATGAGATTAGCGCACTTACCGGCAAGCTGGGCCGCATCCCCGGCGTGTCAGTCAAATCCATGGTCACGAAAAATAACCCGCAGTAAGCGCAGAACCGCAACAAACCTGCAGCAAGCGCACTAACTAAAGAAAGAAGAAAGAGAGAGGGGACAGATTATGAACTTTCTCGCGAAGTATGAGAAAGAGTTCGCCGAGTATGACAAACTCAGTCACGACTTTATCGATGATGATAAGATCTGGGTACAGTTGAACAAATGGCACAACCCCAGCCCGGCGGATGTCCGTCAGGTCCTGAAAAAAGCCGAACAATGCATTCGCCTCGAACCGGAGGAAACGGCCATTCTGATCCAAAACCAGGACCCCGCCACGATTCAGGAAATGTATCAGTTGGCCCACCAACTGAAAGAAGAAGTCTACGGTGATCGCATTGTGCTGTTTGCCCCGCTCTATATCAGCGATGAGTGCGCCAACAACTGTGTCTACTGCGGTTTTCGCAGCAGCAATAAAGCGATGCACCGCAAAACCCTCTCCATGGATGAGATTGAGCAGGAGGTGCGCTGCATGATCGAAGAAGGCCAGAAGCGCACCGTGCTCGTTTATGGCGAATCGCCTGCCACCGATATTGATTTCATGTGCGACACCGTCAAGAAGGTTTACAGCGTCAAAGCCGGGCATGGTGCCATCCGCCGCGCCAATATTAACTGCGCACCACTGACCGTTGCCGAACTGGCCAAGTTGAAAGAAGTCGGCATCGGCACCTTCCAAGTCTTTCAGGAAACCTATCATCATGACACCTACCGCACCGTGCATCCGCAAGGCACCATCAAAGGCCATTACCGCTGGCGCTTATATTGCATGGATCGGGCGCAGCAAGCGGGCGTCGACGACAACGGCATCGGAGTCCTGTTCGGACTGTACGACTGGCGCTTTGAAGTCATGGGCTTGCTGTACCACACCATCCATCTGGAAGAGACCTTTAATGGTGTCGGACCGCACACGATTTCATTCCCGCGCATCATGCCCGCCACTGGTACACCTTACTCCGAACGCCCCAGATACACGGTTAGCGACGCCGATTATAAGAAGCTGGTCGCGATTCTGCGCCTGTCCGTGCCTTATACCGGGCTGATTTGCACGGCTCGCGAACCGGATCACGTGCGCCGCGAAGTCATTCCGCTGGGCGTCTCCCAGATCGATGCCGGCACGCGCATCGGTGTCGGTGCTTATGCCAAGTCGAAAAGCGCCAATCAGCTGCCTGACAAGGAACAATTCACGATTGGCGACTCCCGCTCACTGGACGATGTCGTCGCAGAAATCTGTGACATGCATTGCATTCCGTCCTTTTGCACCGCCTGTTACCGTCTCGGGCGCACCGGCGAACAGTTCATGAAAGTCGCCAAATCCAGGTTCGTCCATAATTACTGCATTCCGAACGCCATCTTTACCCTTAAGGAATACTTACTGGATTATGCATCCGACGCCACCAAGCAGCACGGCACCGCGGTTTTGAACCGCCACGTCGAACAGTTTAAGGGCGATCCGGTTTATGAGACTATTCGCACAAATTTGCAGCGCCTCGAAAACGGCGAGCGCGATCTGTATCTCTAAGGAGCGGAATCGCGCCGTCGCGCTGTCGCCCGTCGCGCTGTCGCAGAAGTCGTGCAGCGGCGCTCGCGTTGAATAGCTGATAAAGGAGCACTGCAATGGAAACCCGTATCACACCCGAAACCGCGGCGGCCTTGGCTGCTACGGACGCCGCCGCGGCCTTCTCGCTACGGATGCAGGCCGCCACCCAGTCAGAGCTGGCCGACCTCATCCGCTATTATTGTGCCGAGGCCTCTGCTGCCGAACAGGTTCAACTGGCGGAGTGGGCGCGCACCTTGTGCCGCCAGCATTACGGCACCAAGATCTATTTCCGCGGGCTGATCGAGTTCTCCAGCTACTGCCGTAATAATTGCTATTACTGTGGCTTGCGCCGCGACAATACGCGCGCCAGTCGCTACCGGCTATCTGACGCCGCCATCCTGGCCTGCTGTCAGGAAGGCTACCAGATCGGCTTCCGCACCTTTGTGCTCCAAAGCGGCGAAGACCCTTATTATATGGACGCACGCCTGTGCAGCCTGGTCTCTGGCATCAAGAAACGCTATCCGGACTGCGCGGTCACACTCTCGGTCGGCGAACGCCCTTACGACTCCTACCAGCGTCTCCTTGAGGCCGGCGCCGATCGCTATCTGCTGCGCCACGAAACAGCAGACGCCGTCCATTATCAGCAATTGCATCCGCCGGAACTCAGCCTGGAACAACGTCAACAATGCCTGCACCACCTAAAACAACTCGGTTATCAGGTCGGCGCGGGCTTCATGGTCGACTCACCGGGCCAGACCGATGCAACCCTGGCGCAGGACTTTATCTTTCTCAGAGAACTCCAGCCACACATGATCGGTATTGGACCCTTTATCCCGCATGGCGACACGCCCTTTGCCCGGCATCCAAGGCCGACCGCCAACCGCACGCTCATACTGCTGTCGCTACTGCGCATCATGCTGCCAAAGGTCTTGTTGCCCGCGACCACCGCCTTGGCGACCATTGATGAGCAGGGGCGGACTAAAGGGTTTCTGGCGGGTGCCAATGTCGTCATGCCCAATCTTTCGCCAGCCAAGCATCGCTCCGCTTACGCGATCTATGATCATAAGCTGAGCACGGGCTTAGAAGCTGCCGAGCATGTACAGGAGCTGGCACGCCGTATTACCGCCCTGGGCCTGACCCCGAACTTTTCACGCGGCGATTATGTGGATTGTTGTACTGCAAAGGAGTGAAGAACATGGCCAATACCAATACCAATCTGAACGCCACCCCAACTGCCAACCGCTTTACAATCGGACTCTTTGGTAGGCGCAATACAGGCAAGTCGTCCCTGCTTAACGCCCTGACCGGACAGCCAGTGGCCGTCACTTCTGCGGTGGCAGGGACGACCACCGACCCGGTCTACAAGGCCATGGAGCTTTTACCGATTGGACCTGTCTTGTTTATTGATACCGCCGGGCTGGATGATACTGGCGATGCGCTGGGGCAGCTGCGCGTCGAGAAAACCCGCGCCATCATGCGCAAATGTCATCTGGCACTCGTCGTGGCCGAAGCCGCGAGCGGCCTGGGCGCATTTGAAACGGAGCTGATCGCACAGTTGCAGGAGCGCCAGATCCCCTGCATCGGCGTCTTGAGCAAATGTGATCAAGGGATGCCGGACGCTCAGGAACGCGCTCTCATCCAGCAGCGCCTGAATAACATCCCACTGGTTTATACCAGTACCACCCGGGGTACGGGCATCGACACCTTGAAGCAACAAATAATTGCCAGCGCTGCCAGTCTGACAGCTGCTGATCAGCAAGAAGCGCCGCTCATGGCCGACTTGATTCAGGCCGGGGACCTGATCGTGCTGGTCACGCCGATTGACGCCTCCGCTCCCAAAGGACGGCTCATCCTGCCGCAACAGCAAACGATTCGCGAGATCATCGACAGTCACGCGATCGCGGTTGTCGCGCAACCACAGGCGCTACCGCAAACGCTCGCCAACCTGCGCACGCAGCCCGCCCTCGTCATTACCGATTCGCAGGCGTTTCGCTCTGTGGCGGCTGACACCCCGGAGGCTATCCCATTGACTTCATTTTCAATTCTCTATGCCAGACAAAAAGGAGATCTCGTTGAAATGGTAGGCGGCGTCAAGCGGATCGAGCGGCTGGCACCCGACGCCAAAGTGCTGATCGCGGAAGGTTGTACCCATCATCGGCAGTCGGATGACATCGGTAGCATCAAGATCCCGCGCTGGATCCGCGGCATTGCCGGGGACGGGATTCAGTTTGCGTGGTCCGCCGGGATAGGTTATCCTGAGAATTTGGCAGACTATGACCTGATTGTGCATTGCGGCGGCTGCATGCTGAACTGCCGGGAGATGCAAGATCGCATTGCGCACGCACGGGCAGCCGGGGTGTCGATTACGAATTATGGCGTCTTGATTGCCTACGTGATGGGCATTCTGCCGCGGGCGCTGCAGCCTTTTCCGGAGGCCTGCCGTGCGCTGGAGTCGGGCGTCGCGCAACCTGATTAGCACCGGCGCGGCCCGGGCAGCCTGAGCAGCCCCCAGCATCACGAGTTGGCATGGCTGCTAATAATCTACTTTTTTTATATAGCGCTCCTGTGGTATGATAATAACATATTGAACCTGGCTGATAAACAAACGGTCTGTTAGCGAAAATAGAGGAGGATTCACACAATGAAAGAGCGCGTTGAAGCAGCATTAGACAAAATTAAACCAGCCCTGCAGGCGGATGGCGGAGATGTCACTTTAGTTGATGTCAAAGACGGCGTCGTCGAGGTCAAATTGGTTGGTGCCTGCGCTGGCTGCCCGATGTCCCGTCTGACCCTCAAAAACGGAATTGAGCGGGTTCTGAAGGAAGAAATCCCGGAAATCAAAGAAGTACGCGAAGTCAGATAATCTGCTGCGCACCTGTGTGCTCAGCTAGCCAAACTTCAAAAGAAAAAGGGGCTGCCTCCGGCAAGCCCCTTTTTAACCCAATGCTAAATAGCAAAGACATGGTTACCGATCTGCAAGACAATTTTACGGCTCCAGATAAAGCGGTTGCGTGTCTTGGACGGGTTAAAGAAATAAATCGCGCCACCGGTAGGATCCCAACCGGAAACAGCCGCTCGGGCTGCCTGGTAGGAGGTGGAGGCGGCCGCTCTGTAAAACCAGCCATTGCTGACCGACTCAAAGGCCAGGGGCTGATAAATGACGCCTGCTACAGAATTGGGGAATCCCGGTGCCCGCGTCCGATTGAGGACTACCGCGCCAACCGCCACTTTGCCGGTATAGGGCTCGGCCTGGGCTTCGGCGTGAATTAGCCGCGCCAGCATATCGACATCGCCACCAGCCAATGTGTTCGACTTTTGGGCCTGCGAAGCCGGAGGGATCGTCAGACGTTGTCCAATTCTGAGATTATTGGTGCTCAATCCATTATAGCTACGCAACTTTTCCACGGTGTGGCCAAAGCGCTGGGCAATTGAATAGAGTGAGTCCCCGCGTTTGACAGTATAGGTCCAGCTGCCTCCCTGAACCGGAACAGACTCTTCCTGTCCGCCGCCATGAAGGCTGGCGGTCAAAATCCCGTCACTGCCTGCACTTACAGCCCCGAGGCTCTCGGCGGCCACCGGTTGGCTAATCAGCCAGCGGAAAGAATGAATCGCGTCGGACAACGGTTCGGTGGCACCAGTCGCCACCAAAAACAATAAACTCAAGCTCAACAGCAGCTTAACATGTACCAGGGGACGTTTCATTGAGGTTTCCTCCTTCATCCCTGGACTGTAAAGGTCACATTGCTGCTGTTATTTTACCCGTATTAAGCTGACTTAATCAGTGTTTCCCATAGCCGCCATTATTTTTACATCCACAATCATGTTGATGCGCGTGGCCATGCCCCGTTTCCTCTTTGCGCTGTGGTTTGGCAGTCGTGCCATCCGGGTTGACAATAGTGATATTGCCAAGCTGGGCGGTGACCTGTGCCTTAATGGCGTTGACATATTGCTGGCGCAGTTCCGCCTGCTCCTTAAGTTCACTCGCAGTTAGCTGGCGGGTTTTGCTAAGGTGCGCCAGTTCATTAATGCGCGCAATCATTTCTTTCGTAATCGGATTATTTTCTGTCATTATACCGCTCCTTGCCGGATGTTTTTACATGCCTATTATACCATGCTTTCCGGGCCTTATGGCAGCCTGCTAGCGGCGTCCCGCCTCATTTTGAAATACGATTCCCAACAGGCCGGGGCCGGTATGAACCCCGACGGTCGCGGACATTTTGGAGATTTCGATATTTCTGGGCGAACCGGTCTCTCTCAGCCGCGCAGCCATTTCCAGCGCGTCATTTTCGCAATCCCAGTGGATCACGCCAATGTCCTGTCCCGCGAGGCCGCCACTGGTTTCGATCACCCAATCGGCCATGAACTGTAACGCCTTTTTGCGGCCGCGCACTTTATGAAAAGCAGTTATATGCCCATTATCAAGCATATGCAGGATCGGCTTAATATCGAGGACATTGCCGACGAAGGCTTCAGCGCGGGTCACGCGGCCGCCGCGCCAGAGGTATTCCAGCGTATCAACTGTGAAAACGTGATTCATCCGGGAACGCATCTTTTCGATTTCAGCTATAATCGCGGGTGCCGGTTGATTAGCAGCAGCCATCTCCGCAGCACGAATCGCGATCAGCCCACCACCCAGTGAAGCGCTCAGCGAATCAATCGCCGTAATATCAAGTCCCTCATCCTGGCGCAGGCGCTCGCCGACATTGCGGAAGAGATCGTAAGTACCGCTGAGGCCGGAAGAAAGCGTCAACGCAATGACAGTCGAACCGTCTGCAGCACAGTTGCGGAGTGTATTCTCAACCCGGCTCATCATCGGTGTCGCGGTCTTAGGCAACACCGGACCAGCCTTAAACCGGCGGTAAAATTCGTCAGTGGTCAGAGTTTCGCCGTCAAAAAACTCTTCTTCGCCGAAATAGATGATCATCGGAACAGTATATAAGTTGTCGAATTTTGCCTTGATGTGTTCCGGGAAGTCCATGGAGCTGTCAGTTACAATTTTAATCATGCGGAACCTCCTTCGAGATGGAATGAGGGATCTGTTCGCCTGCGATAATAACTTTCCCTTTAAATATTGATAAATGATGAAACTATTTCCGAAGTGTATTAGTCTAAATAAATCTAGTCGGCCATCATCAACCCATCGTCGTTCGCCCATAGGCGTCTAAAGACGTTGGCTATGTCCAGAAATTGACTTTTCTTGATAGCTCCTGCTATAATGGAAGGCGGATGTCAACGATTTTTTCTCGTCTCCTACAGATGAGCGTTTCCATCAATGTTGCCGGTGGACGAAACAGGAATCTCTAAGACAAATGCCCTGAAGAGAGGAACGGTGATTCACTGTTGTTGGAACAGGATTTTGCGGTTGACTCCGCCACTAATCTTCCCAATATGTTCGGCCTAGTCGAAACGGAAACAAAGAAAATCGCCAGCTTTGAAGGCACCGCCGTTCTTTTCGATTTGGTTGGGCTTTGTCGCGTTAATGAAGAATTGGGTATAAGCATTGGCGATCATTGTATTTTGGCAGCTGCGCGCAGCCTTGAGGACAGCCTGCCGGATTCCCATAGCCGCTGCTATCGTCTTGGCGGCGATGAGTTTATCGTGCTGCTCCCGGATACTGACCGCGCGGCAGCGGAAGTTTTTTGCCAGGAAGTCATCGCGCAGTTTTCAGAACGTTGTTCGGAAAGCGGATTGCGTTATAGTATTACTGTCCTTCCGGAACAGGCGCAAAGCCTGAGTACCTTGTTGCGCTGTGCTTTTGATTGCTTCACTTCGGATTCCGTCACTTCGGATTCTGTCGTTCCGGATCAGGCGGCCCCCAAGCCGGAGCAACTACTGGAGCGTTTGCTGAATTTAACCGGAGATAGTATTATGCTGATTAGGGAAGCCCAGGAATCGGCCTTAACTGATCCTATGACGGAATTGCCAAATAACAGGGCAGTGGAGGCCGCCTTCTGCCGGTATGTCCAGCAATATGAAGCGACTGGCGATCCATTTTCAGTCCTGCTGATTGATGGCGATCACCTGAAGCGCTATAACGAAGAGCTGGGGTACGCCGAAGGTAACCGGATGATCACACGCTTAGGACGGCTCATTGATGCGCAGATGCGCGAAGGCGACTTGGCCGGACGCTGGATGTTTGGTGATGAGTTTTTAGTACTGCTGAAGAACACACCCCGTGCTAAAGGAGCCTTGATGGCTGAAAGAATCCGCAGGGTCATCTGCAGTCATTCCAATACATGGCCAATTCCGGTCTCAGTATCAATTGGCGTGGCAGGGTGCCCGGAGAACGGCACAGACTATGCGGCTCTGATCAAAACCGCCGAAGAAGCCAATAAGACAGCCAAACGCGAAGGCAAGAACCGGGTTAAATAAAAGTTAATTCTGTGTAAAAAATAACGTTCGACCTTAACTGCAAAACACCGGATTTTTGTTAAGCTGTGCCGCTTTGCAGGACAACATTCTTATTTTATGCTATTCTATAAAAATGCAGGAAAATGCGAAAATACCGCCAATTTAATACTGCGATGGTTCGTAACGCGCTCAATAGATTTACAGCAGTCAAGCAGATGAAGAACATTGAAAGGGGGTATAAAATGACTCGTGTTTTGATTATTGAGGATGAGCCCGAGATTTCCATGGTCCTTGAGGAAGTGCTCACGGAAGAAGGTTATGAAGTCACGGCAGTATCAGACGGCATCAACGGATTGAAACATTTGAAGGACGATCCGCATCCTGGGATTGTTCTGGTTGATCTTTTTATACCCGGCCTCAACGGTAAAGGTGTTATTGAGGCGATGAGGACGGACCCGGAGTTGATGGAGATTCCTGTAGTGCTAATGACCGGAGCAGTTCCGACCCTGCGGGATTTTCCGGACGACATGAATTACCAGGCTTTAATATCCAAACCATTCGATCTGCAGGAAGTCATTAGTATTGTGCATCGTCTAGCTGATTTTTCCACACCTGTGCTGGTCGCTTTGGAACACTGTGGCAGCTGCATATAAGTGGCGGAACGGTTGCATGCGAAATGTGCCGGGAGCTTTGGTGCTTTCTGGAGACAGCAAGACTAAACAACTGAAAGGGGAAGTATGATGAGCAGATTTGCCAGTTCCGGCCTAGTACCGGAAAAGTGGGAGACTATTGCACCTTTTTATGAGGCATTGCAAAAAGAGACCGTGACGCCGGATAATATGGAAGGTTGGCTAAAACAGTGGAGTGACCTACATATTGTGCTGGAAGATGCCATTTTTGCAGCCTACCGGGCAGTCAGCGAAAATACTGCCGACGCAGAAGCTGAGCAGAAGTATATGCATTTTGTCGAGGAGATTCAGCCGAAGGTGGCTACCGCCGAACAGCTGCTCGCCGAGAAAATGCTGGATATCAGCGACTCAGCCATTCCGGAAAGCAAGATGGAAGCAGTGCGCCGTCTGAAAAACTGGGCTGCACTGTATAATGAAAAGAACCTGGCGATCAATACTGAGATAGCTAAGCTCGGTAACGAGTATGACAAAACAGTTGGTGCCATGACGGTGGCCATTGACGGCAAAGAACAGACTATGCAGCAGGCAGGCGAGCACCAGTTCAATGTCGACCGGAACCACCGGGAAAAGGCGTGGCACATCGTGCAGGAAAGATGGCTAATAGACAGGGCCGTACTCGATCAACTCTTCCTCGAAATGCTGGCACTGCGGCGGGAAATTGCCGGGAATGCCGGGTTCTCTGATTTCCGCGATTATAAGTGGCGCAACCTGTCCCGCTTTACCTATACGCCGCAGGATTGCCTGGCCTTGCATGAGGCCATTGAACAAGAAGTCATTCCGGTGGTCCGGAAATACACGACCCGCAAAGCAGCCCAAATGTCCATTAAGACGCTTCGGCCATGGGATTCAAATGTGGACGCCCTCGGTCGGAAAGCGCTGCGGCCATTTGAAACGGTCGCGCAGTTGGAAGATGGTATCCAACGCATCTTTAATCGCATTGATCCGGTTTTGGGCAGTCATTTCAACCGTATGCGGGACGGGAATCTGGATCTGGAATCACGTCGGAACAAAGCTCCCGGGGCTTATTGCGGCGGGTTTCATCAAACAGGCAAACCATATATTTTCGCCAATGTCATCGGCGTACATGATGATGTTGTTACATTGCTGCACGAGAGCGGGCATGCATTCCATTTTCTTGAATCCGCTCACCTTGACACCATTTGGGATAAGGGCGGTATGGAAGCAGTCAACTACGAGTTCGGTGAAGTGGCTTCCATGGCTATGGAACTGCTGGCAGCCCCTTACATCGAAAAAGAACAGGGCGGTTTCTATGAGGCAGATGAGGCCCGTCGCGCACGCAACGAGCATCTGTTGAGCATCATCAAATTCCTGCCCTATATGTCAGTTGTCGATTCATTCCAACATTGGGTCTACGCAGAAGCACCCGTACAAGTGAGCGCAGCCGAGTGCGATGCTAAGTGGGGCGAGCTCTGGGATCGCTTTATGGGCTGGGAGGACTGGAGCGGTCTGGATAATGAGAAGGTCTCCGGCTGGCACCGAAAACTCCACATCTTCCATTCGCCATTCTATTATATTGAATATGGGCTGGCACAGCTGGGGGCGTTGCAGATTTGGCGCAATGCGCTGCAAGATCACGCCAAAGCGCTGTCGCAATACCGTTACGCCTTGAGTCTGGGCAATACCAAACCGTTGCCTGAGCTTTATCAGGCGGCCGGTGCGCGCCTGGCATTTGATCGCGCGACTGTGGCGGAACTCATGCAGTTAGTGGATCAGCAGTTGGAGAAGACGCTTTAAACGGTCCCCGTTAGCGATTCAAAATGGTGATCAGCTGATCACCCTGCGCCGACATCACTCTTAAGCGTCCGGATTCATCCAGAAACGCGACTTTTTCGCCGTCAGGCGAAAGAATCGCGTTTGTTTTATTTTCGGGAGCGTAGATGGCCGGCTTATACAGACAGACAAGCTTCTGATCCCGATTATTATAGCGGTAGATGGCGTTCATCAACGAGAAAATCAAGAAGCTACCATCCGGGGAGGGGCAAAGCCATCCAAAGTGATTGGCAGCCGTGGCGATAAAGTGCTTTCCGTCCCAGGCGGCGGCGGTCTTGAGCGCTGGCAGGATGCGGTCCAGTGCGCTGTTCAAGTCGGTTTTGTTTTTAAAGATGCCGACCCGAATGCGATACCATTTCGTGTGATTCACTTCGGCTGCGACAACATAGATTTGATAGGGATCACATAGGGGTTGGCATACGCTGATAAAGGCGGCCGCTTCTTCTGGATCCGTGTAAGCCGCGATTTGAATCGTCTGAAAAGCAAAAGCGCTTTGGTAGATTAACGCCGCGTTGGTGGCACCAGTGGCATTAGCGCCGACGGCGCTGGTTTGCGGACTGACTTTTGCCAGAGCCAACTGGTTGTTGCCCTTAACCGCAGCAATATAGGCAATTTCATTTTGCGCCAGCCAGACAGGCGATCTTCCTGGAGGCAGGGCAGGCGCGAATGACCGGGCGGAAGCGGAATGCAAATCGCGGATGCGGATTTGGCCAGCTTCGTTTGGCGCAGCAGTCCAGAAGACCAGGCGCTCGGCACGCAGGGTACCCGCCGTCAACGAAACTTGCGGATCCAGCCCTTTTTCAAGGGGGGTCAGCTTTCCAGTAGGGGCTTCGTATGCCATAATGTCGCCATCTGCTGATCCGTAATAGGCGGTATTGCTCAGTAATGACCAGCTGGCGCGGCGCAGTCCTTCCGCATCAGGCATGTTGACAGCGGCCGGGGCTTTTTCGGAGACCGGGAAGGTTGCTCCGGTCAGCAGGGATAGACCCAATAAACTCTGACCGTCGCCGGCCAAAAGCTGTCCGGCAGGTCCGGGCAGGACGAAATCGATCCCGCTGCAGATATATCTTAACCCTTTGCCGTTCGCAGCAATACCGTAAAGATCAGTATCCGAGATGAATAATAGGCTGTTGGAATCAGGCATCCATACCAGCGCATCAATAGTGCGCGGTGCAGTGCGCGGTGCGCTGCCAGCAGCTTCCGCCGCACCTGATGGTTGCCAGATGAGGGAGCTTAGGCCCAGTAGCATCAGCAGTATGAGGGCGGCGGCCATGACAGCCGTCCGGCGCGGAAGCACCAGAGACTGCCTCAGTTGATCATGATCATTGTCATAAGCTGGCATACCATTTCCCCCTATAAGTGCCTGACGCTGCGGGCGGTCTTAGAATGCGGTCTCAGAATTGCTTAATGCGGCCGATCACCTCAACCGAGCCAGTTCCGATATTCAATAAGCACATTTCATGCTGTTCGTTCACAAAAGCCAAGTGTTTGCCGTCCGGAGACAGCGCGCATTCCCGGGCAATCGCCGGGGCCATCAGTTGCGGCTTCCAGATCGGCGTCACTGCCCCGCTCTTTAGATCCGCACGGTAAATGGTGCCCATCAATTCAAACAGGAGCGCGGAGCTGTCCTCATGGTACCACAGTGCGCCATAAACGTTGGTTGCGGTGGCAATATAGTAATGACCATCCCAGGTTCTGATCAAGTCTAGTTTCGGCTTCAGCGCGGCCAGAATACCTTCAGCGGTATCTTTATCTTCAAAGATTCCAAGCCTAATGCGATACCAGTAGACACCATTGACTTCGCCGGATATGATATAAACGGGCCAGCCATCGCTGAACGGCAGGCACTGATCTGCAAAAAGACGAGCCTCTTTCATGGTCGGAAAGGAGGCCAGCTGAATCGTATAAAAGGCAAATCGTGATAAGACAGTGTGGCTATCCTGCCTAAGGTTTGCAGTTGCGATTTGCCAGTTGCCTTTCTCCAGCGCCAAATAGGCCAGTTCGTCACGGCCGATCCAGAGCGGCTGTTTTCCCCCGGCGGTCGCAACCAGACTCTGCTTACCGCTGCCTAATTCCCGGACAAAAAGCGACGGATGATTGCCGTGCATCTTCCAGAAGGCGATTTGACTATTATCGCGCTTGGCAATCGCCGGGTCAAAACCGGAAGTAAGGCTGGTGGCTTTACCGGTGCGCTGCTGATATTGGTAGATCTCACCGTTATGACTGAAGAAGGCCATCTGACCGTCGCCATTCCAGACGATGCGCCCATCCGGCCGGAAGGCACCGATCAGCGTGGGCGGGCTGTAGGTGGAAGTCATGGCGTAAAGGTGTGTCGTGTCATAAGCCAGTGCTACCGCGGCACCAGGGGCAATCCCCAGCAAAGACGGCAAGTACTGTCCCGTCGCTGGAGGCCCCGGTTTGATGGCATCTTTGCCGGGGTTGTAACCGGACGGACCCTCCTGAACTTTGAGGACACCGGCCTCATACCAGACATAATAGTACTTATCATTAGCAACGTTATAGAAATAGGCCTTGGCAGGAGAATCCTTTACAAAGGCAAATGTCTGAACTGTAGACCGAAAGTTATAATCCGCCAGTCGGGCCGGCTTGGAAGTACCGGCCACCTGCCACCAAAGCCCGTCGAGTCTTTCGATTAGAAAATGCTCCCCGGATGGTGACCAGGCATAGCGAAGGCCAGCGGCCAGCGGTTCCTGTTTGGCGACAGTGCCGGACTTTTCCAGGTGCCAGAGCCAGTAGGAGGCGGCGTCGCGTGTGAGCATCAAAAAGCCGCCGGAGCTGGAGTTGCTAAAGCGGGCTTCCATCAGAACGTGTCCGGACGGGGGATCCCATAGCAATTTCAGGGTCTCGGGACGGTCGTTTGTCATCGTCCAGGCTTCCGTGTCAGCGATGATCATGCTTTTTTGATCAGCTGAGATGGTGCAAACGGAGTTCGCCAGATGGGCCGGTTTCCGGGTGCGACCGTCGGGTGTCAATGCGAACAGAGACTGAGGTGCAGCCATGTAAGGCTCATTATCCGGACCAAAGACGACCGGTCCGCGCAGCGTATAAAGCAGCTTGCCATCCCAGCTCCAGACCGGGGTAAAATAGCCGTGATAACCGGTGACAGGAATGGTGTCAGCGGCGCCGGCGGTGCCAGCGGTGGTGGCAGCTGAGGCGGCTTCAGTGGGCTGCTGAGCCTTGGTTGTCATTGGTATCAGCAGGGCCAGCATGGTGCATATGAGCAATAAAGTGCGTAGCAGGCGGTTCATGGCGAACCCTCCGTTATTTACTGATGAGGATGCATTTGAAGTTACGTTTATTTGAACATATTCTTTGGCAGTCCGGCGTTGATCGAGTATTCGCTGAGCGTCACTTCAAAAGCGACCCCGTGCTTGCCGGCTTGATTAACAGCCCAAAGTGCCGGTCCGGGAGGCAGAGAAGCGCGCAACAACAGAACACCGGTTCCGGTGAGCTTCTGGGGCAAAACGCATCCAGCGCTATGGTGATAATAGGTGACCCGCACTTCAGATTCTTCAGTTGCGGATGTGACGTAGGCTTTTGTGATCAGCCAAGTCCCGGCCTGAACGATAAATTGCCACTGATATTGATCCGTATTTGCCTTGAGCGGCCGCGCATTCAAAGTATATAGCAAGGCATTGCCAGTAACGGTATAATCGATCACGGTCATGTCATATTCCGAAGAGTCCTGGAACTGCAAAGGATCCGGCAGCAGGAATCCTCCTGGCGGATAAATGGTGATGCCGATAAACTTAAGGGCGACTTTATCCGGACGGCGACAGAAAATTGTGGTGGAGATCGGTACGGTAAGCGAGCCGATGGTAAGGCGCATGTCTACATTGGCCGACCATTCCCGCAAATTCTTCTGGGATTCAACCATCTTGGCGATGATCTCCTGCGCATTTGGTAATCCTGTATCAGGTGATGGCGTGGTCGCACTCAATAGCGTCGTACGCGTACCCGATGCCAATGCGAACATCACACCAGCAAAGAGCATGATCAATAGGATCCTGTGATTAATGCGAACGCGAATCATGGCTGTGGCACCCTTTCGGTTCTGATTCGGCTGGTATATTTCATTTCATTCGCTGATTAGTCAGATTATCCCTGCAAAGGACGGTTGAGTGATTTTGGATGAGCATCGGGAGCACCGGGACTGCCCAAATTTGCGTCTGGTCTTAACAACCGTGGTGCAGAGCGCAACTCCGCGGCGGTTGGGTTCCTATCTACGCTCGGAACTGGGGATCTCGCGCCGGGGGCTCCGGCTGCTGAAAGATTGCGGCGGTTTGGCAGTGAACGGGGCGGCTGCGGTTCCAGTGGGCACTTATGTCGAAGACGGGGATGCAATCAGCCTCAGCCTGCCTTCAGAGGCTTCTCCCGGTGTTAATCCGGAATCATTCCCGGTGGCGCTTATTTATGAGGATGAGCATCTACTGGTATTGGATAAACCGGCCGGTATGGTAACGCATCCGGTAAAGAGTCATCAAAGCGGAACATTGGCCAATGGCGTGGCCGGTTATCTGGCGGACAAAGGCATCTGCTGTGCCAGCCATCCGGTCAATCGTCTGGATAAAGATACTTCGGGGTTGGTTGTTTTCGCGAAGAATCCGCTGGCACATGATCAGGTGGCTGCGCAGATCGTGGCTGGCGCGTTCCAGCGAACCTATCTGGCGCTTGTGGTGGGGGTCGTAGCTGCGGATGCGGGTTGCATTGACTGGCCGATTGGGGAGAAACCCGCCAAAGGGGCGGAGCGCTATATTGATTGGGCGGACGGCAAGCCAGCAGTGACAAAGTGGGAATTGGTGCGGGCTTATCCGGGTTCGGGCGCGGGTGACGGCGCGGACGCGGGCCAACCGGGTCATTCGTTGTTGAAGGTTAGGCCGGAAACCGGTCGAACCCATCAAATACGGGTGCATTTAGCAGCAGCTGGTTTCCCGATTGTCGGTGATGCGCTGTATGGCGGGGAGGGGGGCAGCGAGGAGGGGGGCAGCGAGGAGGGGGAGCCCCCCTTGATCGCGCGGCAAGCGCTCCATGCTGCCCAAATCTGTTTCACGAAGCCGTTCAGCGCTGAAAAACTCTATCTGGAAAGTCCCCTGCCAGAAGACTTCGCCGTCGCCCTGCGCCATTGTGAGGGCGCGGCGGACACTGCGGGCGCGGCCGGCACGTCAGACGCGGCGGACACAGGAACTGCATCCGCCGCGCAACCCTCTAAAGCTCCAAAAGCTCCCAAAGCTCCAAAAGCTCCTAAAGCTCCTGACGCTTAAAGATCAGCACCGTCAAGACCAGTAGCACCACCACGGCGGCGAGTGTGATCATCAGCGCGGGAACAGCCTCGCCAAATGTCGCTGTACCGGCCAGCAGTTTATCCTGAAAGTTCGGTAAAGCACCCGGGGTGTATTGCGCCAGCGATTTGTGCAACGCCGGCAGAATGCTGAGCAACAGGAAAGCGCCGACTGAGAATGCTCCGGAAAGAGCCAGCGAACGGCTGATGGTACTGGCCAGCAAAGTGACGGCAATAATCAAAAGATAATATGCGACCGCTAAGACAATTGCCTGTGCCGATATCGCAAACATAGCGTCTTTAAAGAGAAAAAGGGTATAGTACAGGCAGACACCATAGGCCAACAAAAGCGCGCCCAGCACCAGTGCAGATGTAGCGATAAACTTTGATATGATGAACGACCATTTGGGCACTGGCTTGGTGAGCATCAGAATCGCGGTGCCGCGCACTTTTTCATCAGCCACCAGGCCGATGGAAGTAAAGATTACCGCCAAAATGCCAATCTGGTTCAGATTCTTGAACAACTGCAGATAAGAATCGGCTGCTTTGGGCTCTGGCAAGGTAACTTCAAAATTGGGCACCAAAGACTTTACCAACTCCGGGGTCAACTTGGCGAGCAAAGGGCTTGAGATCGCGAAGAACAGAAAGATGCACGGAACAACATAAATCTTGTGCGTGCGTAATATCTCACGGAATTCTTTTTTTAGAAAGACTATTGCTCCTGTCATGATTGGCTCACCAACCCTACAAAAATGTCCTCCAGAGAAGGTTCGATTAGTTCAAAACGCCGGAGCGCCAGCCCCTGTTCGGCAATGAAGCGCGGCAGAGATATTTGGGCCGCTTTGAGGTCGGTTGGTTTGATACGCCAGCCTTCCTTGTATCGTTCAATCCCGGATGCTGCTGAGGCGGCAGCGGACAGCGCTTCTAAATCGGGGGCCGCGCCCGCGCCATTCTCCAGTTCCAGATAGATAAAATGGGAAGAATAGGACTGGCGCAAATCCTGAATGCGCTGTTGGGTCACTAGTGCTCCCTTATTGATAATGGCGACAGTATCGCAGACGCGTTCCACGTCATTCAGGATGTGCGTGGAGAAAAAGACTGTTGTCGTACCAGCTAATTTGCTGATCGTCTCCAGCACTTCTTTTCTGCCCAGGGGATCCAGTGCGGAAGTCGGCTCGTCCATAAAAACGAGCTCCGGCTCATTGATCAAAGCTTGAGCCAGACCTAAGCGCTGCTTCATGCCACGCGAGAATCCGCCGATGCGCTTCTTGACGCCTTTCAGTCCTGTTAGCTCCAGCGTTTCAGCCACTCTGGACTTCAGCTTTTTTCCAGCGATGCCAAAAATGCTGCCTGCCAGCGATAAAAATTCATCCGGACGCATCCAGTCATAAAAGCCGGGGACATCGGGTAGGAACCCGATTTTGCCCAGGTAATTGCGGCTATCGTCTCGAATGGACTCTCCCAAAACAAGGGCATCACCAGCTGTCGGACTGGCCAGCCCTGTAAGCATGCGCAAGGTCGTAGTCTTGCCAGCTCCGTTAGGACCCAAAAAACCGAAAACTGACCCTCGGGGCACATGCAGATTCAGGTTATTGACCGCCAATTGGTTGCCAAAACTCTTTTGAAGATTATGAGTTTCAATGGCTGGCATTATAGTCGTCGTCATCGTCATCACTGCGATCCTTTCTTCCAAAGACAAAATAAACGAGTGGTCCCAAGATACCGAAAAGCACACAGACAATAATCCAGGGCCACTTTTTGCCACCCCGGATTTCATTGGGTTCTCTCCTGATGACGTTGATAATTCCCGTAACTGCCAAGATGAACTGCAAGAGGAAAAGCGGCACTAGTAGCGGCCAGTATTCAAGCAATTGTTCCAGATCCATTTTCTTACCTCCTAGTCTTTAATCAGCTTAAAAATATCGATCATTTCCTGCCGCGTCATGATTTTAGGCACCGGATAGAGCGGGTGGGCTTCGCTTAATGCGCGTTCTGCCATGACTGGGATATCCTGCTCCTTAATGCCTTTGATTTTTTCCGGAATGTCCATTTTGCGGTTCATGTCCCTGACAGCAGCGATAAAGCACTCGGCCTTCTGCGCCAGGGAATCTCCGGGCGCGCTGATACCGGCCAGATCCGCCAATTCGGCAAGCGGCTTGTGAACGGATGCGCCGAAGTAATCCAGAATATAAGGGAGGAGGACGGCGTTGGCCAAGCCGTGCGGTACGCCGTAAAAGCCGCCCAGCGTGTGGGCGATGGCGTGGGCATAACCGACGTAAGCCCTGGTAAAAGCGGCTCCGGCCAGAAAAGCGGCCTTCTGCATTTTAGTGCGAGCATCCAAATTGGCCCCATCGGTATAAGCGATATAGAGATTCTCGAAGACCAGCTTGACGGCTTCTTGGCTGTAGTGCCTGGTTTTGGCGGTATTACTCCTGCCGATATAGGCCTCGACGGCATGGGTCAGTGCATCCATACCAGTGGTGGACGTAATGTGGGGCGGGAGTTTCACAGTCAATAGCGGGTCCAGCACCGCATAATGCGGAATCAGAGAAATATCATTGAGAGCATATTTTTCATGGGTTTGGCTATTAGTGACAACTGCGGCTAGAGTCGTTTCGCTGCCTGTGCCAGCTGTGGTCGGGATGGCCGTAAGTGGCGGGATTTTCCCAAGTACTTTTAGCAGACCCTTCATTTGCCGGATGCTTTTCTTCGGCCGGGCAATTCTGGCGGCGACGCCTTTAGCGCAGTCCATCGGAGAACCGCCGCCAAAGGCAATAATCCCATCGCACTGGTTGGCCCGATACATAGTCAGAGCTTCTTCAATATTGTCGATCGTGGGGTTGGGGACAGTCTTATCATAGATGATATAGCGGACGCCCGCGGCGCTGAGGCCGCTAAGGAGACCATCCATCAGGCCTAAGGCTACCAAACCGTGATCAGTCACGATCAAGACGTGATTAATCCCTTTACTTTTGATGAAGGCTGGTAGCTTTCCCAGACTGTCGGCACCCTCAAGCAGTCTGGGCTGGCGCCAGGGCAGGAAATGGGATGCGATCCATAGTGTAATCTGAAAAGTGCGGTAATAGAGTTTGGACATGTGAAAATGTAGCTTGGACATGTAACTCCCTCCGCTCTCTCTCGCCAAAATGCGAGTCGCTGGCTGGTCACGTACAGGTCACCCGCAGATCAGTTGGCGAGCGGTGCCTGTTCTTTATAAAAGCAACTGTTGCCGATAAATTCCCGTAAAATGGAGTTCAGGGGAACTTCGCTTTCATCCATCGGGACGAAGTACTGCAGCATTTTGAGGAGTCGCTTAGCCTCAACATGCGCAGGGTCATCAGGGCGCACTTGTTTCAATAGCGGTTCAACATAGGATTTGAGAATGGCCAGCTCATAGACGAGCGCCGAATTGAACATCACATCTGCCTCTTCTTGAAATGGGAAAATGTGGCGTTCTTCACCGCGGCGCACCGATGGCCATATCGCAATCGTATTGGTGGCGGAATAGCCGCGCGTTCTATGATCGCGCACAATTCTGCGGATCATCCGGTTGTCGGTGGTCGGGATGCGGTTGTGCTCATCCATATTTAGCTGCGTTAAGGCACTCACATAAATCTTAAATTTTTCGTGCTTGGGCACAGAAGGAGTCAGCCGCTCGTTCAGGCCATGGATGCCTTCAATCAAAATCGGCTGATCTTTGGTAATCTGCAGGATACGATCCGACTTTTCCCGAGCGCCTTTGATGAAACTATAGCGCGGCAACTGCACCGGTTTGCCAGCAATTAAGGCGCGGAGGTGCTCGTTGAACAGATCGAGATCGATCGCCTCAAGGCATTCGAAGTCAAATTCGCCGTTAGCATCTTTGGGAGTGCGATCCCGATTAACAAAGTAATCATCTACTGAAATGGAAACAGGTCGCAGGCCATTGACGCGCAGCTGCACCATCAGCCGTTGGGCAAATGTGGTTTTGCCCGAGGAAGAAGGTCCGGCAATAAGAATCAGGCGGAGGCGTTCTTTTTCGGAAGAGATGCTGTCAGCGATGGCGGCCATTTTCTTCTCATGCAGAGCTTCGGCAATGCGGACGATTTCATGGCCTTTACCGGACGCGATTTTTTCGTTTAGGGAGGCCAGATAATCAACTTCCAGAATCCGGCCCCAGCGTTCAAATTCGCCAAATACTTTCGCCAACTGCGGGGAATGGACAAAGGTTTGGATCGCAGTTGGAGATTCGGTGCGCGGGAAGCGCAGAATGAACCCAGTATTATAATGGCGCAGTTCAAAGACTTTTAGATAACCAGTCGATGGAACCATATAGCCGTAGAAATAATCATGAAACCATCCGCAGCGGTAGACTTTGACGATGTTGCTCTTTTTGTATTTCAGCAATCTGGCTTTATCAGGCTGCTGGTCGGCCTCAAATAAGGCGATGGCGTCGTTGACAGACATCGGCACGCGGATAATTGGCTCATCGGCAGCGATAATGCGGCGCATGCGATTCTCAATGAGTTCAATACTGTCGGCATCGGCGTATTTGCCGTTCGGAAGGATGACCTCACCGAAAATGCCCTTTGATAATGAGTGCTCAATTAGGACATGGCAGCCGGGGTAGATTTCACGGGCGGCCCTGATTAGTACGAGGTTCAGGCTGCGCCAGTAGATTCGGACACCGAGCTCGCTGGTCAGGTCGATCGGGATAATTTCGGCGTCAGTGCTGACGGGATAGGTCAGCTCCCGCAAGGTATTGTTAACAAGAGCGCCCACAATGGGGACGGGTTGCCGGTGCTGCTCTGCAGTTAGCAAATCAAACACCTTTGTCCCGGCGGGGACTGCTTTTGTCGAACCGTTCGGAAAAGAGACTTCTATCTTTAGTGGAGAAGGTATTGCCAATGTACTCGTCCTTTCGTGCAGATAATTTAAAATGGATCTATGATCCGTGCAGTGCGATATAGATCGTTGATCCGTGTCAGTGCGATATAGATCATTCTTCAAAGATAATATATTCGTGAAAACCCGTTGATGTCCTGTTTTGCGCAGAATGATAGCGCGCGGGAGGAAAAAAGCCGCGGGTGCCGAAAGCAGAAGTTAGCGTTTTTGGGGTACGCGACTATACATCAAAGACTCGGGTGGAGGTTAATAATTATGAAGAGACTTGTTGTCTGGCTCAAGGCGCTGCTTTGCTTTGCATTATTGCCATACGTAATGATCAGGCTTTCCCAGCATTGGGATCCTTTTTTGCCGCAAATCCCGGATTGGTGGGCATTAGCGCCGGGAGTAATTGTCACCTTTTTTGGTGCCTATGTTGCTCTGCGCGGTTATCTGATCTTAGCGGCTCTTGGTAAAGAATGGCCCTTCGGACCGACGCGCTATCTGATCGATAAATATATTTACCGCTTTGTGCGCCACCCGATTTATTGGGGTTATGTAGTTTTTTTGACTGGTGTAGGACTTTGGAGAAATTCTACGGCGCTGGTACTGGAAACGCTGGCTGTGGGATTGATACTCCTGGCTTGGGTATTGCTGGTTGAGGACCCTGGCCTGAAGCGCAGGTTTGGCACGCGCTTTTTGGAATACCGCCGCAGTGCGCCATTGCTCTGTCCTTATTGGAAAGAACTCTATTATGATGTGGTGGATTATAACTGGATTCTTTTACTGACGGCGACGCTTTGCCGCAAGCTTTTCCCGTTTCTGTGGAATATCAAGGCGGAAGGGCTTGAGCATGTGCCGCAAGAAGGCGGTTTCGTCATTGTCTGTAATCATGTTAATTATGTAGATGGATTTTTGATGGGTATGTTTCTCAATCGACCGGTGCGTTATATGGCTACCGATGAGTTGTTCCGCAAACCAATTACCAGAGTGCTATTTACACTGTGGGGGGCATTCCCGAAACGTCGCTGGAGTAGAGACATTTCGGCTTTGCGTAAGATGCGCAAGTGGCTGTCCGAAGGCCAGCCGGTTTGCATTTTCCCGGAAGGCCAGCGCAATTGGGACGGGGGTCCGGTGCTTGTTGGCGATGAAGTTTATCGTTTCTTGTACTCCTGTCAGGTTCCGATTATGTGCGTTTCGCTGCTGGGGGCCCATGAGGCTTTTCCACGCTGGGCTAAACTACCTTCCTTTACAGAATTAACGGTGAAGTTTTTCCCGATGATTCAGCCCGGGGAATATCAGAATGCATCTGGTCTGCGTAAAGTAATTGAGGCACGCATCTTTGACTTTGTAAATCAGCCGCCGATCGAAAGACGGATCTTGAACTCTCACAGCGGGATCAATATTGTGACGTGGGGTTGTCTGAAATGCGGCGGAGTGCGTACGATGGAGGAGACGGAAACCGGCTTGAAATGCCACAAATGCGGTGCTTCCTGGCTGGTTAACTCCAGGCTTGAGTTAATCGATGAACAGGATGGCAGGGTGTTGCTCGAGAGAGAGTATCACGGTTTGCTGAAGAAGAGGCTGGCAGCCGGAACGTTGCAGGGTGGGTATGCCACCAGTTCACCGGCATTTGCGTTCAGCATCGAATCAACTGATAATTTGATTAAGTTAGGCCCCGGGACTTTGACGATTGATGAAAATGTCATTGCTTTCGCTGGTGGGGAAGTTGAAATCAGCATGAATGTCAGGGATATCAAATTTGCCTACCTGAATCTGGCCAACCACCTCGTCGTCAATGACGGACAAGGTGCTTTCCAGTTCGCGCTGACCGATGATTCGCCGGTCAGATGGGAAGATTATGTTACCGCGATTCGTAGGTTGAGCGGTGAGGTGCACGAGACTGGGCAGGACACTGGCGATAACAATGAGGCCGCGGCTGCGAATGATCAGACGGAATAAGAAGGCGGAATAAGAATAGGGATAGGGAGTGCGCGTGTGAGGAATATCAGCGTTATTGCGTCCGACATTGGAGGAACGCTGGGTGGACGTCAGAGTGTGTTATCGGCACGCACGGCGAAGGCAGTGGGGCAGGTTCTTGGTGCCGGGGTTCCTTTTATTCTGGTGAGCGGCTTTAATCTCAAAGTTGTTACGCGTATCAGGGAGCAAATTCGCACACGGAATGAATCGGGCCTGTGGTCAATTGTGCAGAACGGTTCTTTGATTCTGAAGGGCAACAATATTGTGGAACGCAATTATCTTGATTTAGAAGTTGCCAAAGAGGTTGTGCGCTTCTTCTGCGACAAGGGACTGAATCCGATTGCTTTTGCCAGCCCGGAGATGGACTGCCGTCAGTTTACGCAACCGGTGGGTCGCGACACCTCTTTTGCAGAAGCGTACGGCTGCGAAATCGTGCCAGATATCGCGTCGCAATTACTGTCGGATCCGATTCAGATTTCGGTTTACGACGATAATGATTTGATTTTTGGAATGCGTGCAGAGGCCGAGTGTCTGTTTGGTGGCGGTCGATGTAATGTGATCGTCTCAGTAGGCGCGGAAAAATCGTGGCTGGAAATCACGAATGCCAGGTCTAGCAAGCTGACTGCGCTGACAACTATTCTGCGGCAAATCGGAGCCCGGCCGGAAGATGTGATGTATTTCGGGGATAATCTGAACGATGTCGAACTCTTAAAAAGTGTCGGTTATCCCGTGGTCATGAATAACGGACTACCGGAAGTGAAAAAGTTGGCCCGGCGTATCGCTGCTGATTGTGATGCAGACGGGGTTGCCGAAGTGTTAGAGGAGTATTTGGCGCTGGTTAGTGGCACGACGGTCGAAATGGTCGGCGGCGGCGGGGAAGCGACCGGTAGAGAAGCAACTGGCGGAGAAGAGACTGGCGGAGAAGTGGGGGAGACAGCTCAATGAGATTATCGGTTGTCCGGCATGGAGAGACGGACTGGAATAAAGAACACCGCATGATGGGGCAATTGGATATTGGCCTGAATGCGAACGGTATTGCGCAAGCGACGGCAGTCGCTGCCAGGCTGGCTGGGGAGCATTATGATGTGATTGTCAGCTCGGATTTGCAGCGGGCTGTTGATACGGCGCGGGCGATTGCGAATGAGCATCGGGACGCTGTTTTTGTGATGGATCCGCACTTTCGTGAGCGGAATATTGGTATTTTCCAGGGGCTGACCAGAACCCAGACAGCCGCTGAGTATCCGGAACTGATCAAGGCAGTTCAGGAAGATCCCTGGAACGCCAAAATACCGCAGGCGGAGACGCGTATGGAGATGGCGGCACGGGTGCGGGAAGGGTTGCAGGATTTGCGGCGGCAATATGGTGGAAAGAGCGTGCTCCTGGTAACCCACGGCGGCGTGTTTCAGCGCCTAACCGAATACCTTAACGAAATCGGGTGCGCTTGTGAGCTGGATCGCAAATTTGCCAACACCTGCGTTTTCGTGCTTGACTGTAGCGGAGACATACCGGTAATTGTGGAAGACTGCGATGCCAGCCACCTCGACGGGGCACAAACAGCCGACAGCGGACACTTCCAAATCTAAGCCTGACCTTTGGCACTTTGGGGACGGTTCTAAAAGTTCCATTTTACTATAAATGTATATTACTCAAAATGACCCAAATAGGGATAGACCTATTTGGGCCTTTTTGATCCATGGCACAGTTTGGGCGAGGCGTTTCGGGACAGGTTTAGTTGTCTCATTTTGATCCGTTTTGGGACAGACCTAATTTTGATGCGTATGTTTTTGAGTGGGAAAATGGGGGCGGCTCTATGTGAACCGCCCCGACTTTTTGGCGGATAATTAAGGTTTCAACGGTTTCAGTGCCACCAAAACCGCATTGTTTTTAAATCTAACCTGGACATCGATGTCGCAAAAACCAGCCTCCTGTAATAGCGCAAATTGGGTGGTGACCGAAAACGGGATGTCGATGTGACACAGCGTGTTGGTCAGCTGTCCGGAATCTAGCATTTCAAGGTATTCCGCCATTAGCGCCCGCTCAGTGGCTGGTGTTACAACATAGTCCCCTTCGATATATAGCCCGCCCGGTTTGAGTGCGGACCACACCTTTTTATAAAGCGCCAGTTTTCGATCGGGCAGCAGATGATGGACGGACATGACTGAAACGGCGTAATCATAGGCCTCTGAGGAAAGCACCACGGTCTCGTATGAATCCTGAATTAACTCCAAAAAAATTGTGCTGTTTTTGTGTTTCTCCGCCAGTAAGTCCAACATCTTGCGCGACATGTCAATACCTGTTACTCTAGCCTGCGGCGTTTTTTTGATGATCTCCTTCAGTTCCAAGCCGGTTCCGCAACCTAGATCCAATATGCGGATTCTCTCCTCAGTTGGCAGGATCGGTTTAGCCACCGCCTCATAAAAGAGATTGTATTCCGCAACAGTATTCTTCATATGGCGATCGTATCCGTCTGCCCGGGCATCGAAGAATGCCGCCATTTCTTCAGGGTGATGATTCTGATTTTCACTCATGGGTGCTCCTCCTTCAACCGTTATGTATTCTTTATACGCTACTAATGGCTCACGAATCAAGATACAGGACAAATCCCGAATGAAAATTTTTAATCCAAATAGGTCCGTCCCCAACGGATCGGACCGCACCCACGAAGCCAAATAATGGAAAAAGGCACTTTTAGAACCGTCCCCAAAGTTCCCGAAAGGATAATTATGTCTAAAATGGGGTATCCTCTCTAGCAAGGCAGAAAAACCT
>ENA-UOOI01001395-UOOI01001395.1-fermentation-metagenome-genome-assembly--contig:-NODE-1395-length-25450-cov-5.397244_pt1 | contig 25450 bp, 31 predicted proteins | sample MGYA00245779_ERZ724027 | MGnify/ENA primary metagenome ERZ724027 (study PRJEB28704, sample SAMN03018318) | fermentation metagenome | biome: anthropogenic terrestrial biome; feature: soil; material...
AACATAGAGCTAGATATAAGTGCAACAAGTGAAAATAAAAAGGTAGTAGCAATTAAACTTTCTTCCATTTTCTCCCGTAAATCCTTTATCAAAGATACGAGGAATATCTTCTTCACCTATGCCTATACCATCATCTTTTACTGAAAGAGAAATCCCATTCCCAATTTTTGTAGTGTAAAACTTTATCTTCTTCGCCTTATATTTTACCGAATTTATAATAAGCTGATTTAAAATAAATAAAATCCATTTTGGATCTGTAAAAACCATATGCGGACAGTTAATATCGATAGAAACTTGATTATTTAAGATAAGTTGTTTATTGTCCCTGAGTGCATCTCCTACTACTTCTTCAAGTCTAACTTCTCCAACAAGATAGTCCTTTTCTGCTATTTCACTTCTAGCATAAAATAAAACTTGGTCCACATAACCTTCAGTTCGCTCTAATTCTTCCAAAAGTCTTCTTGAAGTATTTGTCTTATTGTTATCACAAATTAACTTCATAGCTGCTAAAGGTGTCTTAATTTCATGTACCCATTTTTCTATAAACTCTTTATACTCTTTTCCTTCTCCTTGAACTTTATTAATTTTTTCTATCATGGATTTGTTAGAAAGCCTAAGAACTCTTTGGTAAATAGCATCCTCAGCAGTTTGCGGTTTATCCATTAATTCTAAAATAAGATATCTTTCCTCTAAATTTTCACAGGTATGAAGCAGTCCTTCTAAGAACCTCTTCCGCCTATAGTATTGTATGACTAAAGAAAACACAAGCACAACATTCCAAACTAATATAATGAGAAAAATATCTGAAATGCCATTTCCTATGGCAAACATATATAAGGCTAGGAGCACCATCAGCATAATATTGACTATAATTATCAGTGCTTTATCCTTTAAATAATTTCTAAATTTCATATCATATACCCCTGTCCATGCTTTGTACAAATAAAATCATAAATTCCCAATTCTTTTAACTTGCTGCGAATGCGAGTAATATTAACACTTAATGTATTATCATCAATAAATATAGAATTATCCCAAAGATAATCCATGATTTCCATACGTGATACAATAGTCCCCTTATTTTTAAATAAAATATATAATATCTTTAGTTCATTCTTTGTCAATTCCATCTTATTATCATTATATTCTATCATACCAGATTCTAAATGGAGTTGTACCCCTTTATGAATAAGTTTCTGGTCTAAACTTTCACCATAAACACGATTTAAAATCCTTGTCATCCTTGCCAGAAGTATAGAAACATTAAAGGGTTTAGTTATAAAATCATCTGCCCCTAGAGTAATTCCTTGTAGTTCATCCATTCTATTATCTCTACTGGTTATAAAGATAATAGGAATATTAGTCGATGAACGTATCTGAATACAAAGATGAAATCCATCCTGTTCAGGTAAATTTATATCAAGTAATATTAAATGAGGATTTTCCCTTTGAATCATCGAAGGAATTTCAGAGAAATCTGTAGGTAAACAAACTTCATATCCATTATTTTTAAGAAGTATTCCCAACTCCTCACGAATTCCTTTATCATCATCTATTATTGCAATTTTATACATGGAGTACATCTCCCTTTTCCTTGTCTTTTAATACTTTTTACTTAATTTTTTATAAATAATAACCCCAATAATATATTGAAATACTAACAATCCCCCTAAATATAAAACTATCAAACGAGTATCTCCTACAATTTCTAAACTTCCAAGAATAGAAAATACAACTATGGAGATTGATAAGACAATTAAACCTAAAATATAGGCATATCTACCAGATTTATCTCTTAACATTTCTTTTCTTTCATCGTGTAATTCAACATTTTCCTTTTCTATCTTTTCTTTATATTTATCTTTATTTTCCGGTCTTATCCAATAGTAATATTTCCACAACATAACTATGCCACTACTAATACCTGCTCCTGCAAATCCACTCAATAAACTGTTTAATTTAGTTTCAAATAGCAATGCAGTAACTAAACATATCATACCAACTAACAAAAATAACAATCCAGTTATAAAATTATTCTTTTTCATATTTATCGCTCCCTTCATAAATAAAAATTTTTTCGATTCTTTTCCCAAAAAAATTAGAAATAATAAATGCTAGTTCCAATGAGGGATTATACTTTCCTGTCTCAATGGAGCTAACAGTCTGTCTTGAAACACGAATTGCTTTAGCAAATTCCTCTTGGCTCAATCCTTTCTCTTTACGTAATATTTCTACTTTATTTTTCAATAAATAACACCCTCTATCTTGACAAGTTTCCTTTACATATAAAATACCACATACTTATAATTTTGTAAAGTTTCCTTTACAAGTTTGCAGTTTGAATATCCATTTAAAAAAATCCCGACCATTATAAAATTATGATCGGGATTTTTGAATATAGTTTAATTTAATAATTCCTACTGAGCATTGACAACATTTACAATATCCATTTCATTTATTTTCTTCACCGGGCTGATGACGGACAAAATCGTAGTCCCAACAGCAATAACGATAATTACAACAAGTGGAATAATTGGCAACTCCCATTCAAGTCCCCAGCGTGAAGTAATCATTGAACGATAAATAATTCTGTAAAGCGGCAATCCCAAAATACACCCCATTAGGCATCCACAAACTGCATAGGTACTGGATTCGGCAAATACCAAGTGATGAAGTTGTTTCCCCGACATCCCCACTGCCCGCATTACGCCATATTGATTCATTCTGCTGGTAACGCTCATATTTATGCTGTTTATAATATTAAATACAGTAATAGCTGCAATAAGCAATAAAAATCCATATATAAAGATTGCAAAAGAATAGAACGTAGCTTTAGTCTCCTCGTTTTTTTGACGTTGATCTGAAAACTTCATTTGTAATGTTGTCAAATTGCGTATCTTGGAAACCGTATCATCATCAGCACCTTTTTTAAGCTGCACATCGATTATCGTATATCCTGTTTCTCCTGTCAAATCTTTAAATAGTCTTTCCGAACAAATTACTGTTTCAACCCCGTCCTCCCTATCAAATGGAGTATCAGACAATATGCCGGCGATTTTAACCTTTTTCTCACTTGAAGGCAATCTTAAAATAATAATATCTCCTACCTCATAATTCAAATCTTCCGAATAGGCAATAAGCACACTGTCCATTCCTTTAACTGCTTCATCAATACTTCCACAAGTCAACTTTTCCTTAGCCCAATTAAATTGATTTTCTTCATAGGAAATTAAGTTGATTTTGCCATTACCATATTTACTTGCTACAGACATATCATATGCAAACATTCGGCCATATACACGCTTTATATCAGGATTTCTCTTTAATTCTTCAAGTAGATTTACATCCAATAAACAAGTATTATCCTCACTTATAATAGAAATGTCCGGCGTATAAGGTCTTAATGGCTTCAATGCCTGATGCATAAAATTAACCAGTACGCTAAAGGATAAAAATAATACAATGCTTATGCCAAAAGAACCCGTCATCAACAAAATATTTTTCCTACTGGCAAAAGCATGATTAATTCCCATAGCAATATCTATCCGGCTATTTTTGGGTTTTACTATTGATTTGAACTTATGAATTCCATTTTGAGCAACATTTCCTGTCACTGCGCTAAGTGGAGAAACTGAGGACGCTTTTTTACATGGAGAAAAGGATGCAAGTATTACCGTCAAAAAACCTACTATAGTTCCTGCAAGCAAACTAAGCCAGCTAATACCAAATAAAGGCATATTGCTAAAATAAACAGGAGTTATATATTTTAAAAATGCTGAAGATATCCAAATGATAATTGTTCCTGCTAACAATCCTATTGGAATCCCTTTAAGACTGAAATTGATTCCTTGCAACAAAACAATCCTTTTTATTTGTTTTTTAGAAGCTCCAAGACAAGAGAGCATCCCATAAAACTGAGTACGTTCCATAACTTCCATATTAAAACTGCTTGCAATCATTAAAGTTCCTGCAGCCAAAACCAACACAAACAATACAGCCGCAGTCTTGTAGAGCATCATCATATAGCTATTGCGGCTTTGACCTACCAGTCCCAGAAGCATGGCATTTTCCGAAACCTGTTTATCTGTTAATTTGAAGTTAGCTTTGATTTCATCAATTGATTTTTGCATATTAACGCCTTTTTTGAATTGAACATGATAGCGGCTTTCATCCCTATTCCCCGTTATATTATGCATTCCTTCATTGGATAGGTACAAACCATGAACATCTTGTTCCTTAAGGTTTGCAAAGTCTTTGTATACCCCAACCACAGTATATTTAGCTCCTCTTCCATCCGGCAAAGTTATAGAAATTATATCCCCCAGTGAAATATGAAACTGTTCTATGGCTCGCCTATCAAGTAAACATTCCTCAATTCCTTTGGGAAAGCGTCCTTCCTCAATATCAATTCCCATCTCATAACTAATAGCTTCTTCACCGCCTACTACTGCCAATGTTTTTCCATTGAGTATACTATTACCGGCATTATAAAATCCATGTACCCATCCAGAGGTTTCCACATCTATACGATTTCCAATTAATTTTGCAGTTTCATCATCAATGCCTTTTATACTGATATGATAATTACCATACTGCTTAATAGCATCTATCTTTCTTGTTATGATTTCCATGTCTGCCATACCAAAAATTGCCGTAACTAAACACACTGCTATTGCAATGCATATAATCGTCATGCGGTTTTTTTTATTGTGAACTTTTGCATATTCTCCCACTAAATTGAGATAGCTTTTCATTCACCATGCACCCCCAAATCCGTCAACACACCATCGGAAATTTCCAGTACACGGTCGGCAACAGAAGCAATACTTTGATTGTGAGTTATCATAATTATCGTTTGCTGATGCTTGTAAGCAGCAGCCTTTAACAATGAGACAACTTCCTTACTGTTTTTGCTGTCAAGATTTCCAGTTGGCTCATCTGCTAAAATTAAGATAGGATTGGTAATAAGAGCCCTCCCGATTGCAACACGCTGTTGCTGTCCTCCGGAAAGCTGTCTGGGTAAATAATTTCTCCTGTCCTTTAAACTTAGTGCTTCTAAAATTTCCTCAACATTTGCTTTATTTGGTTTTTTATAATCCAAAAGCAAAGGAAAAATAATATTTTGCTCTACACTAAGCTCCGGAATTAAATTATATGCTTGAAAAATAAATCCAATATTTCTGCGCCGAAAAATAGTCAATTGTTCTTCTTTCATGGAGAAAATGTCCTTACCGTCGATAAAAACTTTCCCTGAAGTTGGTGTATCCAATGCCCCGATTGCATTTAAAAGCGTACTCTTTCCTGAACCTGACTCTCCTACTACAGCAACAAATTCACCTTTAGAAATTGAAAATGATACATTTTTAAGCGCTTCTACCTTGGTATCTTCACTTCCGAAAGTCTTATACAAATTATTTACTTCTAATATGTTCATTTTCTTACCGCCTTTCATCGTTACTGATACCAAAATATCATATACAGCTTACTTTTAGATGAATTTCAGCTTACAGATTTGTAAGTTTTTAGAAAATCAAGGGTAAAAATACTTCCCTCTCCCAATGTACTCTCTACAATAACAGTACCGTTATGAGCCTCTACAATTGATTTTACCAATGATAATCCTAATCCTATCCCCTGCCTGTCCTGTGAAAAGCTGCTTCTGTAAAATCGTTTAAAAATGTGATGAATATCCTCAGGATGTATGCCATTACCATTATCTTTTATAATAATCTTTGTAATAAGAGGAGATTCATTCCATTCAATTTCTATTTTCCCCCCTGCTTCCATATGATCCAGCGCATTTTTAATAATATTTCCTATGGCTTCTATCATCCAGTCCTTGTCGCAATAAAGAAAAGCATCGTAAGAGCCGTTTACCACGATACTTTTCTGTTCTATTTGAGCTCTGGTTTCAAAGCTTGAAACAGTCTTTTGTATGATACTTTCAATATTTTCTTCTTTTTTATTCAATAGTATTGCTCCTGCATCAAACCTTGTAACCTTTAAGAGATTTTGAATCAAAACTTCTATGCGTCCTAATGCACTTTCCGTTTTTGATGCAAATTTTTTTACGGTTTCTTCATTTCCGCTTTCCTCTTGTATTATTTCATTGTACATCTTTAAAGCAGTAAGAGGTGTTTTCAACTGATGGGAAATGTCTGCAATGGTATCTTTCAAAAACTCTTTGATATGCTTCTCTTTCCCGCCATATGTATTTAAAGAAGTAGCCATTGAATTGATAGATGCAAATAATTCATACAAACTTCCTTCTTCATCATCATCAATCCGCACCGTTGAATCTCCCCTCATAAAGGTATTGATGGCAAAACCAGCTTTTTCAATCATATTTTGCTGTCTTTTAAAATATATAAAAAATGCTGTAATGATTGACATTCCAAATATAATTGAGCCTAATATAGTAATTAAACGATATTTAAAAATAAGCTTATCCATATCAGGCAGGAATTTATCGTTAATATCCGTTTCATACCCTAGTGATACCAAGAGATTTTTTCCAGCAGAGATTTCTCCTTCCGTCTTCCCAGTTTTAAATGCAGCAGAAACATCAGAAGGGCTTGTCCCATGCTCCAATAAATATCCTGCTACCCCATAATCATGACCCAGCATCCTCACTTTAAAATCTTTTACAATCCCTTGAGAAAAAATTAGGCAAATTACCAAAAATAATATTATAACAGCTGAAATTCCCAAAAACAATCTTCTAATATCTTTATTAGTAAGTATTTTCATAATATTAGCAGCCCCTTATTATTTTACTACATTCCATTTGTAGCCGATACCGCGTACTGTAAGAAGTATTTGAGGGTGGTCCGGATTATCTTCTATTTTACGTCTCAACCTCCTTACATATACGGAAAGAGTATTGTCATCTATGAAGTCTCCGTCCCCATCCCACAATTTATCCAATATACCTGTCCGTGTTAAAGTGATATTTGGATTTTGCATCAACAAGCTAAGTAATTTAAATTCACTTACAGTTAGTTCCAATGCCTGTCCATTTTTTAAGGCTCGATTGTTCATAAATTCAATAGTAATACCATTTGAAGATACTGCAGAAGTTTCCTTTTGAAAAGCGTTTGATCTGCGGAGCAATGCCTTTATTCTAGCAATAAGCTCGTTCAATTTAAAGGGCTTGGTAATGTAATCGTCTCCCCCAATATCCAAGCCCATAACTACATTTACTTCTTCGTCGGAAGCCGTCAAAAAAATAATCGGTACAGTTGAAGTCAATCGCACCCTCTTACAGATTTCAAAACCCATTCCATCCGGTAATGTTAAATCCAAAATCAGCAAGTCATACTTTCTATCTGCACAAAAGGAAAAAGCTTCTCTTACAGTCCTTGCAATATCAACGCTAAATCCATTTTTATTAAGAGAATACTCTAAACCATCTATTAAGTTCAAATCGTCTTCAACTAACAATATATTTTCCATTTATAAATTCCCCTTTTACAGTCTTAATCACAAGCAGCTGATTTTACTGCCTTAAAACAATCGGAAATAACCCCGAGAACCTTATATTTCTATAATGCTATAAAATTCTCGGAAGGACTTATATGCATAATAGTGATCAAAAACTCCACCTAATTCTCTTACGGAATGCATACCAAGTATTGGATTGCCTATATCTACTGATGGGACATCCAATTGAGTTGAAGATATAGGTCCTATAGTCGAGCCTCCTCTTTCATCAGATCTATTAACAAATTTTTGTACAGGAACATTTATGGATTTACATATGCCTTCATAAACAGCTGACGATGAACTGTCGGATGTATAAGATTGACTGGCGGCTATTTTTATTACAGGTCCTCCGTTTATTACCGGTCTATTAGTTAAATCTTGCTTTCCCATGTAATTTGGATGAATTGAATGCGCCATATCTGAAGATATTAAAAATGAATTGGATAATCCTCTATAATAACCTTCCTTGTCTTTTCCCATGGCTATTGCAATTCTCTCAAGGATGCTTCTAAGCATCGGACTGGCAGCACCTTGCTTTGTCGTACTACCCACTTCTTCATTGTCAAAGCAAACTAATATGTTTGTAGCATTGCCTATTTTACTGTCTACAAGCCCATATAAGCCTGCGTGAACCATAGCTAAATCGTCTAATCTTCCGATGGAAATGAACTCTTCATTTAATCCTATTAAGGCTCCCTTCTCCACACTGTATAAATATAATTCAAAATCCAGAATATCCTCTGTTTTTATACCAATGTTTTCAGCGATTAATTCCATTATGAAATTTTCTTTTTCAAATTTGTCATTTATTGTCGATAGTAATGGTAAAGTATCTATTTGAGGATTTATCTTTATGCCCTCGTTTACTTTTCTGTTCATGTGTATGGCTAGATTAGGTATAATCATTATTGGTTTTTCCATGTCAATAAGTACTTCTTTAGGCTTTAACGGATTTTGGGTCTTTACGCTTACTCTGCCCGCCATAGATAAGGGTCTGTCAAACCAAGTGCTCAATATGGGTCCGCCATAAACCTCTGTGTTCAATTTCAAATATTTCCCTGCCACAGTTATCTCCGGATCAGGTTTAATTCTAAAAGTCGGCGAATCCGTATGAGCACCTACAATCCTAAACCCATCATCTTCTATTTCTCCTTTGCCTATTATAAATCCTATTATTGCAGAACTGTTCTTAGTAACATAATACCTGCCCTCTTTTTTTAATTTCCACTTATCCTTTAATTCAATCTTTTCAAATCCTTCTTTAATAAGTATTTCTTCTACGTTTTTTGTTGCATGAAACGAACTGTGACTTGCATCAATAAAGTCTATTAATTTTTCAGCAAATTTCTGTTCTTTGTTCATAAAATCTTCCTTTCATATTTATTTTTCTCCTAATCAATGTTTCAAGTTGTAAAGTAAAATGGATAATCCGTATAATATATAAATATGAGCTGGGTAAAATATATAAAATAATTTCTTCATAGATTTACCCTTTTCACCATTATACATAAACATAAAGATTACGGCAAATACAGCCATCCACTCATAATAATCTGTAAACATAAGTTTTAAGCTGATAGGTCTGATATAGGCTAAAGGAATACCAATCATCCAAGCCAATATAAATATTCCATAAGATATAAGTTGCAGTTTTCTGTTTTCACGGAATATATATAATATAATGCCGGTTAAAATTATATATATCCCCCCTTCAACCATAAAAGGCGACGGAATAAAACTGGATAATATCATATAAATATGTCCGGCAGTATCCATTGGTAAATTGGGAAAGATTAAAAGCTGAAAAATAAAAACTATAGCATAGCTTACTATAAATGGAGATAGTACTAGACCAACCCCTTTAAATATTTTTTTCTCCCTAATATAATCTATTCCTTTAAATATTATAATTAAAATAACGAAAGTAGAAAATATTCCATTTTCAGCATAAAATCCGTCTCCTCTTTGAAGTGCTGGGAAAATTGTCATTAAACTTTTTATAATCCCCATAAATACAGACATGATATAGATCCTTAAAAAATATTTTTTCTTACTGGAAGTATGAGTATAGCCTTCTATCATAGTAAACAGAAATAAATCTCCTGCCATTCTGCCAATCCATGAAAATGCAACTGGAATCTTGCCTGTAAATTCAAAAAAATAGTGAATGTGATCTAATAACATGAAAATAAGAGCTAACATCTTGATATCAAATCCTGTCAATCCTTTAAGCTCTTTTTTATTGCTTTCTAAGGTCAATTGTAACCCCTCCTTTAGCTATCCTGTTATAATTTGTCTTTTTATTAAATCCATAATCTGAATATATATGGATAAATTACTATCAAAGCGCATACTTTTACCCCTATCCTAGTGTATTAATTATATAGTACACTAGGATGTCAATATTGTCAATAAATATTCAAAAAATGGGACTGTCGGGAAATAGATAACCAATAAAAAAGACTTCTATCAAAGATCACGCTTTAATTTAAAAATGACTTCTATGAAGAAGCCTTTTCATTCTTATAAATAATTTCAGGTTTATGAAAATAGTAGCCTTGCAGATAGTCAATCCCTATTTCATTACAGGTATCTAACATTTCCTTGGTTTCGACCCCTTCAGCTACAGTAATAATATCATTTGCCTGACAGAAGTCCACTATGCTCTTTACCAAGCTTTTGGAAATCGTATTGCTGCTGACTTTTTGGATCATTGACTTGTCAATTTTGATTACATCTATAGGTAGTTCAGCTAGGGATTGATATGAAGAATAGCCTGTCCCAAAGTCATCAATCGCTATTAATATGCCATATTTTCTAAATAGTTCCAGATAACAAAAAGCTTCACTGCCTCTCAGCAAAATTTCTTCAGTTATTTCAATTTGAAGCTTTCTGGGATTTATATTTTTATCTTTGATATTGTATATTAAGTAATCAATTGTCTCTTTTTTGAAATCCTTAGGAGAGAAATTTATTGATAATATAGTATCTTCACTATCAGAATCAATAGCCATGTCAATAGCAGTATCTATCATGAATTTAGTAAGTTCGCCGATAAGCTCTGTTTTTTCAATTACCGGAATAAAATCATTTGGAGAGATTTGATTATGATTGTCTGTTACCCAACGTGCCAATAATTCAACGCCATGTATTTTCCCTGTTTTAGGATCGTATATATTTTGATAGACCACTTTTATATTGCCATTTGATAAAGCATATCCAAAGTTACTTGCAATACTAATTATATTTTTGTAATGAGTGTCAATGCTGCTGTCATAAATCCCCAAGCTCATATTATTTGCTATTGCATATCTTAGAGAAATCATCGCTTGCCTTAAGCCTTCAATTTTTGCAGTATCTTTATCTATTTTGGTAATTCCCATAGTCATTTCTATGTATATAGGTATATTTACAATGTTTAGTGTAGATCTGCTAAAGCCTTTTAAAATGTCAATTATTTCATCAATATTTGAACTTTTACTATCATGGGTAATTATTAAAATAAAGTCCATTCCGTCGTATCTATAGAATTCTACATTTTCATATTCGCTTAACTCTTCTTTTATTTTCTCGGAAAATGTCTTAATTGTTCTATTGGTAAAGCCATATCCAAAGAATCCCAAAATCTCTTCATATTCATTGACCGAGAGTGCAATAACAGTTTTTTCATATCCATCATGGTTTTCTTCATTTTTTAAGGATTCAATATTTCTAAATCCCGTAAGCATATCATGGGTCAGTAGATTAGTGGCATAATCTCTGCTTTTTTTATTATATTCAGAAAAATATCCTATGATAAATGCAATTGATAGATAAATAATTAATCTTAGTATCCAATTTATAGGTTCCTGCATTAACCCCAAATTTGAATCAAGTGGCATAAATGGACCTACCATTATGGCGCTTAAAATTGCATGTAAAACACCGAGCTTTATCCCATTAGTCGACGAAATCAATGCAATTGGAATATACATTAGATTTGCATAAACTTTGCTTGTTCCACCAACAAAATAAACAAATATAGCAATAAGAGTAGATAATATAAACGACAAATATGCTAAAAATCTATTTGTATTTTTTAAATTCATCGCTTTCTTTTCCATTTGAAGCCCCTCAACGCCTTTATATAAAAACAACTTATTCTATTAATAGTATACCTTGTTAATATGGCTTTAAACAAAATAACGCAGAATTCTCCAAATATTCCCTTTATACTCAAAGTATAGATTTGGTATATGCATTATTTTGACTTTGATATATAATATTATAAATTAACTATGATTTAGCTGTTTATAATGGGTAATATCGTATATAATAGTGGAAAATAATGAATAAGAAGGTGGGATATGTATGAATAATCTTAGAAAAAAGGTACTGCAAATACTCTCAATACCCCATGTTAATTTAAAGAAAAATTATAAGGCATATCGAAGGTTATTAGAAATAATAAATCCACCTTCTGAACCGGTCTACAAAACTTTAGATCACAAGATAATAATAGGGAATAGGGAAATTCCACTTCGTGCTTTTATCCCTAAAGAGAGCATTCATTCAAAAGTGCTTATATTTTTCCATGGCGGAGGATGGGTTACCGGAAATATAGATTCATATACAAATATATGTGCAAATATGGCTAATGAAACCAATCACATGGTTATCTCCGTTGATTATAGATTAGCTCCGGAAAATCCGTTTCCTGCCGGTGCTGAGGACTGCTATTATGTAACTCGTGAAATCTTTTTAAATCAGGATATATTAAACTGTAACAATTGTGATATAACATTAATAGGAGATAGCGCAGGAGCTAATCTTGCTGCAGTGGTATCCCTAATGGCAAGAGATCGCGGTGAATTTTTGCCACATAAGCAGATACTAATATACCCTGCTACAAATTATGACCATAGCGAAAACTCTCCTTATCCTTCAGTTCAAGAGAATGGATATGATTATATAATGACCTCTAAAAGGATACAGGACTATATGGATCTCTATGTGCCAAATGAAGAAGATAGAATAAACCCATATGTTGCGCCAATATTGGCAAAAGACCTTTCAAATCAGCCTAAAACTCTAATCATAACCGCTGAATTTGATCCGCTAAGAGATGAAGGCGAGGCCTATGGAGTAAAATTGAGACAGTTTGGAAATGATGTAAGTATGCATCGTCTAAAGGACACCTTACATGGCTTCTTTTCCAACCCGTTAAACAAAGATGATATAGCAAAATGTTATGAATTGATAAACGTATTTTTAAATGATAACAACAATGAAATGAGGAAAGACTATGAAATCCTATAAGAAAATTGAATGGAGAGAACTGGACAATGCTTCCAAAATCTTTCCGTCAACTGCTAATAATAAAGACACTAAGGTATATCGTATCACTTGCGAACTTTATGAGAATGTCGACCCATGTATATTGCAAGAAGCTTTGGATTTGACTTTAGAAACCTTTCCTTTATATAAGTCTGTATTAAGGCGTGGAGTCTTTTGGTATTATTTTGAAATAAGCAATTTGTCACCAACAGTGGATGCGGAAAATACCCCCTTATGTTCACCCATATATATAAAAGATAAAAGGACTTTATTATTCAGAGTATCCTATTATAATAAAAGAATAAATCTTGAAATATTTCACGCGCTAAGCGACGGAGCAGGTGCAGTGTGGTTTATTGAAACCCTTATCTTTCATTATTTAATTCTTAGGCAAAAGGATACTTTCAATGGAAATATCCCAAAACTCAATTATAAGGCATCTATTAGTCAAAAGATGGATGACAGCTTCTGGAAAAATTATCATAGGCAAAATAAAAGAGGGCTTAAAAAAAGAGATAAACGTATAAATGCCTACCGAATAAAAGGCACAAGACTTGATGAAAATCGAATGAAACTTATAGAAGGTTCCTTGTCGGTAAATGAAGTGTTGAAAATATCTCATGAATACAATACTACATTGACAATATTTCTAACTTCATTGTTTCTATATTCAATTTATAAAGATATGCCGGCTGACAAACAAAATTACCCAATTATATTGTCAGTTCCTATAAATCTAAGGCAATATTACGATTCGGAAACGGCAAGAAACTTTTTTAGCACAATGAATGTTAGCTATAACTTCGAAAAAAATAGCCCGAAGCTTGAAGATATCATTAAAAATGTGAACAATATCTTTAGAGAAAATTTGACTAAAGAGGAAATTGACCTAAAGCTGGTGAAGTTTATGTCGCTAGAAAATAATTCCTTTGCAAGGATAATACCATTGCCGCTGAAAGATATAGTATTGAAATTTGCCGATAAAATAAATGATCATAAAGTTACAACTTCAATTTCCAATATCGGCAGGATAGATGTCCCCCAAGAAATTAAAAGATATATAAGGTCATTTAGTGTCTCTGTAAGCGCCAGAAGTCCAAAGATAACCCTTTGCTCTTTTGAAGATAGATTGGTAATCTCTTTTACTTCGCCATTTAGAGAAACCGATATACAAAGAACATTTTTTCAGTTTCTTTCGAATAAAGGTTTGGAAGTTGAAATATCATCAAATGAATAGAAATGAGGACAGTTTATGAAATCATGTAGCTATTGTAATGTTAATATAAGAGGAAATAGAGAAAAATGCCCGCTGTGCGGAAATCCCCTTCCATATGGTGATGCAGAAAATATTGAAGATGAAATATTCCCCAGTATTCCTCCATTTTACGAAAGCCATTTGGCTATTCGAATTATGGTATTTATCTCAATTGTTTCCATAGTAGTAAGTTTTGCAATCAATATAATATTCCCATCAAAGGTCAACTGGCCTCTATTGTTTTTATTTGGCATTATAAGCGTATGGCTCGGTTTGTATGCAATTTTGCAAAAAAGATATCATATCCCAAAAAAGATAGTCTGGCAAGCGGTGATTATCTCATTGTTGTCAGTCTTTTGGGATTGGAGGATGGGCTGGAGGGGCTGGTCATTAAACTATGTAATTCCTATTGCATGCATTTCTGCAACGATTATAATGTATGTTACTGCTAAAATTTTAAATCTTAGTGTAAGGGATTATATAACTTATTCTCTAATAGACAGCATATTTGGCATTATTCCACTAATCTTTATTGTATTTGGTTGGGTCGATGTGATTTATCCGTCTATCATAAGCATAGCCTTGAGTATAATATCCTTATCAGCTATTTTAATATTTCAAGGAACAGATATAAAGGCGGAGATGGATAAGAGAATGCATATCTAATAAGGTAAAACGGTAAGTATATATCCTCCAACTACTAAACTCAAAAAATTAGCTGACAGGACAAATAAAAATCTTCTTATTTTATTATGTTCCTGAACCCTTGATACCAAGGTAATACTCTCGACTATAACTATCAGTATTTCAAGGGCAATTAATCCAATAAATAGGTAGCTTTGCATAGGAAATAAACCATTTATCCAAATATTTAAAGCGCCCTGAGTTAAAAGATTGATTAGTATAAATATTTTCCATGACTTTCTATCTCTGAATCCAAATAGATAGAATACAATTCCCTCGATTATTAGGGTAATAATAATTCTGAGAGATACCAATACAATAGATCGCAACGTTGATTTGCCTAGAGAAAGTGTTTTTGACTTAAGATTTAATGTATAAATATTTTGATATCTGCTTGCTGGATTTTCAAAATCCAGTTCATATGAATCACCATTTGTTTTAACATTTATCGTATTGTTAGACGCTCCTTCCATTTCTCGAGAGTAAAAAATATAATGTTTTTCAACCAGCTTGTCTATTTCCTTAGCCTTTGTATATGTATTGTCAGTGCCAATACTAATCTCAAGATCCCCTGGAGCATTTGGCACTATTATCAATATTGACGGCGGTTCTGCTGAATTACCATAGCATATGCCGGATATATTTATTAATAAAATAAATATCAAAATTATATATAAACGTCTTTTTAAAGTCATCAATAATATACCTCCTTTTTAAATTCATACCAACTCAGTGAAATTTCATAAGGCTTTATGCCTTGCACTTTCAAGTACACCGGAACTTATCATTTAGGTTGGAAATTTCCACTGTTTGGCACACGGCAATTCACAGTTCACAATTGTTTAAGCTTGGCTTTGGGTTTTTCTGATGACCTATTCATTAATTCATTTTTTAGAAATTTAATATTTTTTCATAAATGGCATTAAATATTATATTACAATTATTTAATGCTTCTTTAGGTGCTTTTTCAATAAATTCATACTGTCTTTCGCTTAAATCCAATGCCCTAATTTGGTCCATTAAAATATCACCTTTAGTCTGAATATTGTATACATCCAAATTAACTCTAGTAAAAAAGGAACTAATAGAACTTGTTATGGGAGCCACCATTACTATCCCATTAAGTTCTTTCTGCGTAACAGGGTCTGATATTACCAGCCCAGGTCTATAACCCTTTTGCTCATGCCCCTTAGATGGTGAGAAATTAATTTTTATTATATCCCCAAATTTCAAATCATTAAAATTACTTTTATCTAACTTATTCATAGTATTTACCACAATTCCTTACCAATTGGATCGCCCCAGTCAACATCTATTTTCGGATTCAATTTTTCTCCCTTGGATTGTTCAGCTAAAAGCTCAAATTTTGTTTTTTCTTGTTTCTTTTTTAATATCAAATTTTCCCCTTCTATATTTATATTAAAACTTACGTTTTCAAAATTGTTACTATCTATATTTAATTCTTCTAATACTGTTTTTGGTATACGAATAGCTGCACTATTACCCCATTTAGCTAAATTGATTTTCATTAAATCACCTCTTATAAAAAATATTTCTTATATTTAGTATATACAAGTATATACTAAATGTCAATTAATAAGTATGCTTTCAAACTATGTAGATTTAACTATAAAGTTTTTGTCATTAAATTTCTTTATAATATTTTCCTATTTATTATAAAATGTCACTTATGATTCCTTAGGTATAGGCCCCAACTTTCTTATTTCCGCTTTACCACCGTCGGATTCTAACCATTTAATTATACTTCTTGCACTATGTTCCTGTGGCAAATCTCTTCTCACTACAGCATAATAAGCATCTGCAAGTGGGTATGAACCGTCTGCGATATTATCATCAGTAGGAGTAACCCCTTCAAAAGAAAGCATCTTTAATCTCTCATCTATTCCTGTCATCTCACCCATATTTTTTAAATAGGTATATAAGGTATATCCAAGTGCATAACTGTCTGTAGGTTTCCCGTCTAACCCTCCATTGTGATAAAATGCCACAAGTTCCAGCATACCTTCCATTGTCAGTTCTACATAATTCTTCTGTATATCAGGATGCATCTTACTATCTTCCAAAATAAGATTGTCCATTTGTGATTGACTTCCACTATCAGCATTACGACAAATGGGTACAAGCTCACGATTGGGACCTCCAAGTTCAGACCAATTTTTAATTCCATAATCAAGATATATTTTTCTAACCTGTTCTCTTGTAATATTTTCCGCTTCATTTTCTGTAGGAGTGATAAATACAAGTGCCTCAGAAGCTATCGGGTAAAATTCAAGATTTACACCTTTACTTTCTGCAAACTCTAAAACATCGGAGGAAGCATAGGGTACGATTATCATATCCACATCCCCATTTATCAGCAAATTATAGGACGGAACTGTCTTTGAAGCTGTTTCAGGGTAATTACTATTTTCATTACCCTCATACATAACTCTATTGATTGCTCTTACAATTGAAAACGTTGATGTTGAACCATCTATTTTGGGATAGTTTTCATCAGTGATTCCATATTCCTTAGCTGTATTGCTCATTATGGTAGTTGATAAATTGGATTCTTCCTTTGTGGAAGTTTCTGGAGTTGTTGGAGGAGATACATCTTTCTTACAGGAAATAAAGGATATAGTTATAATAACTACTAAAAAAGCTATTAAATTCTTCTTCATTTTGTTCACCCCTATTAATCACTAGATTTTCCATACTTTTCTTTGGTTTATATGTTTAACACCATTTCATATTGATCTGCTATGTTTTCAAATCCTAAATTATGTAAAAATTCAAGTATACTAATGCATTTATTATCAATATTAATGAAACTAACGTTTTGCGATTCTGTTTGATCCGTTAAGCTTTTTAAAATATTAAGCCCCGCTCCTTTGCGACGATATCCTATATGAACTGCTAATTGAGGTATATCTCCTGTAATCTTATCAATTATCCCATATCCAACAGTTTTTCCATCAATTTGGGCAATGAGCACTTCAAATGAATTATAAACTGACATAATAGGCTCAATCGAATTTTGCCAAGATGGTTCGAAATCCCAGAATGATTTTAATAGCTCCCAATTTATTTCCTTAATATTACAGGATTCACATTTTATAGATGAATTCAGTTCATTGCTGACTAGTTCCTTTTCTATTTGAAAACATGAAAAAGTCCTTGTGATTAAAAATCCTTGCTTCTCATAAAGATTGACTGCAGGTTTGTTAGATTGGATTACTTCAAGTAGATATTGTTCAATATTATTATTTCTCAGATGCCTCAAAACTTTATTAAATATATTACCCGTGATTCCTTGTTTTCGATATTTGGGTATCACGCCTGTACCACAATCATATACAGTAGTTTTACCTCTCCAATTTCGAACCCCGTTAAGAATAAATCCTATTTATTCACTGCCTTCAAATGCTCCCATAGAAAATTCAGGAGAGTAGCCTCTCCTTTTTAACATGTTATTAAATTTGTTTAAAGATAAGTTCATCTCTACTGGATAATCTGAAAAAGCTTTTATAAAAGCATCGTATATTGTTTCAGTGTTTATGCCCTCTAATGTCTTAAGATTTAACATATATCAATCACCCTTTTGATATTTATATCCTCTACGATTCATTTTTTAAAGAATGTGTTATTTATTCATTTAGATCCATGATTATTGATAATATCATTTTATCAATACCTTCTTGAATTTTAAATATATTTTAATCTTCAATTCTCAAGATAATAGAGTCAGTACTGTAGAAAAGTCTTTATCATATTTCCACCGATCACCACTTATAAAAAATATAAATATAATAGCCATCTGTAAAATTGAACAATGCTTTCTCTTTTATTTGCACTTTTCTTTTATTATACTCCAGAGTCCTTGTTAAGTCTCTAGCAGATTTGAAGGATTTGTCATAATTCTTATTCCCCTTTACATACAACATTGATTTCTATATTGACAAATTTTTCTTTACATAGTATATTATCAGTAATGGGTCCTATTAGTAATTTCTATAAGTATAAGATTCTAAAATAGAGGATTTTGATTTCAATTGAACATAATTTTACTTAAGGGAGAAACGAAAAATATGAAACGTGTATTTGGAATATTTGAACTTGTCTTTGATGTACTATATCTTACTTTTGCATTGATACTTGGATTGGTACTTTTTCGGACCGGAGCTGGTAATTATCCTCGCATATTAGCAGGTGTCATGGCTTTAGTCTTATTCTGTGGCGATGCATTTCATCTTCTGCCCCGCATTATGGTAATCATAACACAACGGGAAAAACATCTCCAGCGAATCCTTGGAAGGGGTAAGCAGGTTACCTCAATCACAATGACAGTGTTTTATCTTCTGTTATGGCAGATAGGACTATTGATTTTTCCCATACAGAATAATAACTTCTGGTCATATATAGTCTATATTTTAGCTGCTGTGCGGATTTTGCTTTGCTTGCTGCCACAGAACAAATGGCAGGAGCGATATCCTCCAATTAACTGGGGAATTTGGCGTAATATTCCGTTTTTCATATTGGGTATCAGCGTCTCCGGACTATTTTTTCTACAAAGGAGCATAGTGCCAGGTCTTGGATGTATGTGGCTTGCCATTATTCTTAGTTTTGCATTTTATCTTCCTGTGGTACTTTGGTCTAATAAAAATCCTAAAATCGGTATGCTTATGCTGCCTAAGAGCTGTGCTTATCTGTGGATGCTAGTAATGTGCCTATCTTTGTAAGTTTGAATCTTTTATTTATTAAATATGTGAGAGGAGTGATGTACTTATGATTTGGTCTGGAGTAATAATTGGTGGTATTTCATTTCTAATTATCGGTATCTTTCATCCGATTGTGATTTATTGTGAATACTATTTTACCGATCGGATTTGGCCTCTTTTTCTAGTTGTAGGTCTCGTTTTTTGCATATTGTCTTTGTTCGTACATCAAATCATTTTGTCGGCAGCGTTAGCAATAACAGGCTTCTCTATGCTGTGGAGCATCAAGGAGCTCAAAGAACAGACCGAACGAGTTAGAAAAGGCTGGTTTCCTGAAAACCCAAACCGCGTCAAAAAGTAACACCTGATGTAAATATCCTTGTGATAATTACATAAATCAAAATACAGAAAGGAGTTTTATAATGAGTGATAATAAGAAATTAACAAATGAAGTCGGTGCTCCAATAGCCGACAATGAGAATTCTATTACTGCCGGACCTCGAGGTCCTGTCGTAATGCAAGACGTATGGCTAATGGAAAAAATGGCTCATTTCAACCGTGAGGTTATACCTGAGCGCCGTATGCACGCTAAAGGCTGGGGTGCTTATGGGAAATTCACCGTCACCCATGACATCTCAAAATATACAAAAGCGAAAGTTCTCCAACCTGGAGCAGAAACCGAGACGTTCATACGCTTTTCTACCGTTGCAGGTGAGCGTGGGGCCGCTGACTGCGAGCGTGATATACGCGGGGTAGCAGTTAAGTTCTACACTGAAGAGGGCAACTGGGATTTGGTTGGCAACAACACCCCAACCTTCTTTATCCGTGATGTCCACAATTTCTCCGACCTAAACCGGGCTGTGAAACGTGATCCCCGTACAGGCCGCAGATCTGCACAGAATAACTGGGACTTCTGGACCTTGCTACCTGAGTGTTTCCATCAAATTACCGTAGTTATGAGCGATAGAGGTATTCCCGCCTCCTTCCGAAACATGCATTTCTTTGGTGAGCACACTTTCTCCTTCTATAATGAGAAAAATGAACGTGTTTGGTGCAAGTTTCACTTTAAGACCCAGCAGGGCATTAAGAATTTAAGCAACGAGGAAGCAGAGAAAATTAATGGGATGGATCGAGAGTATCATGGCAAGGATTTGTACGAGGCTATTGAACGAAGTGACTTTCCAAAATGGACCATGTATGTTCAGATTATGACTGAGGAACAAGCAAAAAAACATTACGAGAATCCTTTCGATATAACGAAAATTTGGCGTCATGCCGAATATCCTCTCATTGAGGTGGGAATACTTGAATTAAACCGCAATCCGGAGAATTACTTTGCTGAGGTTGAGCAGTCTGCCTTTACCCCCGCACATGTAGTTCCTGGAATCGGATTTAGTCCTGATCGTTTCCTACAAGGCAGATTGTTTTCCTATGGCGATGCACAACGTTACCGTTTGGGAGTAAACCACAACCTTATCCCAGTCAACCGTGCCAAAGTAGAAGTTAATGAGTATCATCGTGATGGTGCTATGCGTGTGGATGGCAACTATGGCAGTGCTCCAGCTTATTCTCCTAACAGTTATGGTGCTTGGACTGCACAGCCGGAAGTAATGGAACCACCTCTGGATCTAGATGGCGCAATGTATCATTATGATCCTAAGGATGACCCAACAGATAACTGTTTCCGTGCCGGTGGTGACCTATGGCGTATATTATCCGAAGATAAGAAGCAGATTCTTATTGAAAACACTGCTAAGGATATATCTTCTGTAACTGAGAACATCAAATACCGTCATGCTGTCCACTGCTATCTTGCTGACCCAGAGTACGGTGAACGGTTTGCCAAGGCAGTTAATCTTTGCATGGATAAGGTTAAGGAGCTTTCTAAGCTGGACAATGACGGCTTGATTCAAGCAACGCTTTCGAGTACAATATAAGTATATTAATATGAAACTGAGGTGCTCATTTATGAAGCAACGACGAAACACCAAGCAGCGTCAGTTGGTTTTGGACGCAGTTAAAGCACACAACGACCATCCCAGTGCGGATCAGGTTTATCTGGATGTTCGAGCCATAGATAACAAGATCAGCCGAGGTACTGTATATCGCAATCTGAACCTTTTGACTCAAAGTGGAGAAATTTGCCAGATTAAAGTGCCGGATGCAGATCGCTTTGAATATCGCTTGGATTTTCATCATCACCTTCTTTGTACTAAATGTGGCGCAGTGTGTGATGCCCCATTATCCTATCATACGGAGTTGGATCAGGAAATGGCCAAAAAAACAGGTTATTCTATAAAGAGACATCAGACAGTTTTTGAAGGGCTTTGTCCCAATTGTCAACATAGCCTTAAATAAGGCTAAAACACAGGCAACCCAAAAGAGAGAAATAGCATTGTAAGTAGCTTCCTTGCAACGCTATTTCTTATTTTGACCTAATACAAGTGTTCCAAATGCGAAGGAAGACTTGTTTATCTTACTTCTAATCAATAAGCAATGTATAGATTTCTCTTCGACCATATAATCATAATATCTTTCTAAGTCTTCGCTTTTCTCAAATACAAATTCTGTATTTCCTTCTTCTACTAAAGTTAATATATGTGGATTTATGTCATAATCGGAAACAATATTACCTCTTTCATCGACGATGTAATCATAAACTTCAAATTTGGTCGTTTCAAAATTCAGGGCTTCAAGATCAATTTTTTCTCCAAAATCAATTGTTGGCAAATCAATAAATCTTTTACCAACCATAAAATTTTTTACCCCTTCTTCAATATCTTCTTTTTCTTTATTATTTCTATCAAGATAATAAATAACCTTTAATTCATTAGAATCATATGATATTTTAATAGCTGGCTCTTGTATCCTATTATTTGTACAGGAGGATAAAACCAATAATATTAATAATAAACCAATCATAATAAATGAATTCTTAAATCTTTTCACAATATTTCATCCCCTAATAATCATTTTGTCACTCTTCAAAAAATGCAAATTATCCTTACTTCACATTTTATAAATAATGTGTCTTAGTCTTGAATATAAAATTACTCATTCTATTCATCAAGTTCTCTTATAAAAACCATTACTCCATTACCTTCTTTACAAAATTTCCATCCTTGATTTCCAAGCTCATTCCACTCATTCTCGGCTTCTTCAATTTTCTTATTAGTATCAAAACCTATTTTTATTCCTTCTTTAATAAATTTATATTCATACCTTTTCATTATAGAAACCTCCCATTATATATATATTTAATCTACTGATATGATGCTTATGCTTAATATAAATGATGCGTCTTAAGAAATTCACAATTCATGATTCACAATGCACAATCAGAGAAGCGACCTTGGGTCGCAATTAAAAGACCTCAAAAGCTAGACCCTAGTAATTGTGAACTGTAACCTGTGAATTGTGAATTTCACAGGTTACTACCACTATTCAATACTTCACTAATTTTATCTAAATTAACATCTGGAATCAAGGAAGTAGTGGTACGATTTCAAATTCATATCAATATTTCAACATCGTTTTTAAGTATCTTTCTAAAGTAATAATGTGCATTGGATAAAATAAACTTTTATCGTCTTCTAATAATTCCTTCAATTCTATTAATGACATCCATCTGATATTTTTCGTTTCATTTGTACCATTTAATAATTCTCCATCGGCATTGCATATAAATATTTGTACCATTATTGGATATGTTCCTTGGATATTTTGACAACAAGAAAATGGAGTATAGTTTAACACTTTATATCCATTGGTTTCTAGAATTACTGTTTCATCTTCACCCTTAATATATGTAACCTCCAATCCAGTTTCCTCTCTAATCTCTCTTCTCAAGCAATTGAAAATATTCTCAAATTCCCGTATCTTCCCAGCAGGAATTTCTAGTAGTCCATATTCCAATTTTGCATTATCCTTGAACCTGTCTTGAATCAATATGTAATCTAACCCATCAATATTTTTCTCTATTATTCCACCTACTGCAGGTTTAGTAAGTAGCTCCATTTTAAAACCTCCATAATATAGATTCTATAATATCAAGAATTTTACTTATAATTTATTTCTCTACATATATCTTTTTATTGTCAACAAACGGAATAATTTTGTTACTCCATTCAAATACGTTTAATTCAGGCCACTTTTGAATCCATTTTTTGACCTTCTTAGCATATATCTCTTTCGTTATTTGTCTATTGTTAGCAATAACATTCATCTCAAAAATATCCTGTAATCCAAAAGGTGCATAAATCTCCCAACTCTTTTCGGATATCTTCCTTATTGCTAATGAAGTTGCTGTTGTGGGCCAAGTATCTATGGCATCTTCGATTGATTTATATGGCTCAATATCATACCCAAATTTTTCTTTATACCATAAATGAACCCTTGCCTCATTCTTCACATCAAGCCAAAGTGGATATTCTCCTAATGAGTATTTTAAATATTCAGCAATTCTTTTCTCATACCTTTCTTCAATATTTTGAGAATTATAATAAACTATATCAATGTCATCTATTCCATAATCCACAGGTCTATTAGTTAATATATTCCATGAGGTTTGAGATATAGCACCTGCACCAATGTAACATTTTTCATCTTTAAATTCATACAAAGTTGACACTACTTTTTGCAGGTGCAAACTGTTTTCAATTATATCTATGAGCCTATTTTCTTTTTCTAGTAAAGTCATTAGATAAAACTCCTTTTTTAATTACTATTATGCAAATTCAACTCAGATTTAAAATCGTCTTTTTAAAACTAGTGCTACTATCCCAATAAGCAAGACAATTGTAGTAAATATACTTGCTTCAGGACCAAATGCACCACCTGTTAAAATGTCTGTACCTTTACTAGTAAAACTTATTAAGGTATCGGTTGAACTTGAAATACCACTAACATTAAAACCATAGATATTGCCTTGAGCAAAGTTCCATGCAGCATGTAATCCGCATGCTCCCCATACATCCTTAGTATCAATTACATATAAGCCAAATAAAAATCCAACAAGAACAATATTTAGTATGGATAAAAGACTAACCCCAGGATTAAAAATATGCAATACTCCAAATAATATTGATGATATAATAAAACCCAAAGCTTGATTATGCTTCGCTCCTATAATATGCATCAACCATCCCCTAGTAATTATCTCCTCCGTACTGCTTTGTACTATCCATCCAGGTAATATTGCCAATATAGCAGGAATATATTTAAAACCCACACTTATACTCTAACTGATTTCAATTGTCCCTGTAATATACATTAAAAGTGTAACACAACTAAACATTAAAAATCCTATTAGAAATCCTCTAAGAAATTTAAATATAAATCTGTCTGGGCTTAATCCCAAAGTCCTAATTCTTCTCTTTTCAACAAACTTAACCCATGTAAAACATAGTAGTAAAGGAAATATAGAAGTAAAAATTAAAAACAATGGCATCATCAAAATTCCTTGAATAGCAATATATTTACTAAATATAATTAGGAATATTTGACCAATCAATTGTCCTATAACTATCATGAGAAAAGAAATAATTACAGAGATAACCCAATTCAGTTTGACTTTAGCAGCCCTAGCTTCATCAAATAGATTTAATTTTTGACCAAACATTTCATCACTCCTATCAACTTCTCTAATTAGTAAACTCCATCTTTAATTTAAAGATATCTTTCATCCTTTAATTCCTTTATTGCATTTTTAACTGCTAATTTAATAACAAAATATAATATGACTGCTAAAATAGCTATCATTAATGGATATAAAATTATATAAAAAAATTCAAATCTCATAAAAATACTTCCTCCTTTACGCTGCAAAATAAAAATAAGGTTATACCTTATTATATATTATTCGACATATTTATCTACTATCCCTTTTTCTGTATAAAAATTTCCAATAAAAAAATAATAAGACCTATTTTTAAGGTCTTAAATATAAATATTCTAAATTTCATTAATTCTATTCTTATAGATAATTACATTAGCT
>ENA-UOOI01001396-UOOI01001396.1-fermentation-metagenome-genome-assembly--contig:-NODE-1396-length-25442-cov-8.688423_pt1 | contig 25442 bp, 22 predicted proteins | sample MGYA00245779_ERZ724027 | MGnify/ENA primary metagenome ERZ724027 (study PRJEB28704, sample SAMN03018318) | fermentation metagenome | biome: anthropogenic terrestrial biome; feature: soil; material...
CAGGGAGCCGCAGTCGAACTCATACAGGTTGTGGATCCCCTCGATATAGCAGGAACGATAGGCCGGCGTCGCCTGGTATTCCATCTGGATCCCGTTTTTCTTCGTTTCCCGCAGAAGGACGTCGAACGCCGATTCGCCCTGATCAAACAGCACCTTCTGCGATGGGAGGACAATCCCTCCGGCCGGTACGGACGATTTTTTGCTCCGGCTGAGGCGGTCCATACGGTTCAGGACCGTCCTGCAGTCGATGGACAGGGTGCAGTAGCCGGTTTTGCGGGCGTCCGGATCCGCCCGGTCCGGCCCGGCCTGTTTCGGCTTTCCCGGGGACGCCGGGTCCGCCCGGTTCCGGCCTTTTCCATTCGCCCCGCCCGAAGCCGGCATCCCCGGATTTTTCGGCCCCGCCCCCGGACGCGGAATCCGCATCCCCGCCGGAGGCGGGCTCGCGTCCGGAACCCGCGCCGGCGAACGACGCTTGGGAACCGTCCCGCCTGCCGGGCGCGATTTTGGAAGAGTTTTCGCGGAACGAGGGATCCATCGACGCAAGATAGAACTCCCCGTTTGTATCGCTGACCGGAAAGGTCACGGAAGAGTGCTTGCCCTGATTCAGAGGCGCTTCCAGAAGCCTCTCGGTTTCGCCGGAATCCTTCCGGTACAGCCGGACCTTCGAGGCGTTCAGCAGCGCGGGGAAATCGACCCGCAGGGTTGTCTTGGCCTGAATCAGACGCTTCTCATGGAAACGGATTCTGATGAGATCGGAAGAAAAGGCCGCGCCGGAAAGGCTGTCCCCGGCATCCTGAAAAACAGACCGCCGCACGATGCCGTCGGCGGGCAGTTCCGACCCGGCGGGCGCGGAGCTGAAGGAACAGCCGGCGGGCAAAAGCGCGGCGGCGCATCCGGCAAGCAGAACAGCCAGGAATGCGAGGGGCTTTTTCAGGATTTTCATGTTTCCTCCAACCTGCGCCGGCGTCCTCACGGCGAACCGGCGGAATGTAAAACAAAAAGCCGGCGCTTTTTGGAAGCGCCGGTCCCCCCGGCGGGACCGGCAATGATGCCGCGCATCACCGCCGCCGTCCGTGGAATCCTTTTTTTGTAAAAAGTTTCCAAATAGTTTCCGGCAGGTCCCCCGGCTTCCGATCATTCCGGATTTTCCCTTCTCATTTTCCCCGGAGGAAAAAATCCGCCGGCGCGAATCCGCGGCTTCCGTGTTCCCCGCGCGACGATAGCCCTTCTGTCGAAATATCGGTTGTATTGTAGCATCCTGATCAAAAAAGTCAACCCCGCCCGCGGGCGGAGTTGACTGTCCGCCCGCCGTTTCGGGTGTATTCCCGGAAAAGCGGACGGCAATGCGGCACGGCCGCGGCGACTTAAAAAAAGCGCCGTCCCAGCCTGTGTTTTTGGCGCATTCTCGGCATGGGCGGCAATTTTATTTCTTTCTTCGGCATGTTTTCCGATCGGTATGAACCATAGAAAAAACGGAGATGAGCCCTTAAAAACGGGAGCCGTCACAAATTTCACTGACAAATATCAAATTCTGTATCGACGAATGCAACCGGCGCGCGCAGGCGTTCCACGAGGGGTCAAACGATGCCTCAACGAGCCGGACGTCAAAAGTGCGCCGACGCCCGCCGTTCGATACAGCGCACCGGCTCAGCTTCAGGCCGGCGGGGGCGGCGGGAACCCAGAGTCTGCCGCACGGGAGGGACGGATCCGGTGCGTTCACCGATTTTAAGCCTGCCGCGCGGGCGGCGGATATCGGCCCCGGCCGATGCCGGCGCAGACGATCGGGGCAACACGGCAAACCCGAGACGTTCGTCCGACCGCCGGCAATATGAAAAAGCACCGTCCCTTTTGGGAGGGCGGTGCGGAATCAATATTTGGAGTCGGAATGAAGTTTCTGCTCGATCGATTCTCCCATCTTTTTCAGTTCGTCCAGATCGGATATTTTCGACTTGGATTCCTCAATGAAACGCTTGACCTTGTGCGGCAGGGAATCGAAATATTCCTGCATTTCGGGAACATTGAAAATCATTGCTATCACCCGGGACTAGTATGCCCCGGATTCGCGGCGGCTGATCTTGAAATTTGTGGAAACGCGGAAAAAGAAAACGCACGCGCCGGCGGGGACGTAAAAGCCCCGCAAAAAATAAGCCCCGCACGCGAATCGCGTGCCGAGGCTCTTCGGTTGGTGCGCGAGACGGGACTTGAACCCGTACGAGAAAACTCACACGCCCCTCAAACGTGCCTGTCTGCCAATTCCAGCACTCGCGCGAAACAATCGGCAAAAAGTATTATATCATTTTGAAAGCCGGCTTGTCAACACAAAATCGAGCGGATTTTACAGCTCCGACGCGATCCGGCAAAATTCCTCATAATTCAGAAGCCCGCTGAGCACCTCCGGCAGGGCGTTTGCGGAAAGATGCTCGGGAAGCGACAGGCGCCTGAGCAGCGCGGCCCGCTTTTTGGCGCTGTTCGGGCCGCCGGACAGCCCGTTTTCGTAGAGGTCCGCCTTCGTGATCCGCCTTCCCTTCGCCGGCGCGTTCTCGCAGGAACCGATGCCGGCCCGCAGCAGCGCCTCCTTCAAAACGGCGAGCGGCACCCCTTCGACGCCGAGCTTTCCCTCCTTCGAGGGCTTCGTCTTCCGCCTCTCCTTGCCGAACAGATCCGGGATATAGGCGTGGCGGATCTTTTCCGGCGCGACGGCGCCCGCGAGGTAGTTGCGGATCTGGAACCCCGCCGAATCGCTGTCCGTCAGGATCAGGATCCCCCGCGTGTCCGCCAGCGCGCGGATCAGCGCCAGCTGCTCCGGGTCTTTGAAAATCCGGAAGCCGTTCGTCGGGAGGATCAGCCCGTCGATCAGGGCGGAAAGTTTGATCTTGTCGTATTTTCCCTCCACGATCACGGCCTCTTTGACGCGGATCACGCCGTCTTCCCCCTTTCCGCCAGAATCAGGAGTCTGGCGATCAGCTTTTCGAGCACGGTTCTGCGGTCGCCGCGCGCGCCCTTGAGCGCGAGATCGGCCGCAAGAAGCGCCCCGAGGCTTTCCCGGAACATGCCGGACGGATATTTCCCGATGTCGCGCGCCGCGTTCCGCAGCCGGAATTCCTTGCGCGCATAGTCGAAATGTTTGGCGGGTTCCGTCGCGTCGAATCCGCTCTGGACCGAAACGCGGACGCGGTACAGATCGAGGTAGGCCGAGGAAAGGACGCTGAGAATCGCGACAGGCTCCTCCCCCTGGTCGAGCAGCAGGTTCAGAATCGTATAGGCCCGGTCGCCGGAGCCGGACAGGACGGCCTTGGAAAGGTCGAACACGCGGGCCTCCAGATTTTTGACGGTCAGGCGGTCGATGATCTGCGCCGTAATCTCCCCGCCCGCCGCAAACGCGCAGAGCTTTTCAAGCTCGCCGAGCAGCGTGTGCAGATCCGCGCCGCAGCACGAAACCAGCCGGTCCGCGTTCACGCGGGAAAGCGTGCAGCCGCGTTTCTCCGCGCCGGAGCACAGAAGCCGGCGAAGCTGCTCGGCCGTGCGGCGGCCAAGGCGGACCGCATTGCCGCTGCGTTTCATCAGGTCGATGAACTTCTTCCAGTTCCGGTCCCTTTTCCCGTCCGCCTCCAGGTTCGGCAGCGAGACGACCAGAACGGTCGTTTCCGGCAGCGAGGCGAGCATCTCCTCCCATTTTTTCGCCTCTCCCGCCTTCATCGCGCCGGCGTCCGGATCGCTGACCACGACGCATTTGCGCTCCGAGAAGAACGGAAGCGCGAGGGCCGCCTCCGCGATGCGCTCGGCGCCGGCCGCGCCGCCGTCGAATTTTTGCAGATTGAAATCGGGGTATCGGCGGCCGCCCGTCTTGCCGGCGATCCTGCCCGTGTAATACGACACCAGATATTTTTCTTCCCCGTACAGGAAATAGAGGCCGGTCAGCTCCGACCGGCTGATCCGCCGTTTCAGTTCGGTTTCGGTAATTTCCGGCATTATGCTTCCCTCCTGATCGACAGTTCCCGGTTTTTCCTGATTTCAAGCACGATGTTTCCGAATCCGCCCGTCCATACGGCCTTCCCAGACGGGCGGCCGAGCGCGCCGAGGTCTTCCGCTTCCATCGTCAGGACGGTGCAGGCCGGGCGCACCGCCTCCGTTTGTTCCGGCGCCGCGTCCGTCACCAGGACATCCGGGTTCCGCCAGTCCTGCGGCAGCAGCGAAGCGTCCGCCTCCTTGGGCAGCAGCAGGACCGCGACGCCCCGGACCGAAAGCCGGACGGCGCAGGCCTCCCCGCACGAAACCGTCCGTGCCTCCGCGTCACTCCAGGGCAGTTCCGGCCCGGAATCCGCCTCCCACCGGACGCTCCGCGCGCCCGCGGCCGCCTTTTGGACATAGCCGTCCACGCGGCTTTCCGGCATCGCCCGGAACGCGCCGATCGGGAACCTGGCCGCAAGCTCCGCAGCGTTGACGGCCTCTTCGTGCCCCTGCGTCAGCAGGCGGAACTCGTCGAGGCGGCGGACGTTCCGCCCGGCCAGCGCGTCGAGGATTTTGCCGGAATCGTAGCCCCCGCAGCCGAACACCGCCGTCTTCCCGTCCCGGCTCACCGCCGCCGCAACGCCCGTCCCCGCGTCGAACACGGCCACGCGCGTCACGCCGCGGCCGGCGGCCCATCCGGAAACGGCGCCCGTCAGGAGCATCGCGGCGGACAGGACGCACGAAACGGCCGCGAGCCTCTTCCCTCCGCGCCACGCCCAGACCAGCGCGAACAGAACGAGGGACCCCGCGAGCCAGAGGGCGACGCCGCCGCCGGAAGCCGGGACGCTCGCGTAGGGGATCCGCGCGAGCAGGCGCGCGCAGGCCAGCAGATATTTCGCCAGCAGTCCGCTGACCACGGCGAACGGCAGCAGCAGAAACGACTGCGGCGCGAACATCCCTGCGACCGCGCCCGCCGCGGAGACTCCGATCAGCAGCGTGGAGGGCGCGAGCATCAGCAGATTGGAGAGCGGCGCGACCAGCGAAACGGTCCCGAACGCAAGCAGGATGACCGGCAGCGTCAGGACGATCGCGGCCGACGACGACGCCAGGACGCCGTCCGCGCCGCGCACGAACGGACGCAGCGGCCCCGGCCGGGCCAGACGCGCGTCGAGCCAGGTCCGGATCGGACCGGAGAGCAGGATCAGGCCGAGCGTCGCGGAAGCGGAGAGCAGGAGTCCCACATCCGCCGCCGCGTAGGGGTTCGGCAGGCAGAGGATCAGGACGGAAACGCCGAGCGAATTGAGCGGATCGGCCCGGCGGGAGAAAAGCGGCGCCGCAAGGTACAAAAGGCACATGATGCCGCTGCGGGAAACGGACGGGACGAACCCCGTGACGGCCATGAAGCAGAACACGCCCGCGCCCGCGAGCGGGGACGCCCACCGTTCCCCGACGCGAAGGCGGCGGAACAGCCAGAGCAAAAGCTGCGCGATCGTCGCCATGTGCATCCCCGAAACGGCGAGCAGATGGGAGACGCCGTCCGTCCGGAAATCGGAGGACGTTCCGGCGGAAAGACCCGTCCGGTCGCCGAGGAGCACACCCTTCACCAGCCCCGCCGCCTCCGTGTCAGGCAGCATCGAATCGACCGCGTCCAGCATGGCCCGGCGCGCGCGCAGCGCGTAGGAATAGGGCGGCCGCATCCGCGGCGGCTCGACGGAAACCCCTTCGTAAGCATACAGATAGGCATACATCAGGATCCCTTTCGACGCGTTGTAGGCCCTCGAATCGTAGCCGCCCGAGCCCTGCGGCAGAAAAAAGCGCGCTTTTCCGCGGACCACGGAATAGGGCTCCGCAGAAAGCATCCGCCGGGAAGAAAGACGGATTTTAAAACTCTGCGGCACGCCGGGGACGGATACGGAATCGAGCCGGACCACATAGTACCAGCGCCCGTACCGGAACTCCGGGAGCTCGCAGATCTCCCCCCGTATCAGCGCGTCCTTCCCGTCCAGCGCGCGGGGCGGTTCGACCACGCCGCGGGTGTAAGCCGCGAACGAACCGAACGCGGCCGCCGCCGTCAGAAAGGCCAGCGGAAACACGAACGCCGCGCGCGTCCTGCGGCACGCGACCGAGCACAGAAACAGCGCGAGGCAGCACCAGAACAGGACGAAGGAGACTTCCGCGCCCAGAAACACGGCGGCCGCCAGGGTCAGCAGATCGCAGAATCCCACCAACACCAGCGGCCGCCTCATTAAAACTCCCCCAAAAGCTGCCTAGTCTTTGAAAAAGAGCGGCAGCGGTTCCAGATACACGATGTCCGTGCGGTCCTTCGCGTCGCCCTCCGCAAGCACGCACGCGCGGCCGACGATTTTGCCGCCGTAGCGCTCCACCAGTTTTTCCATCGCCGCGAGGGATTCGCCGGTGCTGATCACGTCGTCCACGATCAGCACGCGTCTGCCGCGCAGGACCTTTTCGTCCTCCTCGGAGAGGATCAGATTCTGGATATGATCGGTCGTGATGGATTTTACCTGGACCTTGATCGGATTGCGCATATATGCCTTGACGCTCTTGCGGGCGACGACATATCTGCGGCAGCCCTGGCGGGCCATTTCGTAGCAGAGCGGGATCCCCTTCGTCTCCGCGGTGACGACGACGTCGTGCTCCGGGCATTTGTTCAAAAGCGCGGCGGCGGATTTTTCCGTCAGCTCCACGTCGCCGAGCATGATGAATCCGGCGATGTCCAGATGATCGTCGATCGGGCAGATCGGCAGGTCGCGCTCGCAGCCCGCGATGGTCATGTGGTAATACTTCTCACTCATTGGTCAAAACCGACCTTTCAATTCAAAATACGGCGCGGTCCGGTCAGCCCGGAGGCCACTTCATCGAACGGCCGCCGAGCAGATGGAAATGCAGATGGGGCACCGTCTGCCCGCCGTCCGGCCCCGCGTTGCACACGACGCGGAAGCCGCGGTCCAGGTGCTTTTCGGCGGCAAGGCGCGCCGCCGTTTCGAAAATATGGGAAACCACGCCGCTGTTTTCCGGCGTGAGCTCCGTCATCGACGCGATGTGCTTCTTCGGGATCAGAAGAATATGGACCGGCGCACGGGGCTCCAGATCGTAAAAAGCCAGGATCCGGTCGTCCTCGTAGACCTTTTTGCACGGGATCTCTCCCGCCGCGATTTTACAGAACACGCAATCCAAAGCAGGCCCTCCTTTTGCGGACTCCGACAGTCATTATAATCTTATTTGAGCATTTGGGCAACCACTTTCTGAACGGCCGCAAGCGCTTCGTCCAGTTTGGACAGATCCTTTGCGCCCGCCATCGCGCTGTCCGGCCGGCCGCCGCCGTTTCCGCCGGCGACCGCCGCGACCGCTTTGACGAGCCTGCCCGCGTGCACGCCGCGCTTCTGCGCCTGCGCGCCGGCGCAGGCCGCGATGTTTGCCTTTCCGCCGGAAACGCCCGCAAGCACAGCGACAAACGCCGGCGAATGCTCGCGCACCCGGTCACACAGCACGCGCAGTCCGGCGGGATCCGTCCCCTCGAACTTCGCGGTGACGACCGAAACGCCGCCGACGTCCTTCGCGCCCGCAATCAGGCTTTCCATGCGCAGCGCGGCGAGCTTCCCGGTCAGCGACTCGATTTCGCGGTCCTTTTCCCGCAGCTCCCCCGCGAGCTGCTCCGCGCGGCGTGGCAGCTCGGAAAGGTCGCCGATCTTGAGGGCCGCGGCCGTCTTTTTGAGTTCCCCGGCCGCGGCGTCGAGATGCGCGAGGACGTTTCTGCCGGTCACGGCCTCGATGCGGCGCACGCCCGCCGCGACGCCGCTTTCCGAAACGATCCGGAACAGGCCGATTTTCGCGGTGTTGTCCACATGGGTGCCGCCGCAGAATTCGCGCGAAAAATCCCCCGCCGAAACAACCCGGACGACGTCGCCGTATTTTTCGCCGAACAGCGCCATCGCGCCGAGCTTCTTCGCTTCCGCGATCGGCATTTCGCGGCAGTCCACCGGGAGACCTTCGAGGATCTTTTCATTCACGAGGTCCTCGACCTTCCGAAGCTCCTCGGCGGTCACCGCCTGGAAATGGGTGAAATCGAACCGGACGCGGTGTTCGTCGACGAGCTGCCCGGCCTGCTCCACATGCGTGCCGAGCACGCGCCGCAGCGCCGCCTGCAGCAGATGCGCCGCGGTGTGGTTGCGCATGACCGCGCGTCTGCGCTGCGCGTCGACGCAAGCCCGCACCGTATCGCCGACGCGCAGCTCTCCGGCCCGCACGGCGGCGCGGTGCAGGAAAACCTTCGCGCGGTTCTTCGTCGTATCGGAAACCAGGAGCGCCGCTCCGTCCGATTCCAGCGTGCCCGTGTCGCCGACCTGCCCGCCGCTCTGCGCGTAGAACGGCGTTTTGTCGAGCACGACGGAAACCTCGTCCCCCGCGGTGGCCGAAACGGCGCGCTGCCCGTCCTTCAGAATCGCGAGGACCTTCGCTTCGGCCTCCAACGCCCCGTAGCCGGCGAACGCGGTCTCCGGCACGCCGTCCAGCGCCGCGGTTTCGCCCGCCCAGGCGTCGGTCCCGGCATTTTTGCGCGCGGCACGGGCGCGGTCCTTCTGCTCCTGCATCAGGCGCGCGAACTCCGCTTCGTCGACGGAGAGGCCGCGCTCGGCGGCGATCTCCTTCGTCAGGTCGATCGGGAAACCGTAGGTGTCGCTCAAAAGGAACGCTTCCCTGCCGGAAAACACCCTGCCGCCCGTCTTGGCCGCATCGTCCAGATAAGCCCCGGCAATCTGGAGGCCCTGGTCGATGGTCCTCGAAAAGCTCTCCTCCTCGACGCGCAGGAGCCGCACGATAAGATCGCGTTTTTCGGCCAGTTCCGGATAGGCGTTTTTGTTTTCCGCAATCACGGTGTCCGCGACCTTCCACAGGAACGCGCCGTGCATCCCGAGCAGCCGGCCGTGGCGGGCGGCGCGGCGGAGCAGGCGGCGCAGCACATAGCCGCGCCCCTCGTTGGAGGGCATGACGCCGTCGCCGATCATAAAGACGGTGCTGCGGATGTGGTCCGTGATGACGCGCAGCGAAACGTCCTTCTTTTCGTCCTCGCCGTACCGCACGCCGGTGATTTCGGAAATCTTCTTCATGATGTTCTGGATGGTGTCGACCAAAAACAGGTTGTCCACGTTCTGCATGATGCACGCGAGGCGTTCGAGGCCCATGCCGGTGTCGATGTTCGGGTGCTCCATCGGCGGATAGTGCCCCCTGCCGTCGCTGTCGAACTGGGAGAACACGACATTCCAGAATTCAACGTAGCGGTCGCAGTCGCAGCCGACGCCGCAGGTCGGCTTTCCGCAGCCGTACTGCTCGCCGCGGTCGAAGTAGATTTCGGAGCACGGGCCGCACGGGCCGGAGCCGTGCTCCCAGAAATTGTCCTCCTTGCCGAGGCGGACGATGCGCTTCGGGTCGACGCCGACCTCGTCGGCCCAGATGCCGTAGGCCTCGTCGTCCTCGAGATAGATCGTCACCCACAGCCGGTCGACCGGAAGCTCGAGCACCTTCGTGCAGAATTCCCACGCCCACGGGATCGCCTCGCGCTTGAAATAATCGCCGAACGAAAAGTTGCCGAGCATCTCGAAAAACGTGCCGTGCCGCGCGGTGACGCCGACGCGCTCGATGTCCGGCGTGCGGATGCATTTCTGGCAGGTGGTCACGCGCCTGCGCGGCGGCGTCACCGCGCCGGTGAAATACTTCTTCATCGGCGCCATGCCGGAATTGATCAGAAGCAGGCTGTCGTCGTCCTTCGGGATCAGCGGAAAGCTGGGAAGGCGGAGATGCCCCTTCGATTCGAAAAACGAGAGAAACATCTCCCGCAGATCGTTCAGTCCCGTCCATTTCATAGATTCAAAACTCCAATCGCCCTTCGGGCAGAAATCACGGAAAAATTCGTCGCCCCGGGCCGCCGCAGAAACGCCCGCCGGCAAAAAAAAATAGACTTCTCCATCCCCCATGGGACGGAAAAATCCGCGGTACCACCCACATTGCGCCCTTTCCTGCATCGAAAAAGCGCCGCTCGCAAGCTCCCTTAACGCGGGAACACGCCGCCGTTTTGCCGCGGCGGGGCTCCGGGCCGGCTTTCCGCGTCCTTTCCGGGGAGGTCTTCCAGCCCGGGATCTCCCTCTCTGTTCGTTCGGGGCGCGTCTTTTTCCCTTCGTCGCCTGTTTGAATATGACAATCTGCAGCATTTCCTGACAACAGATGAATTATAAACCAATTTTCCGGCTTTGTCAATCGAAACAGGGAGCCGCATCCGCCCGGCGGGAAATCAGTTCAGTGCCTCGCTGATGCAGTCGGCAATCTCGCGGAACGCGGGGCCGCAGGTCGTTCCGCCGCCGTCGCCGCCCTCCGCGAATACGGTGACGGCGTATTTCGGATCGTCGTACGGAAAAAAGCCGGTGAACCAGGATTCGTCGAGCTCCGCGCCGTTCAGGACCCTGCCGGTCTGGGCGGTGGCCGTCTTCGCGCCGGCGGTGGTCCGCAGCGGCTTGCCCTTCAGGCTGGTGCCGGATTCGATGGAGGCCCGCATGAACTTCCGCAGCAGCGCGGCGTTTTTTTCGCTCATCACGCGCGTGCCTTTCGGCTCCGCCGCGCGGTCGGTATACGCGAGTTTTTCGTCCACCCGCCCCGCGTACAGCGTCGGGTCGGTGTAAACGCCGCCCGAGGCGATCGCGTTCACCATCGCGGTGACCTGCAGCGGCGTCGCGGTCAGTTCGCCCTGCCCGAACGAAAAGTTCGCGAGCGCGCGCGGAACGCCGAGGCTTGTAAGGGACGGCAGGACCCCCGCGCCGGAGGAGAGCCCGGGCGCGAGCTCGAACGATTTTCCGAAGCCGAGCGCCGAAGCCATGGCGAGGAAATCCTTCCGGGGCACCTTCTGCATCAGATTGACGAAATAGGTGTTGCAGGAGTTTGCGATCGCCTGCTCCATCGTTTCCCGGCCGTGACTCTGCGAATTGAAGCAGTGGAACACCCCGCCGGAAACCTCGATGCCGCCGGTGCAGGTGTAGCTGTAATCCGGCGGGACGCCGTGCTCCAGCGCGGCGGCGGCCGCGACCAGCTTGAAGACGGAGCCGACGCTGTATGCGGACAGGGCGCGGTTCAGAAGCGGGGAATCCGCCGCGCGGAGCACGGGCGCGATGTCGTTCTGACCGTAGTCCGGCCGGCTGACGACCGCGCGGAGCCTGCCGGAGGGCACCTCCGCGACGACGATCGCCCCTTTGGTCAGATACCGGTCCGCGGCCTGCTCCGCGACCGTCTGGATGTAGTTGTCCAGCGTCAGGACCACGCCGCTTTTCCCCAGGTTCGACGTGTCCTCGATTTTCTTTTCCTCGCCGGGAAGAACATGGTTCAGCGCGTCGACGCGGTAGGTGACGGTGATCCTTCCCCGGTTCCCGCTCAGGACGGAATCATAGGCTTTTTCCACGCCGGCCGCCCCCTTCCCGGAGCCGTCCAGATAGCCGAGGATGTGCACGGCCCGCCCGGAATCCGGGTAGCGGTTCCGCAGGGCGAAAACGTCGATTCCCTCCGCGTCGACCCGGCGCGGCAGCCGCAGGGCAAACGGCTTGCCGCCGGTCAGCGTCGGGTAGAGGTCCTCCATCCGGGAAGCGGGCAGCGCCCGGTCCAGCGCGGCCGCCGCCCCGGCGCCCGGCACGACGGCCGCGGAATACTCCGTCTCCCCCGCGCCGGTCAGCGCCGTAAGGTTGCAGTCGTAGATCGTCCCGCGCGTCGCGGCGACCGTCAGCTTGTAGCTGGACTGCTGCCGCGCCGTGCGGGCGAGCCCGGGGCCGCTGGAAACCCGGAACACCAGAAGGACGCTCAGGAACATCGCGAGCATCAGCATCCCGAAAAACACGACGGTGCGCTTTGCCATAAAAAATCCCTCCGCCGCTAGCATTGCCGGCAAAGGGAGCTTTTAATCACGTCCGCGCGACGCGCAGGAGCGCGCCCTCGGCGATTTTCCGGTCCGTTTTCAGCAGCACGGTCATCGCGGCGTGGTTCGCGGTCCGGATCGGCGCGCCCGTCTCGTCGAACAGCGGGTCGAGCGGCAGCGGGTACGGATCCCCGCCCGGTTCCAGCACGTCGGCGGTCTCCCCGCTGAAAAACCGGTTGCGCTGGGACAAAACGGCGTACGGCCCCGAACGGCCCGCGCAGACGGCGGCGACCTCCCAGTTCCGCACATAGCCGCCGTCCGAAAAGACCTGCCCCGGCCCGCCGCCGAAATAAAAACCGGTGCTGTATTCGCGGTGGCTGACCTTTTCAAGCTCCTCCGGGATCCACGCGGGGAGGGGCTCGCCGGGATGCGCGAAGCAATGGTCGACGGCGCGGCGGTAGGCGTTCGTCACGACGGCCGTATAGTACGCCGATTTCGCCCTTCCCTCGATCTTGAGCGAATCCACCCCGGCCCGCACGAGCTCCGGGATATGCCCGATCATGTTGAGGTCCCGGGAATTGAGGATGTACGCGCCCCCGTCCCCCTCGAAGACGGGGAAATACTGCCCGGGGCGTTTTTCCTCCGTCAGGGCGTATTTCCAGCGGCAGGGCTGCGCGCAGTCGCCGCGGTTCGCGTCGCGCCCGGTCAGGTAGTTTGAGAGCAGGCAGCGCCCGGAAAACGAAACGCACATCGAGCCGTGGACGAACGCCTCCAGCTCAAGGCCCGGCGGAGCCTGTTCCCGGATCCGTGCGATCTCCGCGAGGGTGAGCTCGCGCGCGAGCACGATCCGCTTCGCGCCGAGTTCGTAAAACGCCCCGGCGGCCTCGGCGTTGACGACGCCGGCCTGCGTGGAGATGTGGACCGGAAGCGAGGGCGTGCGGCGGCGCGAAACGCGCAGCACGCCGAGGTCTGCGACGATCAAAGCGTCGACCCCGGCGGCCGCGGCCCGCGCGAGAAAATCCGGAAGGCGGGGCAGCTCGTCCCCGCGCGGCAGGGTGTTGCACGCGAGATAGACCTTCACGCCGTTTCCATGCGCGAACCGGACCGCGGCATCGAGCTCCCCCGCGCCGAAATTCGGCGAAGAGGAACGCATCCCGAATTCGGCGCCGCCGAGGTACACGGCGTCCGCGCCGAACCGGACGGCGGCTTCCAGGCGTTCCCGGTCCCCGGCGGGCGCCAGGATCTCCGGTTTTTTCCCGGGCCTTTTCATCGCAGTCCCGCCTTTTTCAGGTTTGCCTTGTGCCCGCCCGCGGTCGTGGCGTAATAGGCTTTGCCGTCCTTGCTGTGGCAGAAATAGGTGTAGCGCGTCGAGGCCGGGTTCAGCGCGGCGTCGATCGCGTCCATGCCGGGGTTGCAGATCGGGCCGGCCGGGAGACCCAGGACGGTGTAGGTGTCGTACCGGCTCTTGTAGGTCGAGCGGATATTTTCGGGCACGAGCGAAAGCTGGCGGTAGGGATAATACGTCGTCGGGTCGGAGCTCAGATGCAGGAGCTCGGGCTTCTTGCTGTCCAGGCGGTTGTGGAACACGCTTGAAACCTTGTACATGTCGTTCTTGTCCGCGGCCTCCGCCTGGATCATCGAGGCCAGCGTCAGCATCTGGTCCAGCGTCATTCCCTTTTCCTGCGCTTTCTGCCGGATCTGTTTGGTCAGCTTCCGGTTGCAGTTGCTCACCAGTTTGGCGACCGCCTGTTCCGGCTTCTCGTTTTTGAAAAATTCGTAGGTGTCCGGAAACAGATACCCCTCCAGGCGGTAATACCGCTCGTCCGCGTTCGTGATCTGCTGGAGCATCTCGAAACTGTCGTCCAGAGCCGTGCCGTTGAACACGGCCTGCGCGTCCTTCCGCGAGCAGACCCCGTTCTTTTCCAGCAGAGCCGCGATCTCCGGCGCGTTCATTCCCTCCCGGAACGTGAGCTTGAGGGTGTCGACGCGGTTCGAGGAGGAATGAAGGGAATTGATCAGCGCCTCGTAATCCATGTCGGAGCGGATCTGAAAGCTGCCGCCGTCGTACTCCTGCGGCGCCTTCGTCAGGCGGGCATACAGCGCGAAAAAGTCCGGGTTGCGGATCGCGCCGTCCGCGTACAGCAGGCGGGCCACCTGCCGGTTCGTCGCCTTCGGCGGGATTTCGACCGTGACGTCGAGGGAATCCCGGCCGACGGCGAGCATGTCGCCGATGCCCGTGACCATGTACCAGGCGAGCAGAAGCGAGACCAGCAGCACCATCATCAGCCACATGAACCGGAAAAAGCGCCTGTTTTTTCTCCCCTTCTCCCGGTTGCGGAGCCGGTGGAGCTCCGCCGCCCGCCGCGCCGCGGTTTCCGTTTCCGCCCCGCGCGGCCCCGGCGTTCCGCCGCGGCCGTCCGCGGCCGCGCGGCGCCCCCGCGCTTCGGAAGGGCCGTGGCTGTAAATCTCCTGTACGGGCGGGACCCCGTCCCCGCCTTCGATATGCAGGCGGAAATTTTTCACCTTTTCCTCGTGCTCCCGGCCGACCTTCTGTTCGTCGTCCATGTCCGACCTCCTTTCCGGATTTCAGAACCGCTTGCCCGAGATCCTCCGGACGTATTTTTCCGTCACCACGATGTCGACCGGCCTGTCGTAATAGCCGTGGGGCAGGCTCCATCGGGTGCAGGCGGAATAGCACAGCCCCACCGCGACGCCCGCGAAGCCCGAAAGGAACCGGTCGTAATAGCCCTTGCCGTACCCGAGGCGGTATCCCCCGGAATCGAAGCCGAGCCCGGGGACGACGCACAGGACGTTCCCCGTTTCCGCCGCCGGCCGGCTTCTGTCCGGGTCCGGTTCCGGAACGCCGTACAGCCCTTCTTTCAGCTCTCCGGCGGACCGGATCTCGTAGAACCGCATCGTGCGGGTCCCGGGAAAACAGCGCGGGGTCGCGACCCTCCTGCCCCCGGCCGCCGCCGCTTCGATCAGCGCGAACGTGTCGACCTCAATCGGCTTGCTGACGTAGGTGTAAACGGACGTTGCGGCCCCGTATTCCCGCAGCGACAGAAGCCGGGCGAGGATGGCGGCGTCCAGCCGCCTTTTCCGGTCCGGATCCATGCTCTCCCGGATCTGCCGGAATCCGGCGCGCAGACTGTTCTTCTGTTCCCGGAGATTTTTCACGCACACTGAACCTTTTCCGCGATCTCCCGGGACTTTTCGGCCCCGAACAGCACCTCGACCAGCTTGAGGCCGAATTCGACCGCGACGCCCGCGCCGCGGCCCGTGATATAATTCCCGCTGACGCAGACCGGCTCGGTTCCGACTTCCCGTGCCTCCAGCTCCTTCTCGTATCCGGGAAAGCACACGGCCCTGTGCCCGCGCAGCAGACCCAGATGCCCGAGGATGGACGGCGCGGCGCAGATGGCCGCGATCTTTTTGCCGTTCTGCGCGCAGAACCCGACGGTCGCGCGGACGATCGGGGATTCTTCCAGATGCTTCGTGCCCGGCATGCCGCCCGGCAGAACGATCATTTCGAGGCCGGACATGTCGACCTCCCGGTCCGTGAGGTCCGCCGCGATCTCGATTCCGTGGGAACCGGTGATCTTTTTGCCGCCGACGCCGACGGTCTTCACCGAGGCGCCCGCGCGCCGCAGAAGATCGAGCGGCGCGACGGCCTCCGTCTCCTCGAATCCGTTTGCCAAAAACAAATAAATCATCCCAAAAGCCTCCTGTGTCGTTTCAGATTTGTCCGGATCGATCGAATCAGTCGAGCGCGAGCCCGAGATACGGCGCCGGCGTTCCCGCCTGCGGCGGCGGCGCGCCGCCGACCGGGCGGAGCATCCCGCAGCGTTCCTCCGTTCCCTCCCCCGGGAACGGCCCGCAGCCGCAGGGCAGGCGGAACCGGTAAATTTCGGCCGGCGCCGCGCGCAGGACCGCCGCCGCCAGAGCGCCGAAACCGCCCGGGGAAACCATCGCTTCGCGGACGGAGCACGCCCCGTCCTCCTCCCGGCGGCACAGCGCGTAGGAAGGGCCGTTGCCCCGGGCGCAGACGAGGCGGTCGCCGTAGGCCGCGCCGAACCCGACTGCAAAATGGAACATGCCGTCGCTCCACAGCACCGAGCCCTTCCGGTCCCCGAGGACCGCGCAGCGCAGCGCGTTGAGTTCCCGGCCCGCGGCCAGGATTTTCACGGCCGGTCCGGGGGCGGCCAGCCCGCGCAGCCTGCGGCGCGGGACGGAAACGACCCGGACTCTGAAAAAATCAAAATAGCCGTTGTGCGCATAAAAAGGATAAAGCGGACCGTTCGCCGGAAGCACGGCGGAGTATTCGTCGCCGCGCTCCGCGCCCCGGATGGCGGCGCAGGCGAGCAGCGAAGCCATATAGCCCCGCGAGCGGTACCGGGGCAGCGTCCCGGCCGCGAAGATATAATGCGCCTGCGCGCCGCGGCCCTCCGCGGCAAGGCGCGCAGGGAGAAGATAAACCGCCGCCGCGATCTCCCCGTTCACCCGGTACACCAGACAGTCCCGCGGGCGGAAGAGGTTGTTCAGAAAATAATTCGGGTACCGGACGGGCTCGTGGAAACAGATCCGCCACAGCGCGGCGAGCTCGGCGCGCATGTTCCATTCGGCAAACCCGATCATGGCGCGGCGTCCCCGCGCCGGTCCGCAAGCGTGACCCAGTATTTTTCGCACAGGAAAGCCGGGCGGTAGGAAAGTTTGGCCTTGCGCAGGCCCTCGATCCCCATGTCCTCCTCCCGGTTGACCCATTCGTAGGAAGAAAAATGCCTGACGGCGAATTCGTGGTTGATCGCGGCGTAGAGCCCGTCGAATCCGTCCAGCGCCTTTTCGAAGTGGATCAGGTAGGTTTTCGGGTTGATTTCCTCCCCGACGGTGAACGCGGCGGGCCTGCCCCCGACCCGGATCAGCCCGCCGGCGAGCCCCAGCGCGCTGAAATTCCGGAATGCGCGGTCCATCGCCTTCGGCTCGCTCTCGAATCCGTCCTGCCCCGCGTTTCCGTGCGCTTCGCTCCACCGGCGCGCGACCGCGCGGCAGTCCTCCGTGTTTTGGTCCGTGACGTCCTCGTAGCTCCAATCGTATTTGCGGTCGAACTGCGCGATGTGGTTCCGCTTTCCGTGGTATTTTCTGCCGGAAAGGGCGATCAGGTCCGCCGCCCGGTAAATATAGTCGGAACCGTTCCGGTCGAGCTCGAACCGGAAGCGGCCGGGAAAGGATTTCTGAAGCCGCCCAATCTGTTCCGGGGTCGCGCCCCAAAGCAGGAACGGGCGCCCCCGCTCCGCCGCGTCCGCGACCATCAGCTCGACCGCTTCCGAGAGCGGCGCGCCGCCCGGAGCGGGCATGTTGTAGGCGGGCCGGGGCTCCGTGAAGCAGGACAGCACCCCGTCGCCGCGGCGGCAGACTTTGGAATGAAACGTATCCTTCCAGACAAAAAGCGTGCCGAACGCCCACTCGCTGCCCAGATTCCCGCTGCCGGACAGAATCGGTCTCAGCCACTCCCTGTCCGCAAGATCGGGAAATTCAAACTGAAGCATATAGATGAAATTCCTCCAAGACAATTTTGGTCATTTCCGCGTGAATGTCGGCGGGAGCCCGCAGTTTTCCGCCGGACGCGCAGGCGACCGTCCGCCAGGAAAGCAGCTTTGCGGCATAGGCCGCGCTCTCACGGCACGCGGCCTGGTAGCCCGCGTCGCTTTCGTGGATGTCCCTTTTTTCCCGGTCCCCGCCGTAGCGCTTGTCCAAAAGGTGCCCGGCGAGCGCCGGGGCCAGATCCAGATAAATCGTCAGATCCGGCCGGGGCAGCCCCAGCTTTTCGTATTCGTAATCCTGAAGCCAGGCGGCAAAGCCGTCCCATTCCCCGCGCGGCAGCTTCGGGAGCTGATAGATCAGGTTCGAGGTCGTGTAGCGGTCCGCGACGATCAGGGCGCCGTTCCGGTAGTCCGCCCTCCAGTGCCTGACATAGCTCGCGAAGCGGTCCACCGCAAAGAACGACGAGGCGGCGTAGGCGTTGACGTCGCCGGGATCCCCGCCGAACAGCCCGCCGAGGTACATCCGCACCGGCGCGGAGGATTCCTCCGCATAATTCGGAAACGAAACCCGCCGCAGGCCGACGCCGCCCCGCCGCAGCCGGTCGCAGAGAAGCCGCGCCTGCGTCGCCTTGCCGCTGCCGTCCAGCCCTTCGATCGCCAGCAGGCGGCCCCTCATGCGCCGGTCCCCGGGCCGGAGAAAAACGCCCGGACCTCCCGCGCCCTGCCGCAGGACATTTTCCCTTCCGGGCAGTCGCCGCGCAGGCACGGCGGTCCGGCCTCCCGGAACAGCCCCGGCGCGGCGCCCCGGGCGAGCCGGAGCATCTGCACCGCGACGCCCCGGATCTCCCACTGCGCCCGGTTGCAGCAGCGCAGAGAAAAAAAGTGATTGAGCGAGCGGGCGTCGAACGTGCAGACCAGCTGGGTCGTGCAGGCGTTCGGCAGAACGAAGCGCGCGTCCTCGTTCGCGAGCTTCCGGGCGGCGGACTCCGCCGCCTTTTCCGTTTTGCCGGCTTCGAGCAGGCGCCGCCTGTGCTTTTCCAGCAGCAGGGAGCGAATGCGGTCGTAGCTTTCCCGGTCGCGCTCCATCACGGAAAGATATTCCTCGCGGGCTTTCGGGATCGCGTCGATCTCCGGCGGGATTACGAAATCGAAGCCGCTCTCGCCGACATACCGCTGGCTTTTCACGCTGTAGGACGCGATGCGGTGCCGCGTGATCTGCGCGAGGAACGAGCGCGAGACCCCCTCGATTCCGAACGTGAACGACGCGTGCTCCGTCGGGCTGTCGTGCCCCATCCCGGCGAGCATCCGCAGAAGCGACGCCGTTTTCTCCGGGGTCATCCCTTCTCCGGTCTCCCCGATCGAAGCGGACGAGTAACAGAGCCGCGCGGCCTGCGCGACCAGGCGGTCCGGGTCCGGGGTATATGCAAGTAAAATCACTTTCGCCACATTGTTCAACTCTTCATCCCTGTTTGATTGATTCGGCTTATTATACCAAAATATCATATACGTTGCAACTGCTTTCCCGGCCGTTCGCATTTTGCGGCGCGGCTTTGGAACAATAAACGCGGACCCGGAAAGGAGGGAATTTGATGAGCAAAGGAAGATCCGACGCAGGAAACATGCCGATCGGGCTGATGATGTCGCTCGCGCAGCACGAAAACGCGATGAAGGCCTTCGGCCGGATGGACGACGAAAAGCAGAAGTCCGTCATCCGGTATGTGGAGGACTCGGCGACCGGCGAAGAAGCGAAGAACCGCATCCGCCGGGCGGTGGAGAGTCTGGAGCAGGGCAGCACGGGCTTTCTCGGCTGAATCCCGGACGGCGGCGGCCGGGGACGCGCATGGAATCGATTTTATCCAAAAAGGAATCCTGTAACACAATGAAACAGGCGCCATAAAATGTTATAGAGATACAACGGCCCAATATGTGTTAGGAGGATGGTTTTTTATGGATAAAAACAATGCGGAAACGGCTGCGGCGGCTGCAACGGAAACGCCGGACGTTCAAAGCAACTCGAGCTGCCCGGGCGGCGAGGGCGGCATCAAGGAAGCCGTCTGCATCAACGCGGCGCGGGTCTACGATTCCTGCAGCTCCAAGGAATACCTGGAAGACATGCGGGTGTTCTTCACCCCCGACAAGCACGACCTGATCGAACAGGCCTGCAGCGTGCGGATCCGGAGCGCCGACGTCATCAAGGTGTTCCTCCATCTGGAGCCGGTCCCGTTCAACCAGGGATTCTACGCCGTGGATCTGAATTTCTTCTTCGACGTGTGCCTCGACGTGTTCGCGCCCCAGTCCGCCTGCCCGAACGTTCTGCACGGCGTATGCCTTGCGAACAAGCGCGTCATTCTGTTCGGCAGCGACGGCAACGTGAAGACCTTCGTTTCCGGCTGCAGCACCGACCCCGACGTGGAAACCTCGACGGGCAAGGTCCTCCCGAAAGCCGTCTGCTCGGTTTCCGAGCCGATCGGGCTTTCCGCGAAGATCTGCGACCGTCCGCCGCAGGGCGCCGACATCTGCACCACCATTCCGGACTGCATCAGCACGCTGTACGGCGCACAGTTCGACTACGGATCCTGCCACGCCGTTTACGCCACGATCGGCCTGTTCACCATCGTCCAGCTCGTTCGCGAAGTCCCGATGCTGATCCCGACCTACGATTTCTGCATTCCGGAACAGGAATGCCAGCCCACGTCCGACAGCCCGCGCGAGATGTTCCGCCGCATCGAGTTTCCCGCCGACGACTTTTTCCCGCCGAAGGTCAGCGATTTCGCCGGCGACAAAAGCGGAAAGGGCGGCAAGGGCAAAAAAGCGTAAAAGGAAAACCCCGTCTGAAAATTCAGGCGGGGTTTTTTGCGCCGATTCAGATTTTTCGGAGCCGGGCGAAGTTCGCCATCAGCTTTTTGGTTCCCGCCTTGTCGAAGGCGATTTCCAGCAGCGTGTCGTTTCCCATCGCGGAGGCGGACAGCACGACGCCGGTGCCGAACGTCTTGTGCACCACGCCGTCTCCGGCCCGGAACCGGACTCCCGTCGCCTTGGCGGGAACGAAGGCCGGGCCGAAGCTGCGCGCCGACGAGGTGGTGGCCGCCCGCGTCTCCTGCGCGGCGACCGGGAGCGAAACGCCGGGCTGCGGCTTCTTCCAGTCGCGCGAACGGCTGCGCTCGATCAATTCTTCCGGGATCTCCTTCAAAAAGCGCGAGGGCAGATTGTGCAGGCTGCTGCCGAACAGCATCCGGTAGTCGGAATTCAGCAGGTAGAGCTCCTCCTTGGCCCTCGTGATTGCGACGTAGGCGAGGCGGCGCTCCTCCTCGATCTCGGAGGGGTTGTAAAGCACCTGCATCCCGGGGAAAATGCCCTCTTCGAAACCCGGCAGGAACACGACGGGAAATTCGAGGCCCTTCGCGGAGTGCATCGTCATCATCACCGTGCTGTCGGAGGATCTGTCGTAATTGTCGATGTCGGTAAAAAGCGAAATTTCCTCAAGAAAGCCGGCGAGGCTGGCCTCGCTCCCGTTCTCCTCCTCGTATTTCGCAAGGTTGGAAGCGAGCTCCCGCACGTTGTCGGCGCGGTCCTGCGCGTCCGGCTCCCCGGAGGCGAGCAGCGCCTCCAGATAGCCCGTTTTGTCCAGCAGCGCCCGGTACAGTTCGACCAGGGTCGTTTTGCCGTCCGCGGCGAGGGCGGACAGATTGCCGATCATCTTCGCGAATCCGGCGAGCTTCGAGGCCGCGCGGCGCAGCGATTCGTATTCTTCCGCGCGGCTGATGACCGAAAACAGGCTTTCGCCGAGCCGGGAGGCGATCTCCGAAGCCTGCGCGATGGTCTTGTCCCCGATCGCGCGTTTCGGGCGGTTGATGATCCGCAGCAGGCGCACCTCGTCGTCCGGGTTGCTGACGACGTTCAGGTACGCCGTCATGTCCCGGATCTCGCGGCGGTCGAAGAACCGCTGCCCGCCGATGATGCGGTACTGGATGCCGGACCGCGCGAAGACTTTTTCGATCGCGTTCGACTGGGTGTTCATGCGGTACAGGACGGCGAAGTCCGAAAACCGGCGGCCCGCGGCCACGCCTTCCAGGATCCGCTCCGCGATGTAGTCCGCCTCGTCCTGCTCGTTCGCGGCCGTGCGGACCCGGATCTTGTCCCCGACGGGATTTTCCGTCCAGAGCGTTTTCCCCTTGCGGTTCCGGTTGTTGGCGATGACCGCGTTCGCCGCGTCGAGAATCGTTTTTGTCGAGCGGTAATTCTGCTCGAGCCGGACGACCTTCGCGTGCGGAAACGTCTTTTCGAAGCTCAGGATGTTTTCGATCGTGGCGCCGCGGAAGCGGTAGATGCTCTGGTCGTCGTCGCCGACGACGCAGAGGTTCCCGCTCTTTTCCGCAAGGAGCCGGATGAACACATACTGCGCGTGGCTGGTGTCCTGATACTCGTCGACCAGGAGATAGCGGAACCGGTCCCGGTAATGGGCGAGGACGTCGGGATTCTTTTCGAACAGCTCGATCGTTTTGAAGATCAGGTCGTCGAAATCCATCGCGTCCGACTGCCCGAGGGTGTTTTGATAAAGCCGGTACACCTGGCCGATCTTCGACGCGCGCTCGTCGTTCCCCGCGTCCCGGAGGTATTCCTCAGGGCCGATCAGGCCGTCCTTCGCATGGGAAATCTCCGAAAGGATCGCCTTCTGCGGCAGTTTTTTGTCGTCGATTCCGAGCTCTTTCTGGCAGTTTTTGACGATCCTTTTGGAATCGTCCGTGTCGTAAATGGTAAAATGCCGGGTAAAGCCGAGACGTTCGGCATCCCTGCGCAGCATCCGCGCGCATGTGGAATGGAAGGTCGCCGCCCAGACGTCGTCGCCCTCCTCGCCGAGCAGGGTCCCAAGGCGGTCTTTCATCTCCCCGGCCGCCTTGTTCGTAAACGTGATCGCGAGGATGCGCCACGGCGGACACGGGTCGACCGCCAGCTTGGCGCGCACCTCCCGCGGCAGCGCCTCCCCCGTTTCGAGAAAGCGGGAAACCGCCTCCCGTTCCCCCGTCTCGAGCTGCGGATCCGCGTCCGCGCGGTAGGCGTTCCCGTAGCGGATCAGGTTTGCGACGCGGTTGACCAGCACGGTCGTCTTGCCGCTCCCAGCGCCGGCCAGAACCAAAAGCGGACCGTTGACGGTGAAAACCGCCTCCCGCTGCCTGTCGTTCATCTTTGAAAATTCCTTTTCAAGCACTCTTTTGCGTATGTCCGTCCGTTCTGCCATGGTATCCTCCGCCAAAATTAATCGTATGCCGGGCGCCTTTCCCCGTCTTTAGAACGGGCGGGTGTTCTCCAGGACGCCCGCGTTCGCCCACGGCGAACGCTTCCGCGCCGCCGCACAAGGCACGCGCTTCCGCTCCGGCGCGGAAGCGCGGCGCACCGCGGTGATTCTCGCGCCGGGAACCATGCAGTAGGCCGCCGCCGCAAGGACGGCGAGGATCTCCCCCGGAATCTTCTTCCCGCTCCCCGCGGGAGCCGCCGGCCGGCCGGCGGGGACGACCCCCTCCCCGCTCAGGCGCGACTGAAGCGAACGAAGCGCGCCGCCGTATTGCCCGACGCGCACCGACAGAAAAACCAGCGCGACGAAAACAACGATCAGCGCCGCCGTCAGCACAATCAACAAAAACTGTAAATTCATTTTTTCATCTCCGCTTTTCAGAGTATTTTCATCCGTCGAACCCGGAAAAATAATGAGGCATGTTTTTATTATAGCCGATCACGGGCGGGATTTCAATTCTTTTCCCGGATCGCGGCAGACCGGCCCCCGTCCTGTTGTTGCATATCCCGGCCAGGCGAATTATAATGGGATCTATAATGAAACTGGAAACTGTGCGGAACCGTGCGCGGACGTTCCGCAAATCCACGGGCGTGTCCTCCGGGCCGATCTGCGGCCGGGTCCCACGCGAAATTCGGAAGGGGAAAGCGGAAATGAGCGAAGCGACGGACCGGATCCTCGAATGGGCCGGGCAGATCGAGGATTCCCAGGCGGTCGAGTGGGACAGACTGCCGGAGATTTACCTCTATATGGATCAGGTTCTGACCTATATGAAAAAACAGCTCCGGCTTTACGAACGCGACGGGGACGCCACGCTGCTGACGTCCAGCATGATCAACAACTACGTCAAGGACGGGGTCCTTCCACGCCCGGCGCGAAAAAAATATTCCCGCGAACATCTTGCGATCCTGACGGTGATCTGCATGCTCAAGAACGTGCTGTCGATCCAGGATATCTCGTCCCTGCTCAAGATTCTGCTGGTGGACGCATCCCCGAGCGAGATGTACAACCGCTTCTGCGGCGCGCAGGCCGCGGCGCTCAAGGAAGTGTGCGGCCGGATCCGCGGCTCCCGCCAGGACGAGGCGGACCTGACGCGCCTCGCGATCGAGCTGTCCGTCGAGGCAAACGCGCGGCGGACGGCCGCGGAGCGGATCCTGAGCGAGCTGGCCGCGGGCGAAAAGCGGGAAAGCGAAAGGGAATGACGGATCCGCCGGCCGCGGCGGACGGGCCCGGCGAACCATAATGGCAGTTTCACATAATATGGTACTGTAACTTCGAAGGAGGGGGTTCCATTTTATGTGTGGAATTGCAGGTTTTTGCGATTACAGCGACGACTTTTCCGACGACGCGCCGTTTCTGGGCCAGCTCGCGCGGCGCATGGGAAACACGCTCAGGCACCGGGGTCCGGACGAAAACGGGGTGTTCGTTTCCAGCCACGCGGCGTTCGCGCACCAGCGCCTTTCGGTGGTGGACCCGGAGGGCGGCAAGCAGCCGATGACCGCTTACGCGGGCGGGTACCGGTACACGATCGTCTACAACGGCGAGCTGTACAACGGCGACGAGCTCCGCCGCGGGCTCGAAGCGCTCGGGTATGTGTTCGAAACCGAGAGCGACACCGAAATCCTCCTGAAATGTTATATCCATTACGGTTCGGAATGTCCGAAAAAGCTCAACGGGATCTTCGCGTTCGCCGTCGACGACGAGCGCAGGAACCGCTGTTTTTTGTGCAGGGACCGTTTCGGCGTCAAACCGCTGTTCTACTCCCTCGCCGGCGACCGTCTCGTGTTCGGCTCCGAAATCAAGGCCCTGTTCCAGTACCCCGGCATCCATCCGGTCCTCGACCGCCGGGGGCTCTGCGAGGTGCTCGGCATCGGGCCGGCCAGGACCGCCGGGGTCGGCGTGTTCAAGGGGATCAGCGAGCTGAAGCCGGGATATTCGGCGGTGTTCGACCGCAGCGGATTTTCAGCCGCGCCCTATTTCCGGCTGGAAAGCTATGAACATTCGGACAGCTACGAGGACACCGTCCGTCACGTCCGGTATCTGGTGGAGGACGCGGTGACGCGCCAGCTCGTTTCCGACGTGCCGCTGTGCAGCTTTCTTTCGGGCGGGCTCGACTCCAGCGTCGTCACGTCGGTCGCCGCGGCGAACTACCGCGGGAGCGGCCGGGTCCTTTCCACCTACTCCTTCGATTTCACCGACAACGACCTGTATTTTCGGCCCACCGCCTACCAGCCGGACGCCGACGAACCCTGGGCGGAAAAAATGGCGAAGTTCTGCGGAACCCGCCACACCTGTCTGAAATGCGACAACCTGACCCAGGCCGACCTGCTCTACGACGCCGTCGAAGCGCGGGACCTGCCCGGCATGGCGGACGTCGACTCCTCCCTGCTCTACTTCTGCCGCCAGATCAAAAAGGAGCATGTCGTCGCGGTCAGCGGCGAATGCGCGGACGAAATCTTCGGCGGCTACCCGTGGTTCCACAAAAGGGAAGCGTTCGAGGGGCACTGCTTCCCGTGGTGCCCGGACCTGACCGTGCGGACCCGTCTGCTCAAGCCGGAGATCACCGACGCGCTCGGCCTCGCGGATTATGTCAACGAACGCTACGAGGAGTCCGTCGCGGAAACCCCGAAGCTCGAAAACGAAAGCCCCCAGGAAGCGCGCCGGCGGGAAATCTCGTTTTTGAACATCCGGTGGTTCATGTCCAACCTGCTCGACCGCAAGGACCGCATGAGCATGGCGAGCGGGCTGGAAGTGCGCGTGCCCTACG
>ENA-UOOI01001398-UOOI01001398.1-fermentation-metagenome-genome-assembly--contig:-NODE-1398-length-25409-cov-5.307723_pt1 | contig 25409 bp, 26 predicted proteins | sample MGYA00245779_ERZ724027 | MGnify/ENA primary metagenome ERZ724027 (study PRJEB28704, sample SAMN03018318) | fermentation metagenome | biome: anthropogenic terrestrial biome; feature: soil; material...
TTTCGTCGGTTAGTACGAATATTTGATCAAGGCCCTGCTCGATGGAGGTGATGCATCTTGGATTTTTGCAGCGGATGACATTTTTGATTTTCTTTGGGAGGGTCAGACGTTTCTTTTCTACAACTTCTTCATCCTGGATGATGTTGACTGTGATGTTGTGGTCAATGAAGCCGAGAATGTCTAAATTTATGATATCTATAGGGCATTCTATTTTTAATATATCTTTTTTCCCCATTTTGCTGCTTTTAGCGTTTTTTATGATGGCAACGCAGCAGTCCAGTTTGTCAAGGTGTAAGTATTTATAAATTTCCATACTCTTACCGGCCTGGATGTGATCCAACACGAAACCTTCTGAGATACGGCCAACATTCAACGTATGATTTACCATGATTTTCCTTCTTTCTTAGAACTAATATATGTTAAATGAGTTGCTTAATCTACGTGTATGTCCAACAGGGTGAGGATGAGTGCCATCCGCACATAGACTCCGTACTGTACTTGTTTGAAATATGCAGCTCTTGGGTCATCGTCCACTTCAACGGATATTTCATTTACTCTGGGTAGAGGATGAAGTACATACATGTCTTTAGGTGCCAGCTTCATTTTCTGTTTATCCAGAATATAAAAGTCTTTCATGCGCACATAATCCTCTTCGTTGAAGAAGCGCTCTTTTTGTACCCGTGTCATGTATAAAATATCAAGTTTTGGCATTGCATCTTCCAGACGTACGACTTCTTCATAAGGAATATTATTTTTCTTTAGTACATCATTTCGTATGTAGTCGGGCAGCCTTAATTCTTCTGGTGAAATCAGGAGAAAACGGATTCCTTCATATCGTACAAGAGCGTGAATCAGGGAGTGCACGGTGCGTCCGAACTTTAGATCTCCGCACAGACCGATGGTCATATTATTCATCCGTCCCTTTACGTTTAAGATTGTCAGCAGGTCTGTCAATGTCTGTGTGGGGTGCTGGTGCCCGCCGTCCCCGGCGTTGATGACCGGAATAGAAGAGTGCTGGCAGGCAACCATAGGAGCACCCTCTTTTGGATGACGCATAGCGCAGATGTCTGCATAACAGGAAACTGTACGGATTGTATCCGATACACTTTCTCCTTTTGCGGCGGAACTTGAATCGGCGGAGGAAAATCCCATGACACTGCCCCCCAAATTCAGCATAGCTGCCTCGTGGCTGAGTCTTGTACGTGTACTCGGTTCATAAAATAAAGTGGCAAGTTTTTTGCCATCGCAGGCATGGGTATATTTGGCGGGATTTGCCTCAATATCCTGTGCCAGATTTAAAAGTTTGTCCAGTTCCTCAACAGAAAAATCAAGAGGACTCATCAAATGTCTCATAAATAACCTCCTTATATGACTAATGCATATTTTATTTCATCAGTATTGCAGAAATCTTTCATAATCTCCCTGCAAATAAAAGAATTTTCAATTGTAATATAATGGGTAATCAAGGTGTTTTCCCGAGAAGGAGAATAGGATGCTGCAGAAGCAATAGAATCAATAATAGAATGGTTAATAGAAGCTGGCGAGTATCTGTGAATGCTTCTTCGGTCTTTGATACATCTGAAAATGTTCATTTATATACCTCCTGTTAAAAATTCTTTTCTACTTATCATATACTAAAACAAAGTCATTTTCAACAAAAATTTAAATATAAAAAATCATAACAGTTCAACGCAGGATTTTTTCAAAAAGAAGTCCTGCTCCAAACCAGAGAGGGGCATAGTCAAATCTTACAACCCCCTTTACATTGTATTTGGCCTTACTGTAATCCCAGGGACAGACATGGTGCTTTTGTAGAATACTGCCGGAGATAAATTCAGCGAGAAAAATGCAGCATGTATAGACACCTCCCCGAAGAGCAGTGTTTTTCCCTTTCAGCTGGCGGCACAGAGGTGTGAGAAGGCATGCTGCACCATAGATCGGAAACATCCAGATTGAGGTGCGTCCCACCAGAGTATATTCCTTTTTTTTGAATGAATGAAGCGCTGTAAATATAATTTCCATACACCACCCGAGGGTGCCGCATAACATAAATTTCTTTTTCATATCAGAAGTATGGTTTGAAAAGGGGAAATTTATACATAATATTTCCAGTAAAAAATAGATGTTTTCACAATCAGTGCAAAGATTTAAAGCTGCATGTTCAAAAAATATTTGGATTATATAGGTAAATGTATTATAATAAATTTCATATGGCCATTCGGCTTTGAAAGGAGAATTTAAAATGGCTACATTGGAAGAGCTCAGGCTGCAGCTGGATGAGATAGATGGGCAGATTGTAGAATTATATGAAAATAGGATGAAGGTTTGCAGGCAAGTCGGCGAGCTGAAGGTCAAAACAGGCAGTAAAATATTTGACCGCCAAAGAGAGAGAGACAAGCTTTTAGATGTGGCATCTAAAGTGTCCGGAGACTTTAATAAGAAGGGAATCCAGGAGCTGTATGAGCAGCTGATGTCCATGAGCCGGAAATTACAGTACCGTCTTCTTGTGGAAACGGGAGCGCTGGGACGGCTGCCGTTTATTGAGGTGGATTCACTGGACAAGCAGAAGGCAAGAGTCGTATTCCAGGGAGTGGAAGGCGCCTACTCTCAGGCGGCTATGCAGCACTATTTTGGGGAAAACTGCAATAGTTTTCACGTACGGAATTTCCGGGATGCAATGGAAGCTATTGAGGAGGGCTCTGCAGATTATGCGGTACTTCCAATTGAAAATTCTTCTGCAGGAGCTGTAAATGAGGTATATGATCTTCTTGTAGAGTTTGAAAATTATATTGTGGGCGAAACAATTATTTCTGTCACCCATACACTTGCCGGGCTGCCGGGGACAAAGCAGGAGGATATCCGAAAAGTGTACTCTAAGGCTGAGGCCTTGATGCAGACCTCACGTTTTCTGGATGAACACAGCAGCTGGCAGCAAATCAGCGTGGTAAACACGGCTCTTGCGGCAAGAAAGGTTCTGGAGGATAGAGATAAGTCTCAGGCAGCTGTATGCAGTGCATACGCGGCCAGACTGCACGGTCTGACTGTCCTGCAGGATAACATTAATAATGAGGCAAATAATTCTACCAGATTTATCGTAGTGTCGAATCAGAAAATTTTTCTTAAGGATGCCTCCAAGATCAGTATTTGTTTTGAGGTGCCGCATGAAAGTGGTTCCTTGTATCATATCCTGTCTCATTTTATATACAATGATTTGAATCTGAGTAAGATTGAATCCCGCCCTGTGGAAGGAAAAAGTTGGGAATATCGATTCTTTGCAGATTTTGAAGGGAACATGGCAGATGCAGCAGTAAAAAATGCAATCCGCGGCCTGCGGGAAGAGGCAATGAATTTAAAGATACTGGGAAATTATTAAATAAGTGCTCCGGCACACTGAAGAAGAGGAAAGATATGCGTACGAATGAATTAATGTTGTATAAAAACATGGAATATGGAAGTATCCTTCATGATATGACGTTTCTGATGGAAAACTATGACAATGAATATTATAATAGGGAAGACTTGAGAGCGTTGTTTTTTGACTGTATAAATACCCTTCTTGAATTATCTGTAAGTCATGGGTTTGAGGGGAATTTATGGCACGTTTACCTGACGTTTCTTTTGGCCAGTGATGAAAATGCATACAGCACCTCCTGTGAAATTGTAGGACCGGTGGAAGGCAGCATCAATGAAATTGCCCTTCGTGATTTTGCAGTGTTTAAAGAATTGTTTGATTATGATTTTGAAAATATGGAGAAGAAACTGAAAACAGATTCTTTCTCTATATTGGAAAAATATAGAAATATAAATGAGGGGAGCAAAGTATTTAATAAGCGTATACGTGACAGAATCTGTTATCTGGCAAAGGCTTTGGGGAAAGCTTCTGACGTGGCTGCATTTAAAGATATCCTGACACAGTTCTACCTGGAATTTGGGGTGGGAAAGCTTGGACTCCACAAAGCATTCAGGGTGGAGCATCCGGAGGGGGAAGAAACTGAGATTGTCCCCATCTCGAATATCGCCCATGTATACCTGGATGATTTGGTAGGATATGAGCTTGCAAAGAAAAAGTTAATTGATAATACAAAGGCCTTTGTGGAAGGCAGAAGGGCAAACAATTGTCTTTTGTACGGAGATGCAGGGACGGGAAAGTCCTCCTCCATTAAAGCAATTCTGAATCAGTATTACGACAAAGGACTGCGTATGATAGAGGTTTACAAGCATCAGTTCCGGGATTTGAATGATGTGATTGCCCAGATTAAGAGCAGAAATTATAAATTCATTATTTATATGGATGACTTATCTTTTGAGGAATTTGAGATTGAGTACAAATATCTGAAGGCCGTGATAGAGGGCGGACTGGAGAAAAAACCGGATAACGTTCTTATTTATGCCACATCCAACCGCCGCCACCTTGTACGTGAGACATTTAAAGATAAAGCGGACAGGGATGAAGAACTGCATACTAACGATACGGTTCAGGAAAAATTGTCTCTCGTTGCTAGGTTTGGTGTAACCATTTACTTTGGCTCGCCGGATAAAAAGGAATTTCACCAGATAGTAAAGGAACTGGCAAGGCAGAATGCAATAGAAATGCCTGAGGAGGAACTCCTTATGCAGGCAAATAGGTGGGAGTTGACCCACGGAGGAATGACAGGCAGGACGGCACAGCAGTTTGTGGATTATCTGCTGGGTCAGAAAGGCTGATTTATGAAAATGTATATTAAAAAGACGATCTGCACTTTGCTGATCTGTGTATGCTGCATAAACAGTGCTGCGGGATGCACCCGTAAAATGACACCTGAAAGACTTATGATAAAAGTGACAGACAACCTGGCAAAGGTGAAGACTGTTTCCAACTCCCTGAATATGGATATTGAATTGGAGGATGTTCTGGAAACCACCAAGATTACCATGGATATGGATATGGAAAATACAACGAAGCCCATGGCAGGACATGCAAAGGGAACTGCTCAGGTGAATATGCGTGGAGCAGAGGTTGGAAGTGATATAGAAATATATCAGGTAACAGAAGGCAAAGAATTTGTCACCTACAGTAGTATGTACGGACAATGGAGCAGGGAGATATCAAAAAACCCAAAGACCAATGCTCTGAATGGGAGCCTGTTTCAGGAGTCAGGAAAAGCTCTCAAGGCTTTCAGAATCGCAGAGGAACCGGTTCAGGTAGGAAAAAAAGAGTGCTATGAAATGTACGGGGATGTAACAGGAAAGGAACTTCTGCAGTTTATGGGACTGGATATGGTGGGCGCCTTCGGACTGGTTGATATTCCCGGGAAAGATACAATTGCGAAATTGAGGGTACCCATTACGATAGACATATATAAAGAAAAGCTGCTTCCGGCTAGGATTATGATAGATATGACAGATGTTATGAATGATTTATATGATCAGAATGATAAGAGTACAAATGTAAATAATTTTATGATTAAATTGGAGTATACTGGGTTTAATCAGGCACAGAAAATTGAAGTGCCTGCGGATATAAAAAAAGCGGCAAAGGCTCCCTGACAACACGGGAGCCGATGAAAGTAATGGCCTGCTCCCGCAGCTTACTGCGGGGTATTTGACTTTACCTCCTGAATCTGAGAGATGTCACTGTCTATCACCAGAGAATAATTTGTATAGTAGACAACAAATCCGGGTTTTCCACCCTTGGGCTTTTTCACATGCTTTTTTTCCACATAGTCGATTTCTACCTTTTCTCCGCCCCGGGCTTTGGAATAGTAGGCAGCGAGACGGCCGGCCTCTTCAAAAGTACGGTCTGGCAGAGTCTCCCCCCCTGTTTTGACAATAACATGGGAGCCGGGCGTGCCTTTGGCATGGAACCACCAGTCGCCCCCCACGGCAAAGTGGAATGTAAGCTCATCATTTTGAAGATTATTTTTCCCCACATATATATGGTAACCGTCATTGGAGATATAATGAAGCGGCTTATTTTTTATACGTACTTTTTTCTTAGTAAGCTTTCTGCGTATGTAACCGGAGGTGATGAGTTCCTCCTTAATTTCAGCCAGATCATCTTCGGTCATGGCAATATCCAGAGAGGCACTGATAGATTCCAGATAAGTAATGTCATCTTTTGTCTCCTGAATAAATTTGGAGAGTGCTTCATAGGTACGTTTTTGCTTATTATATTTATCGAAGTAACGCTGGGCATTCTCCTGGGGAGTTTTTGCAGAGTCCAGAGGAACAGAAATCATTTCATTATTGTAATAGTTCAGGGCCTCCAGTTTTTTTGCCCCTTCCTCCAGGTGATAGCCGTAAGTGTTAATGAGCTCCCCGTAAACCTTGTATTTATCCCGGTTTTCTGTATCACGAATCTGTCTGAACTGTAGATCATGCTTTTTTCGGCTGCGCTCCAGTGCAGTCTGCACAACCTGACGCAAATCTGCCGACTTCTGCCGGATGCGGGTGAGTGCATTTTTCGAAGCATAATAAGTCTCCAGAACCTGAGACATAGACGGAAACTCTTTTCGGGTATAGCCTAAGAGATGGGTCAGCGGCAATGCGGAGAAATCTTTTGGATTCTGGCCGTCATAATAGATGGCAGGAGAAAACCTCCCTTCTTTTACAGCGGAAAAGAAAAGATCAGACTGATTATATAAATGCCGCAGCACGTCTACGGAAAGCTCTTTTGGTGTAATGGAAGAATCTATGCCGGACAGAAAGCAGATTTCCTCCGCCACAACAGGGCTGATGCCCGTGAAAGCTGTATAAATGGCCTTTGACAGGGGAAGCGGCTTTTCTATAAGTTTTTCGATAAATTCCGGCTCTTTCACAGTCAGGGGGTCAGATTTGTTCAAAGTATCCGGGATAAAATATTCTCTGCCGGGCAGAACCTCCCGGACAGAGCTCATTTGTGCGGATACGTGCTTAATACTGTCAATAACCAGGCCTTCTGTATTACAGAAAATAATATTACTGTGTTTACCCATCACTTCCACAATCAGATCTTTTTGGCAGACATCTCCCAACTCGTCCAGATGCTCAATGGTAAAGTGAATGATACGTTCCAGACCAGGCTGATATATGTCTGTAATTCGGCCGTTGCTGATATGCTTGCGGAGAAGCATACAGAAATTAGGGGCAGACATAGGGCTCGGCTTATTGTATTCAGTAAGATAAATAAGGGGCAGTGATGCACTTGCAGAGATACTGAGTCTCTTTTGCCCTGCAGGAGATTTTACAGTGAGAAGCAGTTCATCTGTCTCAGGCTGTGCAATCTTCGCAATTTTCCCCCCTAATAGTTGTTCTCTTAATTCGTGGACCAGACAGGCCACAGTAATTCCGTCAAATGCCATAATAAATTCCTCCAACACAATTCATTGCAACAGTTCAGCCATGCGAATTTGAGCTGATGGCTGAACTGTTACAAGTATATCACAAATACCAAAGTTATGAAACACTAAGGTTGACCGGGGGCGGGGAACTGGAGTATAATAACTTACAATGCCTATGGACATGATTGAACTTACGGCTGAACTGTGGCTAACTAATTGAAGAAGAGAAGGAAATACAGACATGATAAAGAGCATGACAGGCTTTGGAAGATGCGAGGTTATGAGCGGCCCCAGAAAGTTTACGGTGGAGTTAAAGAGTGTGAATCACCGTTATCTGGATGTGAATATCAGAATGCCGAAGAAGCTTAATTTTTTTGAGGCATCAATAAGGTCTCTGCTGAAGCAGTATGCCGGCAGAGGAAAGATTGATGTTTTCATTACCTATGAAGATACGTCTGAGAATCAGGTGTCTTTGAATTACAATGCATTTCTGGCTGCGGAATATTTGAGATATTTTAGACAGATGGAAGACGAATTCGGATTGGAAAATGATGTACGTGTATCCACACTTTTACGCTGTCCCGAGGTGATTACAATGGAAGAGCAAAGCGAGGATGAGGAAGAACTCTGGAGTGGTTTGAAAGAAGCACTGGAAGGTGCATTTGGACAGTTTGTGGAGACAAGGACGACAGAGGGAGAGAATCTGAAGAGAGATATTATGGATAAACTAGGCGGCATGGAGAAAGTGGTTGCTGTGATAGAAGAACATTCCCCCGAGATTGTGGCAGTGTACCGTGAGAAGCTGGAGGCAAAGGTTGGGGAACTTCTGAAAGATACTCAAATAGATGAGAGCAGGATCGCGGCGGAGGTGATTATTTTTGCCGATAAGATCTGCACCGATGAGGAAGTAGTGCGCCTGAAGAGCCATATCAGCCATATGAGATCCACTCTGGGCGAAGCAGAGGGTGTCGGAAGAAAGCTGGATTTTATTGCCCAGGAAATGAACCGTGAGGCGAATACAATTCTCTCCAAAGCAAATGATTTAGAAGTATCCAACTGTGCTATAAATCTCAAGACGGAGATTGAAAAGGTGCGGGAACAAATTCAGAATATTGAGTAAAGGAAGATAAGCCAGTTATGAGTAAGAAAGGAATTTTGATTGTTGTGTCCGGTTTCTCCGGTTCCGGAAAAGGAACTTTAATGAAGGAGCTGCTTAGGCGCCATGGGGAAAATTATGCCCTCTCTATCTCAGCAACAACCCGCAGGCCAAGAAAAGGGGAGGTCCACGGAAGAGAATATTTCTTTATGACAACGGAAGAATTTGAAAAAAAGATTGCGAAAGAAGAACTGATAGAGTATGCTAAGTATGTAGAAAATTACTATGGCACACCCCGTGACTATGTGGAAAAACAATTGGACGCGGGGCGGGATGTTATTCTGGAAATCGAGATTCAGGGAGCATTGAAGGTAAAGGAGGCTTTTCCGGAGACCCTGCTTTTATTTGTCACTCCACCTGATGCAGATGAGCTTAAAAAACGGCTTGTGGGCAGAGGCACGGAGACAATGGAAGTAATTGAGTGCCGGATGAAGCGTGCTGCACAAGAGGCCGCAGGAATGGACAAGTATGATTATCTTGTCGTGAATGATGAGCTTGGCCGCTGTGCGGAAGAGATGCACGCGATTATACAGGCGGAGCATTCCAGAAGCTTCCGCAATGTAGAATTTATACAGGGAATAAAAGAAGAATTGAACAGAAGTTTGAAAGGAGAATCATAAGATATGTTACATCCATCTTACACGGATTTGATGCAGGTCGTAAACCAGGATATTGAAGAGGGCGAGACAAAGATTGTAAACAGCCGTTACTCTATTGTGATGGCAACCTCCAAGCGGGCAAGACAGTTGATTGATGGAGAATTACCGCTGATACCTGCAAAGGAAGGCCAGAAGCCTCTTTCGACGGCGGTTCAAGAACTGAATGAAGGAAAGTTGAAAATTATCGCCGGAAACACAGAAGAATAGAGATAAAAAGAAGGCAGATGCACATAGGGTATCTGCCTTTCAAAATAGGAGGATTTAATGAAGATACTGTTTATTTCTCTTGGGTGCGACAAGAACCTGGTTGACAGTGAAGTGATGCTGGGGCTCCTGGCATCCAGAGGATATGAGATGACAGATGAAGAGACAAAAGCAGATATTATAGTGGTAAATACCTGTTGTTTCATCCGGGATGCAAAGGAGGAGAGCATTCAGAATATTCTGGAGATGGCGAGATATAAAAAAGAGGGGCACCTCAAGGCCCTCATTGTGACCGGGTGTATGGCCCAGCGCTACCGTCAGGAGGTTTTGGATGAGATTTCAGAGGTAGATGCGGTCCTTGGAACAGCTTCCTATGACAAGATTCTGGATGTCATAGACGAGGCACTTAAAGGTCATCATTCTGTCACCATGGAAGATATGAATGCCCTGCCGGAAGTTCCCACAAAACGTCTGGTGACTACAGGAGGGCACTTTGCTTACCTGAAGATTGCAGAAGGGTGTGATAAGCATTGTACCTACTGTATCATTCCGAAGATTCGGGGCAATTTTCGAAGCGTTCCCATGGAGGAACTTCTGGAGGAGGCAGGATACCTGGCAGAGCAGGGAGTAAGGGAATTAATCCTTGTTGCACAGGAGACCACTCTTTACGGGAAGGATATCTATGGAAAGAAGTCTCTGCATCTGCTTTTGAAAGAATTGTGTAAAATAAATTCCATCCGTTGGATCCGTGTGATGTACTGCTATCCGGAGGAAATTACTGATGAACTGATAGAGGTTATGAAAGAAGAAGAAAAAGTCTGCCATTACCTAGATCTGCCAATCCAGCATGCCAATGACACGATACTCAAAAGGATGGGAAGGCGGACGTCGAAGCAGAAACTGATTACTGTCATCGGTAAGCTTAGAAAAGAGATTCCTGACATCTGCCTTCGCACAACATTGATTACAGGCTTTCCCGGCGAGACAAATGAACAGCATGAAGAATTAATGGGATTTGTAGATGAAATGGAATTTGACAGGCTGGGGGTATTTATTTATTCACCGGAGGAAGATACACCTGCGGCTGCAATGCCGGATCAGATTGAAGAGGAGATAAAAGAGAAACGGCAGGCTGAATTGATGGAGCTACAGCAAAACATTGCATTTGAAAAGGCAGAAAACATGATAGGGCAGGAAGTCCTTGTAATGATTGAAGGAAAAGTGGCAGATGAAAATGCTTACGTTGGCAGGACTTACAGGGATGCACCAAATGTGGACGGCCTGATTTTTGTCAATACGGAGGAAGAATTAAATTCAGGGGATTTTGCAAAAGTAAAAGTTTCCGGCGCAGCAGATTATGATTTGATAGGAGGTCTGATATAATGAATTTGCCAAACAAACTGACGATATTAAGAATTATTATGGTTCCGATTTTTGTGTTTTTTATGCTCACAGATGTGGGAGGAACAGCAAATAAGTGGATTGCACTGGTTCTATTTGTTGTGGCCAGCCTGACCGATTTACTGGATGGAAAAATTGCCAGAAAGTATAACCTGGTCACCAACTTTGGAAAGTTTATGGATCCTCTGGCGGATAAGCTGCTGGTATGTTCTGCTATGATCTGTCTGATAGAGATGGATAAACTGGCGGCATGGATTGTTATTGTGATTATCAGCAGGGAATTTATCATCAGCGGATTCCGTCTGGTGGCCTCTGACAGCGGGGTTGTGATTGCGGCAAGCTATTGGGGAAAGTTCAAGACCGTGTTTCAGATGGCAATGGTTATCGTACTGATTGCAGATTTGGGTGGTATTTTTGATGTAATTGGCTCTATATTTGTATGGATTGCGCTTGTACTGACTATTATATCTTTGATAGATTATGTGTGGAAGAACAGGCAGGTGCTGACACAGGGAGGAATGTAATGATGTATCCGGATCGGATGTGGCGGAAAACGAAGGACGATGGGATAGAGCTGGAGGAGTGTCTGGTGAATGAACTGACAAAACGGAAGCTTACTATAACAACGGCAGAATCCTGCACGGGAGGTATGATTGCGGGAACTTTGGTCAACGTTGCCGGGGCTTCAGACGTTTTAAGTGAAGGATATATCACCTATTCCAATGAGGCAAAGGAACGTCTGGTAGGTGTGGACCGCGAGACCTTGAAACGTTATGGTGCAGTCAGCGAACAGACAGCAAGAGAAATGGCAGCGGGGGCCGCAAAAGCGGCAGGCGCAGATGTGGCTTTGAGTGCCACCGGTATTGCAGGCCCCGGAGGCGGCACGGCAGAGAAGCCGGTGGGGCTGGTATATATAGGATGTTATATCTCTGGAAGGATTAATGTTGTAAAATGCCAGTTTAACGGGAGCCGCATGGAAAACAGAATTTCCACGGTAGAAGAGGCTTTAAAACTGGCACTGAAGGAAATAGAAGGTTTGTAAAAAGTAACGATTGACGAATGGCGGGAATTGTGGGAAAATGTCACTTGTACGGCGTTAAAAGTATAACAAGAACCACACATTGAAAGGAGTTTTAACATGATTTATTCACATGAAGTAGAGATGATGTGTCCGGTAGCACAGGGTGCGAATCACGGACCAGCTCCGATTCCGGAAGAAGCAAAATGGGTACAGGCAAAAGAAGTTAAAGATATTTCCGGTCTGACACACGGTGTAGGCTGGTGTGCACCGCAGCAGGGAGCCTGTAAGCTGACACTGAACGTAAAAGACGGAATTATTCAGGAGGCTTTAGTTGAGACAATCGGATGTTCAGGAATGACTCATTCTGCAGCTATGGCATCAGAAATACTTCCCGGAAAGACTATTTTAGAAGCACTGAATACAGACCTTGTCTGTGACGCTATTAACACAGCGATGAGAGAACTGTTCTTACAGATTGTTTACGGAAGAACCCAGAGTGCATTTTCCGAAGATGGACTTCCAATCGGTGCAGGTCTGGAGGATTTGGGAAAAGGACTTCGTTCCCAGGTTGGTACAATGTATGGAACACTTGCAAAGGGTCCCCGTTACCTGGAGATGGCAGAAGGCTATGTGACAGGAATTGCATTGGATGCCAATGATGAGATTATTGGATATCAGTTTGTAAGTCTTGGAAAACTGACAGATTTCATCAAGGCAGGAGACACACCTAACGAAGCATGGGAAAAGGCACAGGGCCAGTACGGACGTGTTGACGAAGCTGTAAAGATTATCGACCCCCGCAAAGAATAGCAGGGAGACTATTGATATTACATAACAGGCAGCACAGAATAAATCAGGAGGACAATTAGATGGCTTTATTTGAATCATATGAAAGAAGAATTGATAAAATCAATGATGTATTAAACAGCTATGGCATTGCTTCTATCGAAGAGGCAGAAAAAATAACGAAAGATGCCGGGCTTGATGTATATAACCAGGTTAAGGGGATCCAGCCTATATGCTTTGAGAATGCCTGTTGGGCATATATTGTAGGTGCAGCTATTGCAATTAAAAAATCCTGCAGAACCGCGGCCGAGGCAGCAGCTGCAATCGGTGAGGGACTTCAGTCATTTTGTATCCCGGGCTCCGTTGCTGATCAGCGCAAGGTCGGGCTTGGACACGGGAACTTAGGAAAGATGCTTCTGGAAGAAGACACAGACTGTTTCGCATTTTTGGCAGGACACGAGTCCTTTGCGGCAGCAGAAGGCGCTATCGGTATTGCCGAGAAAGCAAACAAAGTACGTAAAAAACCTCTCCGTGTAATCTTGAATGGTCTTGGAAAAGATGCTGCAAAAATCATCTCCAGAATTAACGGATTTACATATGTACAAACAGAATATGACTACTACACAGGAGAACTGAAAGAAGTACAGAGGATTGCTTACTCTGAAGGACTCCGTGCAAAAGTAAACTGCTACGGTGCAAATGATGTGCGTGAAGGTGTTGCAATTATGCATAAAGAAGGCGTAGACGTATCCATTACAGGGAACTCTACAAATCCAACTCGTTTCCAGCATCCGGTGGCAGGCACATATAAGAAAGAATGTATCGAGCAGGACAAAAAGTATTTCTCCGTAGCATCCGGCGGCGGTACAGGACGTACACTTCACCCGGACAACATGGCAGCAGGCCCGGCTTCCTACGGTATGACAGATACAATGGGACGTATGCATTCTGACGCACAGTTTGCAGGATCATCCTCTGTACCGGCTCATGTAGAGATGATGGGACTGATCGGGGCAGGAAACAACCCGATGGTCGGAATGACGGTGGCTGTAGCTGTATCCGTTGAGGAAGCAGCAAAGGCTGGAAAGTTCTAAGAAATAAAAATATTCTAGCGTTTTTCTAAATAGGCAGGAACGGTTGAAGCATGAGAATGCGAGCTGCTTCTGCCTATATTTTATATTGTTCCCACCTCTTTGATTTCGATAAAAATTCAGAATAAGTATACCTTATTGAACATAAGGACAAGCTGATTGAAGGAGTGGATAGATTACCGGTTCAAATGATTGCCTATCAATTAGGCTGGATGCAATTGATTCTTAGCTGGGAAAATCAAGAAAGACAAGATGACACTGTTATAACTCCTGCCCCAAACTATAAATGGAATAACCTTGGTGGCTTATATAAGAGCTTTTATGCTCAGCATGAGGCATGCACTTTGGTGGAGCTATCTGCTATGTTTGCAGACACGGTACAGGAAATTCTCCGATTGATTGACGACTATACAGACATTGAGTTGTTTCACCCGGGAGGAAGAAAATGGGCATCGTCAACACCAGCTAATTGGCCAATATGGAAATGGATTCATATAAATACTGTTGCACCATTCAAAACTTTCCAGACAAAAATACGAAAATGGAAAAAGCTGAATACGGCAGATAGGGTAAAAGATGCTGGATGTTAAATTTTATAATCAGATTGCAGACGATAAAATAAAATTTGCGGTGATTGCTGCTCAAAGTGAGGGTAAGTGGGTTTTCTGCAAGCATAAGGAAAGAACTACATATGAGTGCCCGGGCGGACACAGGGAGAAGGGTGAAACTATTTTTGATACTGCTAAGCGAGAGCTTTATGAAGAAACCGGAGCATTGGAGTATAGTATAAAGCCAATTTGCGCTTATTCAGTTACCGGGAAAAACAGAGTTAATGAAACAGGCGAGGAAACCTTTGGGATGCTATATTATGCGGATATAAAGAGATTTTCGCAAGAATTGTATAGAGAAATAGAGGAAGTATTTTTATTGGATACCCTTCCGGACAACTGGACTTATCCTGAAATCCAACCTAAGTTACTTGAGAAGGCTATCAAAGAAGTTTGAAAAATCTGGGCTTACAGTAATATATTGAAAGAAGGTGTATAAAATTGTTAAATGTATTATTAAACCGAAGAAGCGTCAGGCAGTATACAGGGGAGAAGATTCCCGTGGAAAAACTGGAGAAAATTTTACAGGCCGGGCTGCTGTCTCCGTCAGGAAGAAACCTGAAGCCATGGGAATTCGTGGTGGTACAAGAGAAAGAAACTTTGATGAAGCTTTCCCATTGCCGCGAGGGTGCTGCCAGGATGCTTGAAAATGCCGGATGCGCAATTTTAGTATTTGCTGATCCAGAGAAAACAGATGTCTGGACTGAGGATTGTTCTATTGCAATGAGCAATATGCATCTTATGGCTGACAGCTTGGGCCTGGGCAGCTGCTGGATTCAGGGAAGATGCCGAAAAGCCGAAGATGGAAGGACGACGGAGGAGGTCTGCCGGGAAATCCTCTCTGCTCCAGATAAATATGTATTGGAAGCGATATTATCAGTGGGCATATTAAAAGAACATCCGGCGGCTCATAAATTAGGGGATACAGAGATTGGCAAAGTGCATTACGAGAAGTTTTAACTATCTTGAACATAAATATCTTATATCAGAGTTGAAGGAAGGTGAACTTATCATTGACTATTCCAACTGAACATCATAGAGAGTTTTTGGAGTATGCTTCACAAAATTGATGAACTAGCGGCTTTTAATACTAATCCATATGTTTTCTCGCAATGCAGAAAACGATACCTGCGATACAAAGACCAAGCAATGTGTTATGCATGGAGCCAAATACATCCAGTCCGCCCCGGATTCCATTTAAAACTTCAAAGGAATCAAATGCTTCCGGCAAGAAAGAGCAGAGCAAAAAAGAAATATAAGATGCCACATACAAAAAGACAAAGGAAAACAAACCTCTTCCGGTATCTGCTTTATATATTTTTCTGCCGTCCCGGACCTTCACCTTGGTCAAAGACCACAGCAGCGAAATAAATTCAAAAATAAGGAAAACAGCGGCAACGGCAGCGTAGCCGGCCAGTGTATAATTTTCCCCTTCCAGAATGGTCAGAGGGTCACCGTAGGGAGCCGAACCGCGCCAAAAGTTAAGTGCAAGGACATACAGTGTTCCTGCCGTAATAAGGAATGACACAATTCTTATAACAGAGCGTGCGGCGCGGTAAATAGATTTAGTCCCATATCTGGCAGTTTTCTTTGCCGGAGAAAGAAAATTAGGTATACGGGACGCAGATTTTCTGCGGCGGCCTCCTGCCCGTGAGGAATTGCTGTAATCATCATCCCAATCATATTCGTCATCTGCATTATAGATATCCGCATCATAATCATGTAAGTCACAGTCATCTACACGGCTTTTCGGCGGGGTGTTCATGACAACGGTCTCGTCCGACAGGTCTTTTGCCGCAGGTTTCGTATCAAAACTATATGTAAAAGGGACTTCTTCTTCATAAGTCACCTCAAAATCATCATCAAAGGGTGTAGTGTTATTTGTATCTGGCATCGAACTCCTCCTCTTGTCTTTGCTGCATGTCATTGTATAACTTTTTCTATAGATACTCAAGGGTTGACATCGAAAATTCATAAAGTTCTAAGAAATATCCTGTTTTTTTTAGAAAGGTGGCAAAATAAAAAAGTTGTAATGCCGGAAGAACAGCGGACAATCTAGCACACCGGAATTGACGTTTTGTCTGAAATCCATTATGATAGACAAGATGAAACAAAATGAAGGAGCGGTATATGAATGTGTTAAATATAGAGCATATCAGCAAAATATACGGAGAAAAGGTTATTTTTGATGATGTGTCATGTGGAATCCAGGAAGGAGATAAGATTGGTGTCATTGGCATCAACGGAACCGGGAAGACTACAATGCTGAAGATTATAGCAGGTCTGGAGGAAGCAGACAGCGGGCAGATTGTAAAGCAGAATGGCCTGCGGATTGCATACCTTACTCAGAATCCAGATTTTCCTGAAGGTGCCACTGTGTTATCCTATGTTCTGGAAGGGATACCGGAGTCCGGCTGGACTGCGAAAAGTGAAGCAAAAAGCGCACTTACCAGACTGAACATCACAGACTATGATGAGCCGATTGCACACCTTTCCGGCGGGCAGCAAAAGAGAGTTGCCCTTGCAAAGGTGTTGGCAGCCCCCTCTGACGTTCTGCTTCTGGATGAGCCCACAAACCACCTGGATACGGAGATGATTGTATGGCTGGAGGATTATCTGCAGCGTTTTCGGGGTGTTATAATCATGGTGACACATGACAGATATTTTCTAGATAAGGTCACGAACAAGATTCTGGAAATCAGCCACGGACAGTTGTACAGTTACGAAGCAAATTACTCCGACTTTATGGAGATGAAGGCGCAGCGGGAGGAAATGGAAGTGGCTTCGGAGCGGAAACGTCAGAGTGTGCTGCGCATGGAACTGGAATGGGCCAAGCGCGGATGCCGTGCCCGGAGTACAAAACAAAAAGCAAGGCTGGAAAGACTGGAGGCCTTAAAAAACAGTGCGGGGCCGGCGGAAGAACAGTTGGTGGAGCTGGAGTCTGTTGGGACCAGAATGGGAAAGAAGACAGTAGAGCTGCACCATATCAGCAAGAGTTACGGGGACAGGAAACTGATAGAGGATTTCAGCTATATTTTCTTGAAAAACCAGAGGCTTGGAATCATCGGAGCTAACGGCTGCGGAAAATCTACCCTGCTGAAGATTATGGCAGGCCTGGAAGAGCCGGATAAGGGACAGGTGGATATCGGGGAGACTATTCAAATGGGGTATTTTGCCCAGGAAGTTCCTGATATGGATACCGAACAAAGGGTGATTGACTATGTAAAGGACATTGCAGAATATGTTTCTACAAAAGAAGGCAAAATTACAGCATCCCAGATGCTTGAACGCTTTCTTTTTACCCCGGACATGCAGTATGCTCCCGTCAGTAAGCTTTCAGGAGGCGAGAAGAAAAGACTCTATCTCCTCAGTATTCTTCAGTCAGCGCCTAACTTCCTTGTTTTGGATGAGGTGAGCAATGATATCGACATCCCAACTATGACGATTTTGGAAGATTATCTGATTTCTTTTCCAGGAATTGTTGTCACCGTGTCCCATGACAGATATTTTCTGGACAATGTGGCGGATAGGATTTTTGAATTTGACGGAAATGGACATCTCCAGCAGTATGAAGGCGGTTATACAGATTATCTGGAAGCGAAGGAAAGGATACTGTCCCTGCCGGCATTAAATGCAAAAGAGAAGAAGCTAGAGGAAAAGGATATTTCGTCAAAAGAAAGTCAGGGGAAAAAGTGGAAGCAAAATCACACTGCGAAAATAAAGTTTTCGTATAAAGAACAAAGAGAATATGAAACAATAGATGGGGATATAGAGACTTTGGAAGGCCAGATTGCAGGTCTGGAAGAAGATATTATGTCTAATGCAACAAATTCCGCCAAACTATCTGAACTGATAGAAAAAAAGCAGCAGAAGGAAAAAACTCTCAATGAGAAAATGGATCGGTGGGTTTATCTGAGTGATCTGGCTGAAAAGATAGAAGCGCAGAAGGCAGATGTATAAAGAACTTAAAAAGGAGACAAAGAAAGATGAAAAGACCTGTACTTGTAATTATGGCTGCCGGGATGGGGAGTCGTTACGGCGGTTTAAAGCAGATTGACCCGGTGGATGAAGAAGGTCATATTATTATGGATTTTTCTATATATGATGCCAGAAGGGCCGGATTTGAAAAAGTTATTTTTGTAATAAAAGAGGAAAATGCGGAAGAATTCAGTAAAAGCATCGGGGACAGAATCAGCCAGTTTATGGAGGTGGATTATGTTTGTCAAAAGCTGGACAATCTGCCCCGGGGCTTTCAGGTTCCTGCCGGCCGCATAAAACCTTTTGGAACCGGACATGCCGTTTTATGCTGTAAAGATGTGGTGGACGGGCCTTTTGTCGTGATTAATGCGGATGACTATTATGGAGTTTCGGCACTGCAGTCCATTTATCAGTACCTATCTGTGTTTGAGGACGATGACAAATATCGGTATGCTATGGTGGGCTACCGGCTGGTGAATACGCTTACGGAGAACGGCTATGTGTCAAGGGGCGTGTGTGAGACAGATGAAAAGGGATATCTGACCGGAATTACGGAGAGAACACATATTGAGAAAACCAGAGAAGGGGCTGCATATACAGAGGATGAGGGGAAGACCTGGACCGACATTGATGAGAATGGCATTGTTTCTATGAATATGTTTGGTTTTACTGAAAGTATGTTAAAAGAGCTGGAGGAGCGTTTCTCTGTATTTTTGGAAAATAACTTGAAGAAAGCCCCTTTAAGTTGTGAGTACTTCCTTCCGACGGTAGTAGGAGAGTTGATCCGGGAGAGGAAAGCATCTGTAAAGATACTGCAGTCCGAGGACAAATGGTATGGTATTACATATAAAGAGGATAAACAAAGTGTGGTGGAGGCTGTTGCAAAAATGAAGGAGCAGGGTGTCTACCCCATGCATTTATGGAAATAGATTCGAACAACTGACAGACACATATAAGATGATGTAGGGGTTAAAAAGGAGGAGACAAAGGTTATGGCAATTTTAGTAGCAGGCGGAGCCGGTTATATAGGCAGTCACACATGTGTGGAACTTTTGAAGAGAGGGTATGATACAGTTGTAATTGACAATCTGTATAATTCCAGCGAGAAGGCTCTGGAGAGAGTGGAGCAGATTACAGGAAAACCAGTGAAGTTTTATAAGGGAGATATTCTGAACAGGGAAGAGCTGGAGCCTATTTTTGAACAGGAAAATATTGAGGCGGTAATTAATTTTGCAGGGCTTAAGGCTGTAGGGGAATCTGTGACAAAGCCCTGGGAATATTATTATAATAATATTGCCGGAACGCTGGTTCTCTGCGATGTAATGCGCAAACACGAGTGTAAGAGTATGATATTCAGTTCTTCTGCAACCGTTTACGGAGATCCAGCAGAAATACCGATTACAGAGAAATGCCCGAAGGGGGAAATTACCAATCCTTATGGAAGAACCAAGGGGATGCTGGAGCAGATTTTAACAGACCTCCACACGGGAGATCCAAAATGGAATATTATGCTCCTCAGGTATTTCAATCCCATCGGTGCACATGAATCTGGGCTGATCGGGGAGGACCCTAAGGGAATTCCGAATAATCTTGTTCCTTATATTGCACAGGTGGCAGTGGGAAAACTGGACCGTCTCGGTGTTTTTGGAGATGATTATGATACGCCCGACGGTACGGGGGTAAGAGATTATATCCATGTTGTGGATCTGGCTGTGGGACATGTTAAGGCTATTGAGAAAATGAAGACAAATAAAGGTGTACATGTATACAATCTGGGAACCGGAGTGGGATACAGTGTGTTGGATGTTGTAAAAGCATATGAGAAGGCCTGCCAAAAAAGGATACCTTATGAGGTGAAGCCGCGCCGTGCGGGAGATATTGCCACCTGCTACTGTGATGCCTCCAAAGCAAAGGAAGAACTGGGCTGGACAGCCGAGAGAGGGCTTGAGAAGATGTGTGCCGATTCCTGGAAGTGGCAGTCCATGAACCCGGACGGGTACCGCAGCTAATTATTATTTATAAAAGAGATTTTAAGACCATGTACGGGAGAACGGATGTTTTCATATGTATGTGGTCTTTTTATTTATTGCTATAGAAAAATTGCTTGACAAAAAGGCAGTGACTTGGTATTATTAAAAAACAGAACGCACTCTGTTTTTAAGTTCTTATGTCGGATAAAGAAAGTGGGGAAGCATATGAGAAGACAGGTTTATTCATTGCTGGTCGACAACAATCCGGGTGTATTGAGCAGGATTGCAGGTCTTTTCAGCAGAAGAGGGTACAGTATTGACAGTATTACTGCAGGAATGACAGCAGATCCCAGATTTACCAGAATTACAGTTGTGGCTACGGGAGATGAACTGATTCTATCCCAGATTGAGAAGCAGGTTCGAAAACTGGAGGATGTGGTTGAAATCAAACTACTGAAGGAAGGAGAGTCTGTCTGCAGAGAGCTGATTATGGTAAAGATTCGTGCCAATGCTGCAGAGCGTGCGGAAGTGATCTCCATAGCCGATATATTCAGAGCAAAGATTGTGGATGTGGAAAAGGAATCCATGACAGCAGAACTCACCGGCAATCAGTCCAAATTGGATGCATTTTTGAATCTTCTGGACGGCTACGAGATACTGGAACTGGCAAGAACAGGAATCACAGGGCTGGCAAGAGGAAGCAAGGATGTCACTTTTATCGACTAAAAGGAGGTATTATATCGGAAAGCTAGAGGGCGAATTTCGAATGTTTTTAGGATTGCGGGAGCGCAAAGTGCGGAGCAATCCGTAGGTATCAGGGGGCAAAATACCTTTTGACCCCTACATCATATATTATTTAATGTATCATTGGATAAAAGCAGTTCAATGAATACGGATTAGGAGGAATGACAAGATGGCAGCAAAAATTTATTATCAGGAAGATTGTAACCTCTCTGTATTGGAAGGCAAGACAATCGCGGTTATTGGTTACGGAAGCCAGGGGCATGCTCATGCACTAAATCTGAAAGAATCAGGCTGCAATGTAATTATCGGTCTGTATGAAGGCAGTAAATCATGGGCGAAGGCAGAGTCTCAGGGATTCGAAGTATTTACGGCAGCAGAAGCAGCAAAAAAAGCAGACATTATCATGATTTTGATCAACGATGAGAAACAGGCTGCAATGTACAAGAAAGACATTGAACCCAACCTGGAAGAAGGCAACATGCTTATGTTCGCACATGGATTTGCTATTCATTTCGGACAGATTGTACCGCCTTCCTACGTAGATGTTACAATGATTGCACCAAAAGGCCCCGGACATACAGTAAGAAGTGAGTATCAGGCGGGAAAGGGTGTTCCATGTTTGGTAGCTGTCGAGCAGGATGCATCCGGAAAAGCACTGGACCGTGCACTGGCATATTCACTTGGAATCGGCGGAGCAAGGGCAGGTGTTCTGGAGACTACATTCAGAACAGAGACAGAGACAGACCTCTTTGGTGAGCAGGCTGTACTTTGCGGAGGTGTCTGCGCATTGATGCAGGCAGGCTTTGAGACACTGGTGGAAGCAGGGTATGATCCGAGAAATGCATACTTTGAGTGCATCCATGAGATGAAGCTGATTGTAGACCTGATTTATCAGTCTGGGTTCTCAGGAATGAGATATTCGATTTCCAACACGGCAGAATATGGGGATTATATTACAGGATCTAAGATTATTACAGAAGATACAAAGAAAACAATGAAAGATATCCTGAAGAATATCCAGGACGGTTCCTTTGCAAAAGACTTCCTGCTTGATATGTCTGATGCAGGCGGCCAGGCTCACTTCAGAGCAATGAGAAAACGTGCAGCGGAGCATCCGGCAGAGAAGATTGGAGAGGAAGTAAGAAAGCTTTACAGCTGGAGTGATGAAGATAAGTTGATTAACAATTAAGCTTAAGAACTACAGAATTATAATCAGAGAGCTGCCGGGTTCGTGATTGAAGCACAAATCCGGCAGCCCTCTTTCGTCTCTTTAATGTTTTATCTTTATTCCCTTTTATAAAGGCGGTATTTGTAAAGGAAAATAAAAAAGGCATCCGCCTGACGGAAGAGGATGCCTTTTAATCTCTATATATTAAGCAAGTCCGTTTACTGCTTTTGATAAACGGGAAATCTTTCTTGCAACTGTGTTCTTGTGATAAACACCCTTGCTTCCTGCTGCCGAAATCTCTTTAATAGCACTTTTTAATGCTGTCTTTGCAGTCTCTGCATCACTTTGTGCCACTGCAGCTTCCACTTTCTTTACAGAAGTTTTAACTCTGGACTTGATTGCTTTGTTCCTTGCAGCCTTTGATTCATTTACCAAAATTCTTTTCTTAGCAGATTTAATGTTAGCCAATCTGTACACCTCCAAATATATGAAATTTTAAAATCGTAAGTTTATAATCCCGTCGAAGTCGGACACGGACGCATCAACGGAACATACTTCTTCATTTTATGATAAGGAACAATGGTTGTCAATACATATTTCACAAAATATTGCGAAAACTAGTCATAGATGTGTAACAGTTCAGCCATCAGCTCAATTTCACTGTGTTTTATTCCGCTGTGGCAGAGCACCATATGAATTTTCAATAGCATGATGTAGGGGTCAAAAGGTCATGCTTTTTCATGCAAGCATGACCTTTTGACCCTGGTATCATAGCATATGCATACGAAAGTAAACTTTCTCCTGCTTACACTGTTGAAAATTCGTATGGCTGAGCTGTTACACAAATGTTTATAAAGGAAAAGCGAGGACTGGAGATGTTGGAAAAGTATAGTATTAGGACAGATTTGGCTCTGGAGGAAAAGGAACGGTTTGAAGCGGATAATGTGGAAGTGCAGGGTGTTGTTCTGGAGGAAGAGTACGATGAAGAAAAGGAAATCCGTATTTCCAGAGTGCGTATTGAAACAGAAAACGGAGCAAAAGTCATGGGGAAGCCTGTGGGAACTTATCTTACTTTGGAAGCTCCAAATCTGGCTGTCCCAGATGAAGGATATCACAGGGAGATATCTGAGAAGCTGTCTGGTTTCATCCGTGAATTAATTGAAGCAAAGGGAATACAGGAAAAGGATGATTTGTCGGTGCTGATTGTAGGACTGGGAAACAGGCAAGTTACACCGGATGCACTGGGGCCTTTTGTTGTTGACAATCTTTGTGTGACGAGGCATATTGTAAAGGAATATGGAAAATATGCCATGGGAATGGAGCATGCAAATATGGTGAGCGCTATTGTGCCCGGTGTTATGGGACAGACGGGAATGGAGACCGTAGAGATTGTCAAAGGAGTGATTGAAGAGACAAAGCCTGACATTGTAATTGCTGTTGATGCACTGGCTGCCAGAAACAGCAGAAGACTGAACAGGACTGTACAGATAGCTGACACAGGGATTAATCCGGGCTCAGGGGTCGGCAATCACAGAAATGGGCTTACGAAAGAATCTCTTGGAATCCCGGTCATAGCAATCGGTGTGCCTACCGTGGTGGATGCGGCAACTATTGTAAATGATACGATGGAAAATCTGATTCAGGCACTAGAAACCTCAGACATGCTCAAAGGGGTGGGGGATGTTCTGCGCACGTATAATGCAGCAGAAAAATATGAGTTGGTCAAGGAGCTAATTTCCCCTCATTTAAATGGAATGTTTATGACCCCGAAAGATGTGGATGAAATGGTGAAGCAGATCAGCTATACTATTTCCGAAGGGATGAACATGTTGTTCACCAACGCCAAGCAGGCATAAAGGACAGACAAGAATCATATAAATGGAGAAGAGCAGGGGCACTTTTATGCCCCTGAACATGTTCTTTTTGAAAGAAGGCGTTGTATGAAACAATCGGATTTTCCCCGCATGGCGGTATCTGTTCTTGGAATTCTGGCATGCATTGGTGTTATATACATAATCGGAAAAAGTATGGTGGGAGAATGGAAGTATGAGAGCAGGGAGACTCTCCAAAAATATACGGAAGAAATGTACATGCCAGGCCTGGCCTATATGAAAGAAGGTCCAAAGCCTACGGCGGCAGAGTGGATAAAGGAAAGAGCTTATTCCTGGCTTCCCCTGGTGAAGTATGTGGAGCAAAAAGAGCCATATGAATCTGTAATGGAAGATGAAGAAACTATTGCAAAGATATTGGCGGCTCAGGCAAATGATGAGAATATGGTCGATGAGAATGGAAATCTAGTGGGAGAAAGTACACCGGTACAGGAGGAGCCAGTCATACCCCAGGGGCAATCCTCCATTGACATGTCTATTGAAAAACTGAGAGATTTTAATTATCTTCTCACTAATTTTTACACGGTGGACAGTACAACGATGATCGGGCCGGAGCAGTTGAATGTAGATGACCTCCTTGGGAGAAATATGAAAATTGATAAAAGCACTAAAGGAGCCAAAGTCCTTATTTTTCATTCCCACTCCCAGGAAACATTTGTGGATTCTGTACCTGGGGATGCAAGTACCAGTATTGTTGGGGTAGGAGAGTATCTGACACAACTATTGAACCAAAAGGGAATTGAGACTATCCATGATACTGGAGTTTATGATATTATCAATGGGCAGCTGGATAGAAGCAATGCATATGAAAATGCAGAGGCCTCTGTCCGTCCGGTGCTGGATGCCAATCCTACAATAGAAGTGGCCATAGATTTACACAGGGATGGTGTAAATCAGGACACCCATCTGGTGACAGAGGTAAATGGAAAACCTACGGCGCGGATTATGTACTTTAACGGGTTAAGCCGAACCAGGATGAATGGGGATATTGCATACCTGAACAATCCATATATACAGGATAATCTTGCATTTTCCCTGCAGATGGAGTTGGCATCTGAGAATAAATATCCGGGATTTGCACGGCGCATTTACCTTGCCGGATACAGATATAACCTGCACCTGTTGCCAAAGTCACTGCTGATTGAGGCTGGCGCCCAGACAAACACGGTGGGAGAAATGATGAATGCTATGGAAGTTCTTGCGGATGTACTTTCTAATGTAGTGACAGAATAGAGGCAGAAGTTCAGCTATATGAATTTTTGGCAGCATATGCATACGAAAGCAAAATTTCTCCTGCCAACATGGCTGAACAAGTACATGTTTGAAAAAAATAAAAGTTTGTGATAATATGAACAAAGACTTTTATTCCCGCGAGCAACGAGCCAAGTGGAAATGCTTGCATTTCCATTTGGCGACTGCCGCGAGGGTCAAATACC
>ENA-UOOI01001399-UOOI01001399.1-fermentation-metagenome-genome-assembly--contig:-NODE-1399-length-25406-cov-254.066980_pt1 | contig 25406 bp, 25 predicted proteins | sample MGYA00245779_ERZ724027 | MGnify/ENA primary metagenome ERZ724027 (study PRJEB28704, sample SAMN03018318) | fermentation metagenome | biome: anthropogenic terrestrial biome; feature: soil...
ATCTGCGAGCCCCTGCCCATATAGGGCAGCACGGTCTGCGTGACGGCCACCAGAGCCTCGCAGTTCAGCTCGATCATGGCGCGGCAGTCGCGCAGGGGGATGGCGGCGTACTTCCCCATTTTTCCGAACCCGGCCGCGTTGACCAGGAACCGGACCTCCGGATTTTTTTCTTTCAGGCGGTTTTCGAGGGTGCGCAGGCTTTGCGGGTCCGTCAGGTCGAGCGGCAGCGGGCATATCCGGCCGGGAAACCTTTCCGCCAGCTGCCGCAGCCTGTTTTCGCGCCTTGCGACGGCCCAGATTTCGTCCGGCTTTTCCGCCGCGCAGAGCCGGCGCACGAACTCGCGTCCCAGCCCGCTGGACGCGCCGGTCACAATCGCGATTTTCATAAAAACGGCCCGGCTATTTGATGGACGCAACCGCCACCGGCCTCGCCGCGCGGTTGATATAGAAGCCGCAGCCCTGCCCGGGTCTGCCCACGGCCCTGACCTTAAAATACCAGCTGCTGCCCTCGCGCTTCGCAAAAGAGACCGAAAAGCTGGGGGAACCCGCCACAAGCTGCGGCCTGAGCGCCGACGTCAGCTTGAACTGGTACTGGCCCCCCTGCCGGACCGTGAACGGGGCCGTGGTGTCGCTGACGACCGCGGTCTCGGCGGAGCCGCCGACCGTCAGGACCAGCAGCCTCGGCCCGCCGTTGACATAGACGCCGGCCTGCTGCCCGGGCGCCCCGGTCGGAGTCACCTGGTAAAAATAGTCGCTGCCCTGCCGTTTGACGAGCCGCACGCTGAAAATCCCCGGCGTCCCCATGGCAAAGGAAGGCTTCGACCCGCTGGTGATTTTAAAAGTATAGGGGCCGTCGACCGTCATGTCGGCCGTGGTGTCGGACAAATAGCTCCGCGAGCCCGGCAGCGCCCGGTCGCTGGCAATCAGGAGCGAATCGGAGACCTTCCTCGGCTTCCCCTCGGTCGGGTAGTTGACGGTCTTCAGCCGGCCGTCCCCGGCATTTCTGACAATCATCTCGGTGGAGCCGCCACCGTCCATATTGACGACGTCCCTGCAGTTCAGGCTGGTCAGCATGTAGTTGGCGATGTCTTTCATCGTGGCGCCTTCGCTCGCCGAAAATTTCGGGCCGGGCTCGGAAACCGTGACGATATGGACGATGCCCGCCCCGGTGATGCCGATGACCGTCCTCGCCCGCTTATCCGTTCCGACCGAGTCCACGACGGCGTGGTTCAGCGCGCCGCCCCTGGCCAGAAGCTGAAAGCTGTTCACGGCCGTGACGACGTCGTCCGCCTGGGTGCCGCGGTCCTTCAGCGTGCCGTCCGGATTCTGCGTATAGCCGCCGGTATAGAGGTGATAGGTCAGCGTGACGTCCATCCCCGCGGTCAGGGCCTTTACCTGCGCCGCTTTCGTGCCGTAGCCGGCATAGACGACGCAGTCCTTCGGGAAGGTGAAACCCGCCGACGCGTAGGTCAGAACGACCTGCCCTTTATACGTGCTGCCGACATGGAGATTCCCGTCGTAGTCCCTGAGCTGAATCAGCGCGTACGCCTGCTCGGCGGGGGGAGCGCCGGTCCCGTGGACCATCCTGTGGTCCGCCGTGAGCGCGGCGGTGTACAGCCGGGTGGAGTTCACGGGCGACTTGTACCCCGCCGGACCCCAGAAATGGTTCCGGTTCACAAGGTCCGTCTCGGCTTTGTAGCCGGACCCAATTTGGATTTCGCCCCCCACGCGCAGAGGACCGATATGGGCCCCGTTCTGCCGGTCGACGAAAAACGCCGGCTGGTCCGTGGTATAGGCGCTGTACGGCTGGCTGGTCAGGATGCTGCCGTTCTGAATCAGAATCCCCCGGTTGCTGCCGTAGTCCAGGTCGAAGGAATCCGCGTTGATTCCCGCCACGATTTTGTTGCCCTTTGCGAGCTCCCTCTGGGCCTGGCTGTCGACGGTCTCCAGCGCGTTGACCGTATCCCCGGCCTTTGCGGCGAGGATGTGAAGGCCCCCGGCGGAAGGATTCACCTCCAGATGGTTGAGCCGGAGGCGGTAGCCCTGCTTTCCCGCAAAATCCGAGAGGGCTTCTTCCGAATAATGAACGCCGTCCGCAAGGTCCTCGTCGGCCAGCAGGGCCGCCCCGCCGCCCGACGCGGCGGACGCGGGGGCGGCCGTCCGCAGGCATGGAACCGCAAGGGCGCACGCCAGCAGGAACGCCGCAGCCTTCCCCGCCGATTTGTGTTTGTGTTCCGTTTTCCTCACCCTTTCGCTACTGGGGAATCCCGCCCGGTTTTTTGCGCTTTTCAGTTGGCGATTTCAAACGCATGTTCGCCCGGGTCTGCGGGAATCTCCCTGGATCTGATGTCGTCGATTTCGATATACGGGCTGTTTTCTATCATGCCCAGCATCGCGTCTATCGAGGACCGGCCGCCCTGGACCTCCAGGGTCACGCTGCCGTCGAACTCGTTGCGCACCCAGCCGGTCAGGCCGAGCGAATTCGCCGCGTGATAGGCCCTGTAGCGGAAACCGACCCCCTGGACGCAGCCGGTAAAGACATACCGCATCCGCACTTTTGCAGAGTCACCTCCCGCGCGGGGACTGTCTTTTGGCCGCCGCCCGGCCCACAGCGACCGGAGGCGGCCCGGGCGTTTTTTCGCATCCTGTTTTTCGTTCATCCGCAATGCCCGCCCCGCTTTTATTCTCTGATGAAGTTCGTCGCAATCCACGGCTCCCGCCTGGGGGCGCCGAGCTTCGCCTTTTCAATCGATTGCAGCATCCAGGCCATGTTGCGCGCCAGGGTCCGCATGGTCTGCAGCCCTTCCAGGTCGCGGCGCACCTCGTCGGCCGTGTTGCCGTGCACGCAGTTCCAGTACTGCGACGTGACGACCGGCATGTTGCTCATCATAAAGTATTTGTTCAGCCGGTCGAACGCCGCGCTCGCCCCGCCGCGGCGGCAGCTCACCACGCAGGCGGCCGGTTTGTCGGCCAGGGTCCGGGCGCCGCAGTAAAAGACGCGGTCCAGCACGGCGCACAGCGCGCCGTTCGGCCCGCCGTAATAGACGGGCGAGCCGACCACGATGCCGTCGGCCTGCTGCATCCGGCCGAGCAGCTCGTTGCAGCAGTCATCCTCAAAAACACATTTCCCCGATTCCGCGCATTTTCCGCATGCGATGCAGCCGTGCACCGGCCTGGTCCCAAGCTGAAAAACGGAGGAATCGACCCCGTTTTCCCGCAGGGTCTTCGCCACTTCGGCCAGGGCGGTGTAGGTGCATCCCTTCTGGTGCGGGCTTCCGTTAACCAACAGAACTTTCATGATTCGGTCTCCCTTCCCGGCTTAAAATCCACTTTTTCCGGCAGGCTGAAAGCCTGCCGCCGGCACGCCGGACACGGATTGGAGGGTCCTCTGCCCCGCCCCGGTGTGCCGGCCGTTTTCATTATACCACAATACGGCGGCGATTTTCCCGGCCGAATCCGGACGAAAGCCCGGAAACGCAGGCGGGACCTGCACCGGCGGGGCCGGAGACCTGACACTTTTTGAAAATTGTATAAATACAATTTTAGAAAAAAGTGCTAAGATTTATAGAAGGATTAGACTGACAGCTTTGATGAATCATGCAATATGAGAATTTTCTGTCGGAATCAACTGGGAAAAGAGGATGAATGAGTTATGGGAAATTTTGTGGATAAGCTGGAGTTTTTCGGCCTGAAAAAAGCCCTGGGGTACTTGGAAAACGACCCGAAAAACAACGTGCCGAAATTGCTGGGGTGGCTGCAGAAATTCGACAAGGACGAGGGCCACAACAAGGCTTACAAACTGCTGAATGAAGCCATGACGGATCCCGACAACAACTGGAACCGTCTGATGACGAAAGTCTATACGGACATCGACGCCGGATACCGGAAAAAGTCGTTCGAGAACATGCTCATCAACTTTATGGGCGGCAAGCGCCTCGGGCAGAATTCCGAAAAATACGACTGCAACGTGCCGTGGGCCATTCTGATGGACCCCACCTCCGCCTGCAACCTGCACTGCACGGGATGCTGGGCGGCGGAATACGGCCACAAGCTCAACCTCACCTACGACCAGCTGGACGATATCATCCGCCAGGGGAAAGAGCTGGGCAGCTACATGTACATCCTTTCGGGCGGGGAGCCGCTCGTCCGCAAGGACGACATCATCCGCCTGTGCGAGAAGCACAACGACTGCACCTTCCTCGCCTTCACGAACGGCACCCTGATCGACGAAAAATTTGCGGACGACGTGCTGCGCGTGAAAAACTTCGTCCCGGCCATCAGCATTGAAGGCTATGAAAAGGACACCGATTTCCGCCGCGGCAAAGGCACCTACCAGGCCGTGATGAGGGCCATGAAGATCTTCCGGGAAAGGAAACTGCCGTTCGGCGCTTCCCTGTGCTATACGCGGAAAAACGCCGAGCTGATCGGCAGCGACGAATACTTCGACTTTCTGATTCGCCAGGGCTGTCTGTTCGCGTGGATTTTCACCTACATCCCGGTCGGCGCGGACGCCGTGCCGGATTTGATAGCGACCGCGGACCAGCGCAAATTCATGTATCATCAAATCCGCAAATTCCGCGAGACAAAGCCGATTTTCACCATGGATTTCTGGAACGACGGCGAGTATGTGAACGGCTGCATCGCGGGAGGAAAATCCTATCTGCATATCAACGCGAACGGCGACATCGAACCGTGCGCGTTCATCCATTACGCCGACTCCAACATCAAAGACAAGACCCTGCTGGAGGCGCTCCGTTCGCCGCTGTTTATGGCGTACCGCCGCAACCAGCCGTTCAACCACAACCAGCTCCGCCCCTGCCCGCTTCTGGACAATCCGGCGCGCCTGGCCCAGATGGTGAAAAAATCCGGGGCAAAATCAACCGACCTCGTGCACCCCGAAGACGTCGATTCCCTTACGGCAAAATGCGTGCCCGCCGCAAAGGAATGGGCGAAGGTCTCGCAGGAGCTCTGGAGCCAGAGCGACGCGAAGGAACGCTGCGCGAAGCGCGAGGAAAAAGAGCGCGAGGAGAAGCAGAAAATTGCCGAAAAAGTCAGCCGGAGGGCTTAAAGCGCCGGCGGCGCACCGGCAGGCAGACGGCGGGGCCTTCGCGGCCCTGCCGTTTTTCGCATGGGCGCCGGCATACAAAGACAAAAATGTGGAAAGGCGCGGAGCATTTGATGAAACCTTCGCTGCTGCTGTTCGACTTCGACCAGGTTTATCGGGCGCAGAATTTTTACCGGAACGAAGCCTTCCGGTGGGTCCGCGTGGATTCCGCCGCCGGGACGAGGGGGTACTGCGACTTTCCGGCCCAGAAGCTCCTGCGGGGCCGGCTCAAAGGGCTGAACGGGCGGGCGCTCGCGTTTCTCGGCTCCGGGAACTACCACTACGTCAGCTTCTTTTTCGCGGAGAAAATCAGGAGCGACTTCGCCCTCGTCCTGTTTGACCACCACAGCGACATGCAGCGGCCGGCTTTCGGCGGGCTGCTTTCCTGCGGCAGCTGGCTCCGGTACGCCGCGGAACGGCTCCCCCGCCTGCGGCAGATGGTGCTGGTCGGGGCCGGCTCCCCGGCGGCGGGCCGCCCGCCGGGCCGAAAGGACCTGGCCGTTTTCTCCGCCCGCCTTGTTTCCGGGAGTGAAAACTGGTATGAACGGCTCGGCGAATCGCTCCGGTACCCGGTCTATCTGTCCGTGGACAAAGACGTGTTCTGCGAAGAGGAAGCGAGAACAAACTGGGACCAGGGGATTCTGCGGATGAAGCAGTTTGAAAGGGCATTCCGTACCGTGGCGCGGACGCAGAAAATCATCGGGATGGACGTGTGCGGGGAGTTCCCGGAAATTTACGGGAGCCCGTTCGAGTTTCAGGCCGCCAGCCGCATCAACAGCCGGGCGAACCGCAGGCTGCTGGAACTGTGGAAGCAGATATCCTGAGCGCCTAAAAAATCGCCGCGGAATTTTTCAGTTCTAAACGGAAACCGGCCGGCTTTTGTATTTTGTCCAGCTTTCTGCCCGCCATGCCTTGACTTTTCGCCCCGCCGTGTTATAATCAGGTAAAACCAAAACATATATAAATACTATTTATTTTGTCGCCGCTTCCGGGTCGCTGAGGAACGGGAAGCCGGCGGCAGAACGGAATCACAGGAAGGGAGAGAATGCCATGCTTTTCAAAAAGTTTCTTTGCGGCCTCGGCTGTAAGGGAGAAATGCGAATGTCCGGCATGGATGATTCGCTTTTTTCCGCTGCGTTTCCGGGTGAATTGACGGTGGCTCTTGATGTCGGATAGCCGTATAAAAAGCACGGCATCAGAAAGCTCATGGGTCAGTTGAACCCATGGGCTTTTTTTCATACCCTGCCAGCCGGTCAAAAGCAGCGAAAGCCGGCCGCCCCGCGGCGGAGCGGCCGCGGCAAAACCACAAATGCGACTTTCAAAAGGAGAGAAAAGAAAGATGGCTGAACGGCATTACGGACCCGAATTCGGTTTTAAGACGCGCGCCGTGCACACGGGCAACGACGTGGACAAAGACACCGGCGCAATCAAGCGGCCAATCACGATGGGCAACTGCTACGAGCTGCCGTACGACCCGACCCACCTGAACTGGAGCAGCGCGGACAAGGCCCTGTACACCCGCAACGGCGGCGTGAACCAGAAGTACCTGCAGCAGAAAATCGCCGCGCTGGAGGGAACGGAGGACAGCGTCGTGCTCGCCTCCGGCGTGGCGGCCCTTTCCGGCATCTTCTTCACGTTCCTGAAGGCCGGGGACCACGTCGTCACCTCCAAGGTGACCTACATCGCGGTCTACCGGCTGCTGACCGAGCACCTGAAGAACAAATACGGCATCGAGGCCACGCTGGTGGACACCTCCGACCCCGAGGCGGTGCGCGCGGCAATCCGGCCGAACACCAAACTGATTCATATCGAAACGCCGGGGAACCCGACCATCGGCATCAGCGACATCGCCGCAATCGCAAAAATCGCGCACGAGAAGGGCATCCTGTTCTCGGTCGACAACACGTTCGCCTCGCCCTACCTGCAGCGGCCCGCGGAGCTCGGCGCGGACCTTACGGTCGAAAGCCTGACGAAATACATCAACGGGCACGGCGACGCCCTCGGCGGCGCGGTCTCCGGCAAAAAGGAACTGCTCGACCAGATTCGCCTGCAGGCCATGGTGAACCTGGGCGGCGCCATCAGCCCGTTCAACGCGTGGCTGATCATGCGCGGGGCGGTCACGCTGCCGCTCCGGATGCGGCAGCACAGCGAAAGCGCGCTCGCCGTCGCCAAGTACCTGAAGGACAGCCCCGCCGTGCGCTTCGTCGCCTATCCGGGCCTGGAAAGCGACCCGGGGCACGCGACCGCAGCCAAACAGATGAAAAACGGATACTCCGGGATGATCGCGTTCGGCCTGAAGGGCGACACGGACGCGCACAACCGCTTCGTCAGTTATCTGCGGGTCATCACTTCCGCCGTTTCGCTCGGCCATGACGAAAGCCTGATCGTGCTCATCGGCGCGGACGACGAGCGCCAGTACCTGTATCCGGAAAAGTTCCACGGCGGATTCTTCCGCTTCAGCGTCGGCCTGGAAGACACGCAGGACATCATCGGCGACATCGACCAGGCCCTTCGGAAAGCCGGGTTCTGAGCCTTCGCAGCCTTTAAAATCCGCGCTCCCTTCCCCTTTTCCCCCGCTGCAGTTTCATTCTGCGGCGGGGGATTTTTTGCCGTCCCGCGGCAAGGGCGCTTCGGAGCCGCCGCCCGTCTTTTTCAGCAGCAGAAAATGGCTGCGGCGGAAGCGCAGGATGCCGTCCCTCTGCATCCTGCCCAGCTCGCCCGACAGGGCGCTGCGGTCGACGCACAGGTAATCGGCCAGCTCCTGCCGGTTATAGGGGATATCGAATTCGCGCGCGCCGCGCAGCGATGCCTGGTCGGAGAGATAGGCCCACAGCTTCTGCCGCGTCGTCCGCTTGGAGAGGTGCTCGATTTTGCGGCTGAGCAGGATGTTCTTGGACGCCAGAATCGCCAGCATGTTTTCAATCAGCCTGGTGTGGAACCGGCAGGCCGAGGAGCACGTCGTCACGGTGCGCCGGTAATCGATCCACAGGATTTCGCTTTCCGCAGTGCTGATGACCGAGACGGGGAGGCTTTTTGCCCGGACGCAGGAATAGGACTCCGCAAACAGGTTTCCCGGCGCAATCTCCGCCAGGATATTCCGGTTCCCGGAAAAATCCTCCCGCACGACCTGGACCCGGCCCGAAAGCACCATGCCGACCTCCCTGGCGGGCCGGCCTTCCAGCAGCACGACCTCCCGCTTTGCGTAAACGGCCCGCCGCGCCTGCAGGCAGCGGAGCATCGCCGGCAGATCCTCCTGCCGGATTCCCTTGAACAGGGGCGTCCCGCCCAAAAACTGCAGATATTTTTTCATCTTTTCTCCTTTACGTTGTAAATACAACAGACTTGCCGCTTTCAGTATAGTACAATACAGCCGAAAGAGCAAGGAAAGAAGGGAATCCGGATCGCGATGGTGAACGGAAAAGCCGAACCGGTGCGCGAGGATTTCTGCGACGGCCTCGGCAACTGCCTGCCGGTCTGCCCGGCGGGGGTCCTCTCATTTGAAGAGAAAGAAGCCGCCGAAGCGAAGAGGGCCGCCGAAGCCCCGGCCGCGCCCCGCGCGGCAGCCGGCGGAAGAACAGGAGGAAAAGACATGGAGAACAAAAGTATCAAAAACATCGAGCGGGAAAAGGTTTTGAAGCTGGCGGAGCAGGTTCAGACCATGCCCGGCCAGGTCGTCAGCAAAACGCTGGCCCAGAACCGGGCGGTGAGCGTCACCCTGTTCGCATTCGACAAGGGCGAAGAAATCGGCAGACACGATTCCGACGGCGACGCGATGGCGACCGTGCTGGAAGGGACCGCCCGGTTCACCGTCGGCGGCGCAAGCTGCCAAATCGGGGCGGGCGAGGCCCTGGTGATTCCGGCGAAGAAAGAACACGCCGTTTTCGCCCAGGAAGCCTTTAAGATGCTTCTTGTCGTCGTGTTTCCGCAGACCGATGAGAAAGGAGAAGCAAAATGAAAGTCACGATTGACCGTTCCGGCTGCATCGGGTGCGGGCTCTGCACCCAGACATGCCCGAAGGTATTCCGGATGAACGACGACGGGCAGGCGGAAGCGTACGCCCAGCCCGACGACGAAGAAAGCCGCAGGGCTGCGAAAGAAGCGGAGGAAAACTGCCCCGCTTCCGTGATTAAAACCGAAGAATAGACTGAAGCGAAGGAGAGGGAAAAATGGATTCGATGTTTTGTTTCCAGTGCGAACAGACGGCCGGATGCAAAGGCTGCACCGGCGCGCAGGGCGTCTGCGGCAAGCAGCGGGACACGGCGCTGCTGCAGGACGAGCTGACCGGCGCGCTGATCGGCCTGGCCCGCGCCGCAAAGGGCAGGACCCCCGGGCCGTCCGCAGACCGCGCGATGGTCGAAGGGCTGTTCACGACCGTGACCAATGTGAATTTCGACAGTGAAGCCGTGCGCCGCCGCACCGAAGCGGTCCGCGCGGAAACGGAAAAGCTCGCCCCGGGAAGCGGCCGTTCCCTCGAGTACGACATGGGGCGCCTGTGGGGCGGCGATAAAGACATCCGCTCGCTGAAGTGCCTGATTCTGTTCGGCCTGCGCGGCATGTCGGCCTACGCGTTCCACGCGCGGGTGCTCGGCTATATTGACAAGGAGGTCGACCGCTGGTTCTACGAGGGCCTCGCCGCCGTCGGCGAAGACGCCGGCGCGGAGGAGCTGCTCCCGCTGGTGCTGAAAACCGGCAAGGTCAACCTGAAGTGCATGGCCCTGCTGGACCGCGCCAACACCGAAGCCTACGGCACGCCGACGCCGACGACGGTCCCCCTGGCCGTCGAGAAAGGGCCGTTCATCGTGGTCTCCGGCCACGACCTGCACGACCTGTACCTGCTGCTGGAGCAGACCAGGGGCAGGGGCGTCAACGTCTATACCCACGGCGAGATGCTGCCCGCCCACGCCTACCCGAAGCTGAAAGCCTACCCGCAGCTGAAGGGCAACTTCGGCACCGCCTGGCAGAACCAGCAGAAGGAGTTCGCGAATCTTCCCGCGCCGGTCCTGTTCACCACAAACTGCCTGATGCCGGTCAAAGACAGCTACCGCGACCGCGTCTTCACGACCGGCGTGGTCGCGTACCCCGGCATGGTGCATATCGGCGGGGAGAAGGACTTCACGCCGGTGATTCAAAAGGCGCTGGCGCTGGGCGGCTACCCGGAAAAGCACGCGGAAACCGGCATCAACGGCGGGACGCAGGTCACGACGGGCTTCGGCCACGGTTTCGTGCTCTCCGTGGCGGACAAAGTGGTCGGCGCCATCAAATCCGGCGCGGTCAGGCACATCTTTCTTGTCGGCGGCTGCGACGGCGCCAAGCCGGGGCGCAACTACTACACCGAATTCGTCGAGAAAACCCCGAAGGACAGCATCGTGCTGACCCTGGCCTGCGGAAAATACCGCTTCAACGACCTGAACCTCGGCACGGTCGCCGGCCTGCCCCGCCTGATGGACATGGGCCAGTGCAACGACGCGTACAGCGCCGTGACCGTCGCCACGGCGCTGGCCAAGGCCTTCGGCTGCGGCGTGAACGACCTGCCGCTGTCGATTGTGCTCTCGTGGTACGAGCAGAAGGCGGTCTGCATCCTGCTCTCGCTGCTGGCCCTCGGCATCCGGAACATCTATCTCGGCCCCACGCTGCCCGCGTTCCTCTCCCCCAACGTGCTGAACTATCTGGTCAAGCAGTTCCGAATCACCCCGATCGGCACGCCGGACGGGGACCTGAAGAAAATCCTGCAAAAGTAAACCGGCCGGCCTGACTGCGACGCCCCCGCCGCTCTGCCACAGAGCAGCGGGGGCGCTTTATGCTGACGACAAAATCGCGCGACCGCAAAACAGGGTCTTGTCATGGACGCCTTGTCCACTTTTGCAGCACGGGGTGCACTTTCTTCCAGTAGGACACCGCCAGAAGGGACAGGGCATAGTCATAGACGACGAACACCGCGTTCCCGAGAATCAGAAAAAGCCCGGGAACATACCGGCCGAAAAGGAAAAAACTTTCCTTCGGGACGCCGAGCAGCCAGACCGCCAGCTTAAACTCCAGGACGGCCGCGGCGTTGAAGGCCAGGAGTTTCAGCAGAATCCGGGCCGGGCGGCGGAACTTGAATTCCATCACGGATTTCAGAATCGGGTAGTACCCGAACAGAAGGATAAAAAAGAGGACGGCCTCCCGGTCCCCGGCCGTCAGAAAAGACAGCGCGGAAACGGCGAAATAGACCGCCCATGCCCACCTGTACCCACATTCCGCGACCACGCCGATCAAAAAAACGCCCGCGAGAGCCGGCAGGGCAAAAGTCCCCAGCGGAAAAATTCCCGTTAAAAACAGAACGGCGACCGACAGGGCCGTCGCCATGGAAGAAAAGGCAAGGCAAAAGCTGTTCTTAGCCAAAGGCGCACCCCTTTCCCCTTCAGCAGCAGGGGCTGATGCCGCTGAAACAGTCGCAGCACAGGTCGGCCGCGCAGAGGGTCGTGCAGAGGTCGCACCCGTTGCATCCCGAAAACCGGCCCGGCGCGGTGTTATAGCCGCCGTACATCCCCCTGCGCTGGTTCTCCACCTGGGCGAACGCCGCACGGTACTCGGCGTTGGAAGGGTCCATCTGGCAGGCGCGCGCCAAATCGCCGTACGCTTCCTCCAGCCATCCGCGGCGGTACAGCACGGTCCCTTTCAGAAAGAACCACTCCGCATTCCGCCTTTCCGGCGGAACCCCGTCGAGAATCTGCTCGGCGTCCACGACCCTGCCCTGCATAATCAGCTCCCGCACGTCCATATAGTCGGACGATCCCGACGTTCCGTAGCCGCCGGAGGCGGAACTTCCGTACGGGGGAGCCGACGCTCCGCGCTTGCGCTCATGGACGACCTGGTCGTAAGCCTCGTTGATTTCCTTCATCTTTTCGCCTGCAAGGTCGGCAAGGGGGCTGTCCGCATAATTGTCCGGATGATATTTCTTGGCGAGTTTGCGGTACGCGGCTTTGACTTCGGCATCGGTCGCGTCCGGGGAAACTCCGAGAACCTTATAAGGGTCTGACATTTCTGCGCTCCTTTTCAGACAACCGTTCCTGCTGAACCTGCGGCAAGCCTTTAAAAACGACGTTCTGCACGACCGGCCCCAGCCGGTTTTCAAAGTCGAGGAGGTTGCCCGCCGCGCCGAGGCGGGCCAGCGTCGCATTCAGGGCCCGCTCCGCGTAGCGGCGGGCCGCGGCGATTTCTTCCGGCGCGCTTGCGCCGTTCAGGGAAAATCTGCGGGCAAACGGGTTGAACGCCCCGCTGCGCAGGTCGCCGGCCAAATCGTCGGCCGCGTCCATCAGGTAGGTCCACCGCCCGAGGTAGTAGCCGAACTGGCGCAGGACGCGCGCCCGCGGCGAGCCGGCACCGCAGCTCTCCACGGCCGGCCTCTCAAACAGCTCGGCGAGCATCTCCGCGGTCGGCTCGGCGCACCGGTCGACTGAAGGACAGCCGGAGCGCTCGATTTCCGCCTGCTTCTCCGCCATCCGGGAAACGGCGCCGTCGATTTCCGGATGCTTTTTGGCCGCCCGGCGGCGCGCATGCGCGGCGGCCGGCAGAAGCGCCCGGTAAAGCAGGCCCTTCCAGAACGGAGAATCCGCGATGTCGTCCCGCAGCTTGAAATACGACAGCAGCACCGCGGCGGCGGCCGCGGCGCTCAGTTCCCGCTCCGAGCCGCGAAAGAAAACGCACGTTTTCAGCGGGTTGACGGCGCAGCGCCCTCTGGAAAAGCGCAGGCGCTCCCCGCCCGCGAGCGACAGCAGCACCGTCAAATAGAAAGTGCAGTCGTAATTCAGCGCGAGCCTTGCGGCAAAACCGTACTCTTTTCCCAGCCGGCTGCAAAGCGCGCAGTAGACGCCGCGGTATTCCTCGAACTCCCGGACGAGCAGCTCCGATTTCTGCGGCCGCACATAGCCAAACAATAAAAATCAACCCTCATACTTTCTGTGCCCCTTGCAATCCTCTCTATTCTACTATAACCGATTCACGCATTTAATTAACAATCTATGAACTTTTGCGCCGGCCGCAGGCATCAGGCGCCCTGTTCCGCTTTCAGAAGCCGAAAATGCGGCGCCGGCCGGCCAAGATTCCGTTTATAAATCCGCGGGGGAAGATTCCAGAAACTCCAGGGCGCTTTTCCCCCTTTAAAACGGGAAGGGAATCGGGTATACTGAAAGGAAGCGCGGCGGATATTCCGACGGAGCCGCCGCATGGAAGTCCTTAAAAAGCAAAAGGGGGATTTTTATGGCACCGAACATTCCGGAAATCGTCCTGAACGACGGCCTCACGCTGCCCGCCGTGGGGTTCGGCACCTACCGCCTGAACGGAGCGGAGGGCGTGCACGCGATGCTCTCCGCAATCGACGCGGGCTACCGCCTGCTGGACTCGGCCTTCAACTATGAAAACGAGGGCGCGGTCGGCGAGGCCGTGCGCCGCAGCAGCGTTCCCCGCGAGCAGCTGCGCATCGCCTCCAAGCTGCCGGGAAGGCACCACCGCTACCGCGAGGCGATTGCGGCGATTCAGGAATCGCTGTACCGCGCGGGTCTGAATTACTACGACCTTTATCTGATCCACTGGCCGAACCCCAGCAAAGACCTCTATGTGGAGGCGTGGCAGGCCCTGATCAGCGCAAGGCAGTGGGGGCTGGTCCGCTCCATCGGCGTCTGCAACTTTCTGCCGGAGCACATCGAGCGCCTGATAAAGGAGACCGGCGTCACGCCGAGCGTGGACCAGGTGGAGCTGCACCCGCTGTTCGCCCAGCAGAAGCAGCTGGAATGGGACCGCGCGCACGGCATCCTGACGGAATCCTGGAGCCCGCTCGGCCGCAAATCGGCGGAGCTGTTCGGCAGCAGCACGCTTCAGTCGATCGCCAGGGCGCGCGGAAAGACCGTGCCGCAGATCATCCTGCGCTGGCACGTTCAGCGCGGCGCGCTGCCCATCCCGAAGTCGGCTTCCCCCGAGCGGCAGCGCGAGAACCTCGCCCTGTTCGATTTTGAGCTGAGCCGGCAGGATATGGACGCCATCACCGCGCTGAGCCGCCCGGACGGGCGCTACAACAACCAGGACCCGGCCGTCTATGAGGAATTTTGAGGCGATATCCCCGGCAACCGCTCCGGGCCGCGGACTTTTAAAAGCCCGCGGCCCGGAATTTCATTCAGAGGCCGCCCCCCGGGCGGCTCAGGACTTCGCCCGGATATAGCGGTCGATGGATTTTGCGGCGTCTTTTCCGCCGCCCATGGCGAGGATGACCGTCGCGGCTCCGCTCACGGCGTCGCCGGCGGCATAGACGCCCTCGCGCGTCGTCTCCATCGTGTTGTCCTTCACGACGATGCAGCCGCGCTCGTTGGCCTCCAGCCCTTTGGTCGCCGAGCGAATCAGCGGGTTGGGCGAGTTGCCGATCGCCATCACGACGCAGTCGACGGGCAGCGAGAAGTTGGAGCCCTCAATCGGAATGGGCCTGCGGCGGCCGGAAGAATCCGGCTCGCCGAGTTTCATATGGATGCATTCGATGGAGGCCACCCGGCCGTTCTCGTCCCCGTGGATTTTGACCGGATTGGAGAGAAAGTCGAAGATAACCCCCTCTTCCTTCGCGTGGTGGACTTCCTCCCGGCGCGCCGGCATCTGCTCTTCCGCGCGCCGATACACGACGGAGACCGTTTCGGCGCCCAGGCGCAGGGCCGTGCGCGCCGCGTCCATCGTCACGTTGCCGCCGCCGACGACGGCGACTTTCTTCGGCTTGAGAATCGGCGTGTCGTAGTCCTGCCGGTAAGCCTTCATCAGGTTGACCCGCGTGAGGAACTCGTTGGCGGAGTAGACGCCCACAAGGCCCTCCCCCGGGATGTTCATGAACCTCGGAAGGCCGGCCCCCGTGCCGATGAACACGGCCTCAAAGCCGTTCTCGAACAGCTCGTCGACCGAAAGGACCTTGCCGATCACCATGTCCGTTTCAATCTTGACGCCCTGCCGCCGGAGGCTGTCGATCTCCCGCTGCACAATCTCCTTGGGCAGGCGGAACTGCGGGATGCCGTACATCAGCACGCCGCCGGCGGCGTGCAGGGCCTCGAACACCGTGACCGAGTACCCCATGGCGGCAAGGTCGCCCGCGCAGGTCAGGCCAGCCGGCCCGGACCCCACCACGGCGACCTTATGCCCGTTCTTTTCGACCTTGTACTGCTCGTCCCTGCCGTGCTTCATGTGCCAGTCGGCGGCGAAGCGCTCCAGCCGGCCGATGCCGACCGGGTCTCCCCTGCGCCCGCGGACGCAGTTCTTCTCGCACTGGTTCTCCTGCGGGCACACGCGCCCGCACACGGCGGGCAGCGAATTCGTCAGCCGGATGGTGTGGTAGGCGCCCTCCGCATCCCCCTGCGCGATGGAGCGGATGAAATCCGGGATATGCACGCCCACCGGGCAGCCGCCGACGCACGGCTGGTTCTTGCAGTGCAGGCAGCGCGCGGCCTCCCGCTTCGCCAGCTCCTCCGTGTAGCCGAGGGCCACCTCGTCGAAGTTCTTGCTGCGGACCTCCGGCGCCTGTTCGGGCATCGGGGTCTTGTGAGGATTCATATCAGGCATTTTTGGCTTCCTCCAGTAGGCGGCATTTGAACTCCTGCGCGGACTTCCGCTCCATTTCCGAATAGGTTCTGGAGCGCCGGATCGCCTCGTCGAAGTCCACTTCCTGCCCGTCGAAATCGGGGCCGTCCACACAGGCGAACCGGGTCTTTCCGCCGACGGTCAGCCGGCAGCCGCCGCACATGCCGGTCCCGTCAATCATGATGGGGTTCATGCTGATGATGGTCTTGATGCCGTACTTTTTGGTCAGGTTGCAGACGGCGCGCATCATCACGAGCGGACCGATGGCGACGACAAGGTCATAGCCCGCCCCCGCCTCGATGTTCTTTTTGAGCGCGTCGGTCACGAACCCCTTGTGTCCGTTGGAGCCGTCGTCCGTCATGAGAAACAGCCGGTCGCTCGCCGCCCGCATCTCATCCTCCAGGATAATCAGGTCTTTGGTGCGGAACCCGGCGATGATGTCCACCTTCGCGCCCCGGGCATGCAGGGTCTTGGCCTGCGGATACGCGATGGCGCAGCCGGCCCCGCCGCCGATGACCGCGGCGTTCTGGTACCCCTCCAGGTGGGAGGGCTTCCCCAGCGGACCGACGAAGTCGAGGATGGAATCCCCCTCGTTCAGCTGGTCCAGCAGCAGGGTCGTCTTGCCGACGATCTGGTAAATGATCGTCACCGTGCCCTGCTCCCTGTCGTAGTCGGCAATGGTCAGCGGGATTCTCTCGCCCTGCTCGTTCACGCGCAAGATGATGAACTGACCCGCATGGGCCTTTCTGGCAATCAAAGGAGCCCGTACCACCATAAGGGTCATGGAATCGTTCAGCCTGCGCTTTTTCAGGATTGGGAACATGATTAGGCCTCTCCTTCCCGCAGAATTGAACACTGATTTCTGCATCCTTATTATACACGTTTTCCCGGCCGCATTGCAACCGAAAAAAGCCCTATCTTTTTTCTGCTTACAAAAAAAGAATGCGGCCCCCGCGCCGCATCATCAGTAGGCCGCGCTCAGCGGGTTCGGGACGCCGTACGCCTTGTTTTCGAGGTCGTCGATAAACTGGATGGCCTTGCCCGCCCCCAGCGCCACGCAGTCCTGCGGGTCGTCGGCCACGGTGACCTTCATCCTCGTCTTTTTGGCCAGGAGCCTGTCCAGCCCATAGAGCATGGCCGAGCCGCCCGTGAGGACCATGCCGTCGGTGTAGATGTCGCCCATCAGCTCCGGCGGCGTTTTTTCCAGCATCTCCTGAATTGTGCGGACAATCTGCATGGCGCTGTCGATCAGCGCCTCCAGCGCCTCGTCGCTGGAAAGGTCCACCCACTGCGGCAGACCGGTCATGGCGTTGCGGCCCTTGACGCGGAAAGTGAGCAGCTCCTTGCGCGGGAACACGCAGCCGACGGCGATTTTCGCACTCTCCGCCATGCGCTGGCCGATAATCAGGTTGTATTTGCGGCGGATGTATTTGACGATGGCCCCGTCGAACGCATTCCCCGCCACTTTCAGGGAGCGCGAAACGGCGATGCCCCGGAGCGAAAGGACCGCCATGTCCGTCGTGCCGCCGCCGACGTCCACCACCAGCACGCCGTGCGGGGCCGAAATGTCCATCCCGGCCCCCATGGCCGCCGCGACCGGCTCCTCAATCAGGCAGATTTTGCGCATCCCGGCCGCGCTGACGGCGTCCACCACCGCGCGCTTTTCCACTTCCGTAATCTTGCAGGGCACGCTGACCACCACGCGGGGCATCACGACGCGCCCCGCGTTGATTTTCTTGAGGTACACGGAAATCAGATACCGCGCAAGGTCAAAGTCTGAAATCACGCCGCCGGAAAGCGGGTGGGAAACCCGTATCCGGGCCGAGGTGCGCCCCACCATGGCATACGCTTCCCTGCCGGTCGCGACCACCGCGTTCGTTTCGGCGTTCACCGCCACGACGGCGGGCTCGTTCAGAACGATTCCCTTTCCGTCCAGATAAATTTTAACGTTAGAAGTTCCGAGATCTATCGCGATATCCGTACTCAGCACTCCCTTGCATTCATTTTCAGGCCGCCTGCCGCCGACGCCGGCGGAAGGCCGCGAAAACCGGTCCAAATTTACCGGAAAAGCCGCATTTCCCCGGTTTTTTAGTTTTTCTGCACCGTATTTGTTTTATTATATTACATTGCGGGCTGCTTTTCAACCCGTTCCTCCGGGGTTCGCGCAACCGCGGCGCACGCGACGGACGCCGCGCCGCCCGCGAGCAGAGCCTCGCAGCACGCGGCCAGCGTGGCGCCTGTGGTCACGATGTCGTCGATGAGCAGAACCTGTTTTCCCGCGGCGCAGCCGCCGAGCGGGCGGTAAACGCCGCGCACGTTGCGCGCGCGCTCCTCCCTGCCGAGAAGATGCTGGGGGCGGTTGTCCGCCGCCTTTTTCAGGCAGGCGGCATAGGGAAGGCCCAGCACCGCCGCCGCGCGGCGGGCCACCAGCTCGGACTGGTTGTAGCCGCGCTCCCTGCGCCTTCGCTCCGAAAGGGGGACGGCCGTCACAAGCCCGGCGGGCGGCAGCTCCCGCCGAACGGCCCGCGCGAGCCGCTCCCCGTAAAATTCCGCGTACTGCCTGCGGCCGCCGAATTTAAAGCGGAGAATGGAATCCCGCACCCGGCCTTCGTAGGGATACAGGACCGCACAGGGGATATTCTGCCCGCAAACGCGCAGATTTACACCCGGCGTTTTCTCCGCCCGCTCCAGCTGTGCCGCGCACGCCTCGCAGACCGACGCGCCGGGCGCGACGATGCCGTCGCAGAGCACGCACCGCGGCGGAAAGAGCAGGTCCGCGCAGAACCGCAGCGCCTTTTCAAGCTTCCGGTTCATTTCCGGCCCCTTCCGTCAGAAAATGCGCCAGGCCGGTATAGCGCCGCGTCTTGCGGTCGTTTTCCACCATGGCGCGGATGCTCTCCTGCCTGCCGGCGAGAATCAGCAGGGACTTCGCCCGCGTCACGGCGGTGTACAGCAGGTTGCGGTACTGAAGCTGCGGGGCCCCGCGGAAGACGGGCATGACCACGGCGGGGAATTCGTTGCCCTGGCTTTTATGCACCGTCATCGCATAGGCGGGCTCCAGCTCCGCGGCGGCCTCCAGCTCATACTGGACGGTGCGGTCGTCCATGCGGACGGTCATCACGGACGCGCGCCGGTCGATGCCGAGCAGGACGCCGAGGTCGCCGTTATAGACCCCCTCGCCGCAGGTGCCGTCGTCGCGCGTCCACGGCAGGCTGTAGTCGTTGCGGACCTGCATGACCTTGTCCCCCTCGCGGAACAGGGTCCCGTTCAGCGTGATTTCCTTTTTCTTTCCGTCCGCCGGGTTAAGGGCCTGCTGGAGCCTGCGGTTCAGCTCCCCGGTGCCGAGCGCGCCCTTTCTGCCGGGCGCGAGGACCTGGATGTCGGTCATCGGCGAATAGCCGTAGCTGGCCGGCAGGCGGCGGCTGCACAGGTCGACAATCAGGTCGGAGACTTCGGCGGGCGTCCGGCACGGCAGAAAGAAAAAGTCCGCCGTATGGACGGCAAGCTGCGGCATCTTCCCCGCCACGATGCGGTGCGCGTTCGTGACGATCAGGCTGCTCATCGACTGGCGGAAAACCCGTTTGAGCTGCACGACCGGCAGCAGGCCGGAGGCGATCAGGTCCCCCAGCACGTTGCCGGGGCCGACGGACGGGAGCTGGTCGCAGTCCCCCACCAGAACCAGCCGGCAGCCGAGCGGCAGCGCGCGGAGCACCGCCTCGAACAGCCCGGCGTCGACCATCGAAAGCTCGTCGACAATCAGCGCGTCGCACTCCAGCAGATTTTTCTCGTTCTTTTCAAACTCCGGCCGGTCGTTCTCGTCCCACTTGACCTGCAGCATCCGGTGGATGGTTTTCGCCTCCTGCCCCGTCAGGTCCGCCATGCGCTTCGCCGCCCTGCCGGTCGGCGCGGCGAGAAGGACCTTCTCCCCCTTGGCCTTCAGGATGCGGATGATGGCGTTCAGGGTGGTGGTCTTGCCCGTTCCGGGGCCGCCGGTCAGAATCAGCATCCCCCTGGAGAGCGCCTCCCGCACCGCCTGCTTCTGCATCTCCGCGTACCGGATGCCCTGCTCCGCCTCGACGGCGGAAAGGTACCCGTCCACGCCGGTCAGCGGCTGCGCCGGAAAGCGCAGCATCATCCGGATGCGGCCGGCGATATACACTTCGGACCGGTACAGCGCGGGCGTGAACAGGAACTCCCGGCCGTGAAAATCGCGGGAGACGAGGCTGCCGTCCGCTTTGAGGTCCTCCAGCGCGGCGGAGACGAGCTCCAGCCCGACGCCGAGCATGCGGGCCGCCGCCGGCAGCAGCTTGTCCGCCGGCAGGCAGGTGTGGCCGTTCCCCTCGTTGTGCCTCAGCACATGGACGAGGCCCGCCCGCAGGCGGCAGGCGTCGTCCGCCGGATGGTTCAGCGAGGCCGCGATGCGGTCCGCCCGCGCAAAATCGACCGACAAGCCCTCCCCGCACAGGCAGTACGGGTCCTCGCGCACGCGGTCGGCAGCCTGCGCGCCGTAGGCCCGCCAGACGCGCACGGCCTCTTCCGGCGTGATGCCGTAGCCGCCCAGCTCCAGCATGATCTCACGGATTCCGCCCATCCGGCGGAACTCCCCGCCGATTTTCTCCGCCTTGGCCGGCGTGATGCCGCGGATGGAACTCAGGCGCTGCGGCTCCTCTTCGAGGACTTTGAGGGCGCCGTCGCCGAACGCCTCCACAATCCGCTTCGCCGTGCCCGGCCCCACGCCCTTGACCGCGCCGGAGGATAAGTACTTTAAGATGGCGGCCGCGTCCGCCGGGCCGGAGCGCTCCAGCGACCGCACCTGGAACTGGGGGCCGTAGGTCTGGCTGTTCACCCATTTTCCGACGACGCGCAGCCGCTCGCCCACGCCCACGAACGGCATGGTGCCGACGGCCGTGACCAGCTCTTCCCCGTTGTTCATCTCGATGACGGCATAGCCGTTTTTTTCGTTCCGAAACACGACCGACTCCACAGAACCGGCCATTTCAAGCAGTGTTCCGCTTTCCATGGAATCCCTTCCCGGCAAAAATATTCCCGGTTCAGTATAGCCCATCCCCTAAAGATTTGCAAATCGCCCGGACCAGTACTCCTGAAACTCCGCCGGCGTCATCAGAAGGATGCCGGGGGTCTCGGAGCAGACGAGCTCGCAGATGCGCCGCGTCTCTTCGTCCATGCCCGCATCCAGGCAGACCACCTGCACGTCGTCGCAGAACCACCGGGCGCGCTCCGACGCGCTGCGCAGGGCCGCCTCCGCCTGCTCGTCGTGGCCGGAAAAGGAAAGCACAAGGTAGAACCTGCCCGGATTGTCCGTTTTGAGCAGGGAGAACAGAACCGCCCGCAGCAGCTCTATGATTCCGACAACCGCGAGAAAAGCCACCAGAACCCGGAAAAGAACGACGGACATAAAATCACCCCGCCACATCCTATGCGGCGGGGTGAGATCGGGTTCGGTTGTTATTTTTTGAGGGCCGCTTTGAGCGCTTCCGTCTTGTCGCGCCGCTCCCACGGCACGTTCAGGTCCTCGCGGCCTATCTGGCCGTAATTGGAGAGCGCGCGGTAGATGGGCCTGCGCAGGTCGAGGTTGCGGATGATGGCGCTGGGGCGAAGGTCGAACACCTTCCGCACGGCCTGCGCGAGCGCCTCGTCGCCGTACTGCGACGTGCCGAAGGTGTCGACCGCGACGGAGATGGGCCGCGCGACGCCGATGGCGTAGGCAAGCTGCACCTCGCACCTTTTGGCGAGGCCGGCCGCCACGATGTTTTTGGCCACGTACCGCGCGGCATAGCTTGCGGAACGGTCCACTTTGGTGGGGTCTTTGCCGGAGAAGGAGCCGCCGCCGTGCCGGCCGTACCCGCCGTAGGTGTCGACGATGATTTTCCGGCCGGTCAGGCCGCTGTCGCTGACCGGCCCGCCGATGACGAACCGGCCCGTGGGGTTGATGAAGTATTTCGTGCCGCTGTCCAGCCATTTCGCCGGAATCGCGGGGCGGACCACATGCTCGACGATATCGCGGCGAATCTGCTGGAGCGTCACGTCCGGGTCGTGCTGGGCCGAAACGACCACCGCGTCCACGCGCACCGGCGTGTCGCCGTCGTACTGGATGGTGACCTGGGTCTTGCCGTCCGGGCGCAGATACGGGAGCGTGCCGTCCTTGCGCACCTGCGCCAGCCGCTTGGAGAGCTTGTGCGCGAGCGAGATGGCCAGCGGCATCAGTTCCGGCGTCTCGTCGCAGGCGTAGCCGAACATCATGCCCTGGTCGCCGGCGCCGAGGCGGTCGTCCGCGTCCGTCGCGCCGTTCTGGGCTTCATAGGACTGGTTGACGCCCTGGGCGATGTCCGGCGACTGGACGTCGATGGACGTCAGCACGCCGCAGGTGGAGCCGTCGAATCCGTAATCCGGCTTGTTGTACCCGATCCCGTTCACGACCTCGCGTGCGATGGAGGGGATGTCCACATAGCAGCTCGTGGAAATCTCGCCCATCACGTGAATCACGCCGGTCGTCGCGGTCACTTCGCAGGCCACGTGCGCGTCCGGATCCTGCGCGAGGATGGCGTCCAGCACGGCGTCGGCGATCTGGTCGCAGATTTTGTCCGGGTGTCCTTCGGTCACGGACTCGGATGTAAAAAATCGTTTTGACATAGAAGAACCTCCAACTTATGATAAAATATAAAAATACCGTTCGGAAAGCCGAACGGTATTGCACGCAAACCTCATCTTTCGGTTTCCCGCAGGATTTGGCACCTTGCATAAAGCAGGTTGCCGGACATCAAAGGGCCTGTTCCCTCCGTCGCTCTTGATAAGGGGAATATTCAGTTGTATATGTTTTATATGAAAACAAAAGTTATTATAGCATGAAATTTTTTCGGAGTAAACATACAAAATTGCCGAGGTGTCAAAAAATGCCGGGATGCGGCTGAATTTTTTCCCCGCGCCTCCGGTTTTTCCACGCATCCGGAACCGGCCCGGGCCGCGCTTGCAATGCGGCGCAGAATGGGATACAATAAGGCAAATCTTGCGGTCCCGCGGCTCGCCGCGGGACCGGGAAGGCCGGGAAACAAAAAAAATGAGCATCTTCGACATCATAGGGCCCGTGATGGTGGGGCCTTCCAGCTCGCACACAGCCGGGGCCGTGAAAATCGGATTCATCACCCGCAAGCTGCTGGGCGAAAAGCCGAAAAAAGCGGAGCTGCTGCTGCACGGCTCCTTCGCCGCGACGGGCCGGGGGCACGGCACGGACCGCGCCCTCGCCGCCGGGCTGCTGGGGATGAAGCCGGACGACGAGCGGATTCCCGAGAGCTTTCAGATCGCCGCAAAAGAGCAGATGGACATTCAGGTCGGCACCGTCGCCCTGCGGAACGTGCACCCCAACACCGTGCTGCTCAAAGTGGAGGGCGTCAGCGGCCGCAGACTGGAGGTCGTGGCCTCCTCCGTCGGCGGCGGAAAAGTCAAAATCTGCCGGCTCGACGGAATCGAAACCAATTTTTCAGGGGACCGGCCGACCCTTGTGGTGCACAACATCGACCGGCCCGGCCACGTGGCGGCGGTGACGGCCCTGCTGGCCGCCCGCGGCGTCAACATCGCGACCATGCAGCTTTACCGGGACACGCGCGGCGGCTATGCGGTGATGGTGCTGGAATGCGACCAGCCGATTCCCGCGGATTCGCTCGCCTCGCTCGCCGAGATGGACGGCATCCTGAAAATCACCTACCTGAACCTGGACAAGGAGGAGGAAAAAAATGCCGGCTGAATCCATTTCCGAGCTGCTGAAGGCCGCCGAAAAGCAGCATCTGCCCCTGTGGGAAGTCATCCTGAGAAACGACCTTGCCGAGAGCGGAAAAAGCCGGGAGGCATCCCTGCGGCAGATGGCCGCCCTGTGGGAAGCCATGAAGCACGCGAGCCGGAGCTACAGCGGGCGGGCGCGCTCCTCCAGCGGGCTGGTGGGCGGCGACGGCGCAAAGATGGCCGCGTACGCCAAAAGCAAAAAGGGCGTCGGCGGGTTCCTGATAGACCGAATCGCCGCCGAAGCCCTGCGGATGGGCGAGAGCAACGCCTGCATGAAGCGGATTGTGGCCGCTCCGACGGCCGGCTCGTGCGGCGTGCTCCCCGCCGTGCTGATTCCCCTGGCGGAACGGGAAAATATTCCCGATGAAGAAATCGTGCATGCGCTTTACGTCGCGGCGGGGTTCGGGCAGGTCATCGCCGCGCGCGCTTCGATTTCCGGGGCGGAAGGCGGCTGCCAGGCCGAAATCGGCGCCGCCTCCGCCATGGCGGCCGCGGCGCTGGCGAGCCTGAAAAAGGGCGCCCCGCAGACGAGCGCCCACGCCTGCGCCATGGCGCTGATGAACCTGCTGGGCCTGGTCTGCGACCCGGTGGCCGGCCTGGTCGAAATTCCCTGCGTCAACCGCAACGTCGTCGGCGCGCTGAACGCCGTCGCCTGCGCCGACATGGCGCTGGCGGGAATCCGCAGCCGCATCCCGGCCGACGAGGTGATCGACGCCATGCGCGCCGTGGGGGAACAGATGCCCCCTTCCCTGCGGGAAACCGGGCAGGGCGGCGTCGCCGCAACCCCCGCGGGGCTGGCGGCGGCGCGGAAGCTGCGGGAGGGGTGACTATTTTTTCGGCACGGGATGGCGCGGATGCTTCCGGACCACTTCGGCGCCCTCATAGATGGCGGTGAGCACGTCGATTTCGGCCTGGCTGGACATCAGCCCGACTTTTGCGAGCGCCCTGCCCGTATCCGTGCTGACGTATTTCGGCGCGAGGCGGTTCAGCGCGTAGGAGATAATATCCCGCCGGCACTGGTCGCATTTGCAGCAGTTCAGGTCGTCGATGACCTCGTCCAGCTTCATGGTCACAAAATCTTCCATAATGTTCTGATACTTCATAGCCAAGATTCACTTTTCCTCTTTCCGCACCGGGAAACCCTGCTGAAGAAACGGCTTTCGCTTACAGGGATACTATACCATCCCGGGCGGAAAAAGTAAACAGTATTTTTTGCAGATTTATCCAAATTCGTACGCTTACCGGCCGGGCGCGGCGGCTTTCGGATGGAAAACGCCAGGTCATTCTGCCCCATTAAATTGATTTTGCGGACGGAATATGGTATAATTTCAGCATTCCGTTTTGCCGCTGTGGCGAAATTGGCAGACGCAAGGGACTTAAAATCCCTCGGTGGCAACACCGTGCCGGTCCGAGTCCGGCCAGCGGCACCAAACAGGAGCCCTGATGAACACTGGATTTTACAGTATTTATCAGGGCTTTTCTTTTTCCTATAAAATCAACTCAAAATGCTTCAAAATAGCTCAAATGGCGTAATTTAGGAATGGACTAAACTTCGATACAAGCATAAAAGTAAGGCTGCCGGCAATGAACCGGCAGCCTGTTTTCGCGAGTGGTCGTACAGGGGCGCCCGCCCGCCTCAGAGCGTTTATCGTACAACTTTTATGGCCCTATGTATCCCCTTAATAAGCGCCTTATCGGTTGTACAGGTTTTGCGGCAGATACAGCCGCAGCATCCGTTCCAATTCATAGGGCTTGTTGCCGCGCTCTCCCTTATAGCAGCACGGCCGGATTATAGACTCCCATTTGCCCCACGGGACGATTCGCCCAAGCTGCGCCAGAAATTCCTTTTTCTCTGCCCGCACCTGCGCCAGTTCATTGCTCAGGCCGGACAGACTCATCTGTTTATCCATACGCTTATTTTACCGTA
>ENA-UOOI01001402-UOOI01001402.1-fermentation-metagenome-genome-assembly--contig:-NODE-1402-length-25359-cov-4.218622_pt1 | contig 25359 bp, 15 predicted proteins | sample MGYA00245779_ERZ724027 | MGnify/ENA primary metagenome ERZ724027 (study PRJEB28704, sample SAMN03018318) | fermentation metagenome | biome: anthropogenic terrestrial biome; feature: soil; material...
AGTCATGCTTTTTCATGCGAGCATGAAACGCAGGACCTTTTGACCCTGGTATCATTCAAATAGCTGTAATGCAAGAAACGTTGCATTACAGCTATTCTCTATAAGAAACATTCTACATTGCTTTTCATCAAAAGTACCGGCGGCATAACATGATCTTCCTGTTCCTGAATCCCCCTGCTGAGATATTTATGCATTTTTAAGACGGCCTGAGTCCCCTGATCCCAGTGAAACTGGCAGATAACAGCATTGAGAATTCCCTTTTCAAAGTAAGGGATCAGTTCTTCATAAACATCTGTACCTAATATCAAAAAATCCCTGTCGATATTCAATTCATCCACCAGTTTGCAAATACAATACGTGTTCCTTGCATTGCACATGAAAATTCCCTGAATATTTTCCCGCTGTAAGATCTCTCTGCTCTTTTTTTCGATCTCATCACTTCCGAATCCCTCCACTTTTATGAGATCATAGCCGTACTCTTTCATCTTCTCTTCAAAATTCGACGCATACACACGGTTACTGTAGATGTGCTCATCTCCACAAAATGTAAGGATCTTTCCCTTTTCTTTTCTGATTCCATAATCCATAAACTCTGCTGCCAATATACCACACCGTGCATGATCTGCCTTGATACAGCTGACCATCGAACTTTTTTCATCATAGTAGCTGGACAAAAGGACCGTAAATACACCACGCTTAGCAAACCGGCCAATCCAGATATTTGCTTTCTCACTGTCAGCCATCGTGATTAAACCATCTATCTCATCCAGTTTCTCATCATATACGCGTTCCAGTTCTCTCCATATCTGAGACAAAGGATAATCCGACTCTACAAAATCATAATAGATCTTATACTGATCCATATTCTGAGCTGCATCCTGAATCCCTTTCCAGATTCCTCTGAAATAAAAGCGATCCTCTTTGTGAGCTTTCGGCAAAACGACTACTACCTTTTTTGCCCTGCGTTTCAAGACAGATGCAGCCTCGTCAATCTGGTAATTTGTTCGGACAACCTCTTCCATAATGCGTGCCCGTGTCTCTTCACTGACTCCGCTTTTTCCATAAATAGCTCGATGAACGGTACCTAAAGAGACACCTGTCCTTTCAGCAATCTCTTTTAATGTCACCTTTTTCTTCTGCAAATATTATATAACCTCCTGTAATGAAAAATGTCAGTTTCTTGAACTTTTAATATCTGGAAGCAGCCCGCGCACCCCTTAGAAGAGCTTTAACGTTCTCAACTGGAGTTCCCGTTTCCAGATAATCTGAGCAGGCAAAGATATAGTGCCCTCCCTCTTTTCCAATGGCCATAACTTCATATGCCTTTTCTTCAATCTCTTCCGGCGATTTTTCTTTTAAAAAATGAATCTGATCAAAATTACCGAAGAGTATCAGATCCTTTCCAAAATACTTTTTGGCGTCTGCCAGGTGGTTGTCTCCTTGTGGTGATTCCGAAATAGTCTCCCACACGGTAATTCCCAGCTTTTTATATGCCGGATACAGACTTACAGCTTTCCCGCAATTGTGATAAATACACGGCTTACGCCCATCTCGAAGAATATCAATGGCTCTCTTTTCATAAGGAAGAACGTACTCTTCAAAATAATCAGATCCCATCATGCCGCCATTGGCAATGTTTCCCTGCATGCCTACACAGTCATATTCGCTCTGAATAAATATCTCATGATCCAAGCAAACCAAATCAGAGAAAAAGCTCATATAATCATCATAATAATCCTCTTCGGTTAACGCGTCAACCATCATATCCTGAACATTTATATAAGTAGAAGCGAGATTGTATACCCCTCCCATTGACCACGGGCAGGAAATTCCAAGATCCTGGATTTCCTTCTTTGCAATTTTTCCCGATTTGAGAATATGATCCACATCCTTTTTCTCTCTTCTTGGACAATATTTCTTAAATACCTCGAAATCATCCGAATCCTTGATCAGATACTCCATCGTGCTAAAGTGGATCCCGTTTAACATCTTTTCCTGGTATGGAGCCCCCTCAACCTGTTTCAAAGTTCTTTCCGGAGTTTTTACTGTAATCGTCCTCACATAATTTCCCTGAATCACATCCACGTGATTGTCTACATCCCAATTCAAAAAACTTCTCTGCAGAAAATAGGGAATTTCATTTACATACTGTCTGGTAACCAAATCAAAATCCAGTTCTTTTCGCAGAGCCACCGCATCAAAAAGGCGATCTGTGTTTTTCTTATTATAATAATAAGACAGATATTCCTCCTGAATAAACGGGCTTACCGGAACCATATCCGGTGTTTCATTATGTAACACGCATAACAATCTCTCTCTTGATGTCATAGAACCTTCTCCTCTCTACTAAATCGTTTTAGTTTAACGTTATTATAAAGAGAAACATTAATAATGTCAACAATGTTCACCGTTAAATATTACAAAAAGCCTCACTCCTCTGATACTCTCAGACGAATGAGACTCTTTCTTATCTTACTTTTTCTCTTTGACAGGAAGCGTTCTTATCTCTGCATAATGTGTATCGCAAATCCCCCAAATTCACCTGCAAGATATATGTTTTTCAGTTTCTCGTCATCGTTATAGGCGGCGGTATCCATGTTGAAGGAGAATCCTTTTTCCTTCAATTCCTCCACAGCAGAAGTCAGGTCTGCTGTGCCCAAGGCAATATGTCCGTTGGTTCCAAGGTATGGAGCCTTCATGCACTCAAAGTAAGGACCGGCAAAATCCGACTTATGTCCCATGCGTGGCTCCAGATTAAACATCGTACTCAGAAGATTAGCTAACTTTTCTGCTTCTTGCTCATTTTCCGTGTTGATGCCGACATGCAGTAATTCAAACTTATTTTTCATACCTTTACACCTCTTTATTTTTTATGAAGACGATATTGGGTTCCGGGTCATAATTCCGATATCCTCTACCGATACCTTCATTATACACCATTTTTTTAAAAAGGGAGGGGTATCTACCATATTTTGATATAATTCTTTTTGCTTTTCATCTCAGCCGCCGGCCCTACGACGCCGTCTCCTTTTTTCTTATTGTCGCCTAGATCGATATCCAGGCTCACGTCGTTTCCATCCGGACACTCATACTCTGCATCGACAATCCGAACTCGGGGAAGGGCTGCGGTAGTATAGATCTTTCCGGCAAAGATTTCAAAATCTTCAGGAAGCTCACAGGAGAGATAAACTTCATCATCTTCAGTTTCAATAATCTTTACATCTGCATGGAAATCGTGATTGATTCGGTTGGTCTCCTCTTTTTTAAATGCATTCGCACTTCCCAGATACATGTTATGATCGATATATACCGGCTGTTCCACCAGATTGAAAGACTCCGCATCCCCGGGAACCTTATGAACCTCTTCAATGTATTCTTCCAGAGAAGTCGTATAACCGTCATAATGCGCCGTTCCTACCCCTTCGGCCGAATCTTCTCCCACAAAAATATTGTTATAGAATCTGTCGTCGCCTCCATAGACAAAAGAGAAACCAGCTACTTTTGTACTATGAGGTAGATGATACTGGGTAGAACGCTCCATTTCTTTCCTATGATTCATCCTTCCGCAAATCAGGTTGTTGACATAAGCACCGCCCTGTGAAACGTTGTCGATCGAATATTTTGATGCCAGAATATTGTGATCTACAATGTAAGGCCCATGGCTGACTTCGACAAAGAAGTCCCGATTATTCTGATAAAATAGGTTTCGGCTTACCCTTGTTCCCTGTGCCTCCCAATCAAGCCACAATCCCAGAGAGCAGTTATGAATTCGGTTGTCATGGATCTGGACATCTATAGCTGCGTGAAGTTTGATTCCTGCAATCTCATGGCCATAGAATTCACGTTTTAGGGCAATGTTATAGATGTGGTTATGATAAATCTCACTGAAAACACCCCCCAGATGTCCTACGATTCCATTTTGTCCACAGTCATAGATGACATTATTCCGGACGATGTGAGAACCGATCTTCTCTTTGCTCCAGCCTGCTCTTTCCGCCGAAAAAACCGCTTCCAGCTGATATTGATAACCTGGTTTATCTTTCCGGATGGAACAATAATTATTCCCAGTTGTGGCTTCTTTTCCGATGCTGAGGGCGCTGCATTTCGCATCATGGATGATATTATCTTCTATGATCCAGCCCTTGCTCCAATTCGGACCAAGCAGTCCCGGCTGATCCCCAGTGGGCGGAGCCCAGGGTGTCGCCGCCTGTGCCATCTCAAATCCCCGGACTGTTATGTAATCGATACCCGTTTCCAAAGGATAAAAACAGGATCTTCGTACATTGATCTCCACAAACTCCTCATTCGGATCGGCCCCCTGAAAGTTTGCATAAATCGTCGTCTGGTTTTCATCTACTTTTGCAAACCACACGTATTTTGTCTGCTCTGGACTGGGAACAGAGGTAACCTTCTTTGTCCAACTGTCCATCACCTCTGTCCGTATCTTTGGATCCTCCAGCTCTTCCAGCGAATTTGCCTCGTAAAATGACATCCCATTCAAGTAAACATCCCCCAAATGCCTAGTTTCTGTGGAAACCAGCCAGTCACCAAACACTTCAAGTTCATAAGGATTATAATCTCCAAAAAAAGAATTCGGTATTGTCACCTTCCAGACGTTCCCGTCTACATTTCTCCATGAAGTAATTCTCTCAGACCCCTTAATGACAACTTTTTCGCCTTCTGCTGCCTGATAGGTAATCCTCCTTTTATTGCTAAGACCCTTAAACCTGGGTTTAACCCACTCACGATACACACCTTCGTGCACAGTCACAACATCTCCAGGCATAGCAGCCAAAGCAGCTTTGCTGATTGTCTGAAATGGCCTTTCCTTTGTGCCCGGTCCACAGTCAGACCCATTATTTGCTACATAATACTCCATATATTATCGCCTCCTGTTATTCATTACCTCCAGTATAAAAAATTGAGACTAGGAAATCTATCCATAAAATAGTATAATAATTGACAATATTAGTGATACCAGGGTCGAGAGGTTACGGTTGTTTTCATGCTCGCATGAAAACAACCATAACTTCGAGACCCGAACAGACATGAGAATGCAGTCCGACAGGACGGAATTCGAATGCCTGTAGGATTGTGTGAGCGCTTCGCGCGGAGCAATCCGTGGTATCATCAGGGTGCGGAACACCACAGGGAATCTCGTGCTCTTTTTCATCCATGAAAAAGGCATAACTCCCTACCCGCACCACACGGAAACACAGTCCGACAAGACAAATTTCGAATGCCTGTAGGATTGTGTGAGCGCTTCGCGCGGAGCAATCCGTGGTATCGCTCTACTAAAGATAAAATCTACCAAGGAGGTGGGATTATGGTGTTTTTTGAAAATCACGGAATGTCTCACGATGAATCATTTCAGGTATCAGAATTAACAGATTTTAGTTTTCCTCCTCATTTTCATCGTGCCTATGAACTGATCTATGTAAAAAAAGGAGAATTGTATGTGCGAATCGACAAAAAAGAGTATACTCTGGAAGAACAAGATCTTGTATTCATCTTTCCAAGTCAGTTTCACGAATTCAGATCGAATGGTCATTCAGATATTCTGATAATCATCTTTGCGCCTGAGTTGATCGGGGATTTTTATAACGAATACAAGAGTCGTATTCCACAGAATAATCTCCTACATGTAGCAGAACTCGCAAGTGATAAACTCACTTCTGTTTATCGGCAGAAAAGCTTTTTGTATCAGATCTGCTCGCAGCTGACAGAACAAACCTCTTTTCAGGATGTGCAGAATGCAAAACACTCAAAAATTGTCTATCAGATATTGTTGTACATAGAGAAAAATTACAGACATGAATGCAGCCTGAGAGGTGCATCAAAGACTATCGGTTACGATTACGTCTATTTGTCGAAACTCTTTTCGAGACTGATGAAAATGTCATTTACCGAGTATCTAAACCGATACCGCATCTATCAGTCATGTTATCTTTTAAGAAATACAGAGATGTCTATTGAAGAGGCTGCTTTCAGCTGCGGCTATCATCATCTGAAGACATTCTACCGCAATTTTACCGAAATCATCAAGATTACACCGGCGAAATATCGGGAGTTAAAGTAATAAGGTGATACTACGGTCTCAAAGATATGCGTACAAGAATCAAATGTTTGCTCTGATTATGCAAGCATAAACTACGCGCTAATCTACGATTATAGGTAAGATTTTTATATAATGTGATCATTTTTTTCAATATAAAATTGTATCCTTCCGTGATAATATATATACAACAGTTAAAGTAGTGTTAAAAATGGGAGGTAAACGATTATGAAAAAGAAAATGACAAAGTTATGTAGTATCTCATTGGCTGTATTGATGGCAGCCACTGCTGCTGGATGCGGATCTGACAGTCCAGAACAATCAGCTTCTAGTCAATCAGAAGCAGCAAAAAGTAAAAACAGTGACGGTAAAGAGATCTCTTACTGGAATATTGCTACAGAATCACCAGATAAAGATATTCTTGGACAGGCTGTTGATGAATTTAACTCATCAACGAAATCTGGATATTCTGTTAATGTAGTTCCCACACAAAACGATACTTATAAGGAAAAACTAGTTGTAGCAATGAGTTCCGGCGAATGTCCGGATATGTATTCTAGCTGGTCTGGAGGACCTATGTATGAATATATAGATTCAGGATTCGCTCAGCCAATCGATGATTTATTTAATAAGTCGGAAATCAAGGACAAATTAATGGACGCAGCCATTGAGCAGGCTTCATATAATGGTCATATTTATGCTGTGCCATATCAAAATGTTTCCATCTCAGGAATATTCTATAATAAAAAAATGTTTGAAAAATATAGCTTGCAAGAACCTGAGACGTTAAGCGATCTTGAAAACATCTGTGAAACCTTGAAGACAAATGATATTACTCCTTTTGCATTGGCTAACAGTTCTAAATGGACGGGATCTATGTATTTCATGAATTTAGCAGTACGTTATGGTGGATTAATGCCTTTCCAAAAAGCTGTTTCCGGTGAGGGGAAATTCACTGATGAAAGTTTTATAAAAGCTGGAAATAAAATACAAGAATGGGTAAAAGACGGCTACTTCCCTGAAGGTGTTAATTCGCTAAGTGAAGATGATGGTCAGGCCAAACAATTAATGTATCAGGAAAAGGCAGGAATGTTACTTTGTGGTTCCTGGTATACTGCAACTTTCGCCAACGACAGCAAGGAATTTTATCAGGATATCGGATGGTTTCCATTTCCCACCATAGAAGGCCCGGATGCTGATCCTGACATTCAAATTGGCACCGTTGGTGACCAGTTTATATCCTTTAGCTGTAAAGATGATAAGTTAGCAGCTGCATTTGAATGTGCTGAAGACCATTTGTCCGATGACACGATTGACACAGAAATTGAAAAAGGAAAAATACCACCAATAAAAGGGATTGAAAGCAGAATTACCGACCCTGTTACAAAGAAAATTGCGAAAACTGCGACAGAAGCGTCTGAGATTCAGTTATGGTATGATCAGTATCTCCCGCCGGCCGTATCTACAGCTCACCTTGATAGCTTGCAGGAGGTATTCGGCCTTACAAAAACACCGCAGGAAGCACAGGAAACTATGCAGGCGGCAATGGATGAGTATCTTAACTCAAAAAAATAGTAGATAGAGTTAAATCTATACTTTTCGCATATCTAAAAATCCCTGTGCTATACAGGGATTTTTAGTAAAAAGGAGTGATACGCATATGAACAAAAAAAGATCATTAGGTGCTCTGAGACAGAGAAATACGAACAGGGTGGCGGTACTTTTTCTTGCACCAGTTACTGTCCTTATGATTGTATATGTTTTTTATCCAATCATCGACACATTTATTACAAGTGCATATCAATGGAATGGAATATCAGCAGCAAAAAAATACATAGGGTTTGATAATTGGAGAAAACTTCTTGTTGATCAACATTTTTGGATTGCATTTAAAAACAATCTTATCATCATGGTTTTATCAATTGTAATCCAACTTCCAATAGGTCTTCTTCTTGCAGCCTTCCTTGATTTTGGAGGAAAAAAATTGACTATATTTAAAATCATCTGGTTTATTCCACTTCTTATGTCGTCGGTTGCTATTGGATTCCTTTTTACCTATGCACTTGCTACGAATGGCGGTATGGTCAGCACAATTTCAAATCTGTTCGGGAGAGGGAATATAGACCTCCTGGGAAATCCTAAGACGGCTTTGGTGACAGTTATATTGGTTATCTGCTGGCAGTTTGTACCTTTTTACATGGTTTATTTCATGGCTGTATTTACCAATATTCCAATCGACGTTTTCGAAGCAGCAAGAATAGATGGTGCCACAAAAGGACAATACTTTTGGAAGATAGCTCTTCCTCTTTTATATCCTTCGATTAAAAGTGCTGCAATTCTTTCAATGGTTGGATCTTTAAAATACTTTGATTTGATTTATGTTATGACAGATGGCGGTCCTGGGACTTCTACAGAATTGATGGCTACTTACATGTATAAACAATCTTTTAAAACTTTTAATATGGGCTACGGTTCTGCAGTCGCGGGAGGCATGTTTATACTGATTACAATGGTTTCACTACTCACTATGAAGTTGCTGAATGGAAGGAAGGAGAACTGAGCTATGGACAAGTACAAAAAAAGTAAACGTAATAGTATCTTTGCATGGACGATAGCAATGATTCTGGCAATTATATGGCTGATAATATCTCTCTTACCTTTCATCTTCATGGTCTTGAATTCATTTAAAGAAAAATTTGAAATGCTTTCAAAGGGCGTGTTTCAACTTCCAGAGAAATTAAATTGGAGTAACTACACAGAGGTTCTATCTGGCGGATTTTTAAATTACTTTAAAAATAGCGTAATTGTGCTGGCAATCTCTCTGGTCTTGTTATTATTTATTGCTGCATGTGCCTCATACCCACTTGCAAGATTTAATTTTAAGCTGGCAAATCCAATTTATTCACTCATTGTAGCCTGTATGTCCATCCCCGTACACATTACCCTGATACCAGTCTTTAAAATGTCCAAGACAGCAGGGCTTTATGACTCCATCTGGGCGTTAATTGGCCCATACATCGCATTTGCAGTGCCAATTTCTGTCTTTATATTGACAAGTTTTATGCGTGAAATACCAAGAGAAATCGAGGAGTCTGCTGAGATTGACGGCTGCGGCAAAATCAGAATGTTCTTTTCGATCATATTGAATCTTTCAAAACCCGGTCTTGCAACTCTGGCCATCTATAATGGAGTTAACATGTGGAATGAATTTTCATTTGCCTATACCTTGACACAGTCTTCTGAGAATCGCACTCTCCCCTTGGCAATCTGGGAATTTCAGGGACAATATTCTATGAATACTCCGATGATTATGGCTGTTCTTACATTGACATTATTACCGATGATTATCATGTTTATTGTTTTTCAGGATAAGTTAGTCAAAGGTATGACTGCCGGAGCCGTTAAAGGATAACGAAGAAATACGAATTCCAGGAGCTACTGTTTCTTTCATGAAACAGCAGCTCTTTGGCATTTTCTGTACTTAGTTTGGGAGGATACGAAAGTGAAAAAGTTGATGAACAGTTTTAATCAATGGAGATTTGATAAGAAAATACAGCTTCTGGTAAGTACATCCATTGTTCTTACTACTTTTCTCGTTCTTATCGTCTCCACTACATCTACAGTCAGATTCATGAAGGTTCAGTCTACAGAGTTGCTGCAGGCACAAAACAACACAATCGCTGAGAATTTCCGTAACTCTTTGGATAATTATAAGAAGCTGGCAATAGCAGTTGTATTGGACACCTCTATACAACAGTTTTTAAAGTCCGATAGCGGAAACACTGCCAGCTACATTGACAACAAGAATAATGCAAACAATACCTTATCTAGCATTGTCAATATGCACTCTGATCTAAATTTTATAGCCGTAGTGGATGATCAGTCAGGGGAATACTTATATAAAGGCGAGCAGACAATATACAACAGTAATTTTATCCAAACCTACAGTAAGGATTACGAATCTTGCAAACCAGCAAACTCCAGCACTATGCGGGTATCTTTTAACAATGCCTATTATGATGGAAATAAGTATTCTCTAAATGTTTATTTTCCCATATATGATACCGGAAATCTAATGGGAGAACTAGGTCTTCTCTGCATGAATTTTACGGATCCAAGCTTACAGCAAATAGCAGAAAATAATAATTCATCCAATTTGAACACTGTTGTCATAGACTTAGACGGTGATCTTCTTGCAACAAACGAGAAGGATAAAATTGGTTCAAAAACAAATTATATCTCAAATATTTTTGAAGAATCAGGACACTTTCGAAAAAATGGTATGATTTACTTTTTTCAAAAGATCAATAAATGGGATTTTTATATTGTAAGCAGCGTTTCAGCGATGTACTTATATCACGGAAGCATAACTGCCATTCTTTTCATGTGCACAATTACCATTCTAATGGTTATCACAAATATGTATATCATTAAAAAGATCATCCAAAAATTATATAAACCTTTAGAAAATGTCGTCAGCAAAATGGATTCTGTCGCCTCTGGCTCTTTAAAAACACGCATTGATAGTGAGCGCATGGGTGACGATTTTACAAAACTGGCGGAAGGATTCAACTCCATGATGGACAAAATCCAGGAACTTATGGAACAGGTAAAACTGGAGCAGCATCAGATGGAACAAATAAGATTTAATGCTCTTCAATCTCAAATCCAACCACATTTTCTCTATAATACACTTGACTGTATTCACTGGCAGGCAATGGCAGATGGAAACACTGAAATATCCACCCTCGTAAAAGCTCTGGCAAAATATTATAGAATCTGTCTCAGTGAAGGGCATGACATAATCTCCTTAAAACAGGAATTAGAACATGTTGAAAATTATCTAATTATCCAAAATATGCGCTATGATAATATTATTGACAACAAACTTGATATCGATCAGAATGTCTTAGATTCAATGATTCCCAAGTTAACATTACAGCCACTGGTAGAAAACTCCATCTATCATGGTATAAAAGTCAGAGAGGGAAAAACAGGAACAATTTATATAAAAGTCCAACAGCTCAGTAAAAATATTGTTATAACTCTAGCTGACACTGGTACAGGAATGTCCGAAGAGAAAGTCGCCGAACTAAATTCACAACTCTCTTTACATGATGATTCTTTTGGATATGGTGTGAGAAATGTCAATAAAAGAATTCAGCTTCTTTATGGTGACAACTATGGGCTGCATTATTATAAAAACACCTCCGGCGGAGTAACTGTAAAGATTTCTTTTCCCTACAGAACCAAAGACATGAATACTGCAATAAGAGGTGAGTTGGATTATGTATAAAATATTAATTGTGGATGATGAGCGAATGATAAGAATGGGTATGAAAAATGCAATTTGCTGGGAAAAATTGGGAATCAGCAACGTGTTTACTGCTTCCTCAGGCACCCATGCACTCAATATAATACAGGCATATACGCCAGAAATTATGATCACCGATATTAATATGACAGAGATGACAGGACTTGAACTTATCGAACGTGCCAAAGAGCTGGCACCTCAAATACGTGTCCTGGTTGTCACCGGTTATAATGATTTCGAATATGCAAGAAAAAGTCTGCGCCTAAATGTTCAGGATTTCTTCCTAAAACCCATCGATGAAGATGATCTGAGTGATGCAGTAAGACAGCAGGTAACATATCTGGATGAAATAAGGAGCAGGGAGAAGAACAAAATATTAATTGAACGAACGCAGGGTTCTACTCAGCAAAATAAACTGGAAGAAATGATGCGTACCCTTATTCATAATGATAATTTCAAAGAAGCAGCACTGACACAAATAAACAAAAAATATCATTTTGATCTCAATATCTCTCTTCGTTTAGCATTGATTGTGCCAGAATTATCTATAGACTCTCATCCAATCAGCAGCAATCTACAATCCCTGTCTGTCAAAAACATCTGTATTGGTATGATTGATTCTGAGGAAGCAGGAATCACTTTCGTCGACAAAGATGGTACCATTGCAATTGCATTTTTTGAAGGCAAAGAAGATAAGGTTGTTCTGGAAGAGATTCAGCAATTATCTGATATTTTAAGAGATGAACTAGATAGTAAACCCAAGATTGTAGTGGGAAGTACTGTGCAGGGTTTTGTAAAATTACATATCTCCTATAATGACGCCAAATATCTTCTAAACAATGAAAGAAAGGACATCCGAAACATTATCCAAAGTCTTGGTGTTGAAAGCAGAAACAAATTATTTTTTGATGTTTTTGCAGAACTAAAAGACATTATGATCACCAGTATTGGAAGCACAGAGCGAGTTTTAAAATCATTTGACACATTTACAAAAGCTGCCAAATCCTATAACCTATCCAAGTCAATGACGAGAAGATGTTGTTTTGAATTAGCGTCCAGTACTTATTACTCCTATCTGGAAAATTCTGGTGACGGGGAAAGCCTCAAGCTAGATTCACTCCTAAAAAGTTTAACCACTTCAAGCAAAGAAGATGCTTCCGAAATAACTCGCCAATATATCTCTCAGCTTCTGATAAAGGGGGAAGAAAATGGGCATGAACTTATTACTTCTGCCAAACATTACATTTCCGAACACTTGACAGAAGATTTGTCTGTATCTAATATTGCTGAATATTTATATGTCAGCCCCAGTTATCTGTCCCGTATTTTCAAAAGGGTTACAAAAGAAGGTTGTAACGAATACATCACACGAAAACGAATAGAGAAAGCCAAGTATCTTCTTGAAAATACGAATTTAAAGACTGGAAAGATTGCCATGATGGTTGGATACCACGATATAAACTATTTTTCTCTTGCTTTTAAAAAGCAAACAGGTAAATCACCTACCAAATATAGGGAAACTTTACATGAATATAATCAAAGCTATTGTCGTTCACAATAGACAATATATCTCTGATAATTATATCCCAATGGATTGCAGGTACTTAAGGTCACCAGGTCGCGGCCGGGCTGTATCAAAATCTGGTCAATATCACTGGGGGCAATGATCTTTATCTTATCCACTTTATAGGTAAGTGTTTCTCTGAAATTGGTGATAGATACCGTGTCGCCAAGCTCTAGTTTATGAATATTGCGAAACATCTCTGCCTGAAAGGAACCGCGGTGCGCCGCTATGACGCAGTTGGTATTTTCCCCTCCGATTGGCAGACTGGTCTGTGACAAATGAGCGGCACCTTTTTCCATATTATCGTGACTGGCGCCTAGATATATCGGCATCCGAACCTTTAATTTTGGTATGTCGATATGTCCCACTATGTTTTCAGCAAAACCAAACTGCGTCAGATCGAAACTGGGCTGCTCGTAGGCAAAGGGATCTGTAAGACCAGACTGCCCGGTTTCAAACAGATTTTTATTATATTCCTGCATACGCCGGTATAGTTCTTCATAGGGATCTGAGTCATCCACTTGCTCTGCCCGGTTTTTCTCTGAAGGGTCAGTTACTTCTTTCTGTAAAGGATCTTTCCCATAATCAGCCACTGCTTCCTGAAATTCCCCGATGGCGGCATCCGCTTTTCTCTGATACAGAAAATTCAGAATGGACGGCCAGCTGATCGCCAGGATTCCGGCCGTCAGCAGGATGCAGGCCAAGATGGTCAATACTTTCCTTTTTTTATTCCCTGACTTCATATTTTTCATCGTTTTCTACCTTATTTGCGATCTTTTCTCTTTCTTCTCACCCTTTTTTTCATAAAGATGATGAAGATGAGAAAGACCAATAGGAGAATCACGGCGATCTCCAACATCAGCAGTTCCTTGGCAGACATTCCTTTTTTCTCTTTTTTCTGCTTCTCCACTTCTTCCTTGTGATATTCCGTACGGACTCCGCGGACCAGAAGTCGATGGCTGTTAATTCCATACGGTGTACACGTGACTAATGTCACATGATCTTCCCCCGGAATCGGATCAAGGGGTTTTACATCCTCCGGCTCCACCACAAGAATACTGTCGACCTCGTATGCCAGTGTCTGATTCAGGATGCGCAGCAAAAAGAGATCTCCCTCTTTCATCTCTGTCAGATCGTCGAAGAGCTTCGCATTCGGAAGTCCTGTGTGTCCGGTCAGGACTGCATGAGTGCCCGATCCTCCGACGGGAAGTGCTGTCTGGCGGATATGTCCCACGCCTTTTTCCAGCGTATCGGTATCTGTCCCGTGATAAATCGGAAGATTCACTGATATCTTTGGAATCTCGATATTACCCATCACTCCATCGATGTTCAGGATGCTAAGATAATCCTCCGGAAGCGCCATCCCGCTGCCCTCGAGGAAAGGATCTTTGACCGGCTCCCCGGCCAGAGATTCGTTGTAAGCGACGGCCCTCTGCCACTCTGCCTCATATTCCTCTTCTTTCATCCTTTTAACAGAATCATTATAAGTTTTCACAACCTCAGACTGATTTAATTCGGCTACATATTTGCTTAAGGCAGGATAAAGAAATAACGCAACGCCCAAAACAAGTAGTATAATAATGATAATATATGGCAGTCGGCTGTTTCCTTTTTTTTGTTTCATCGGTCCTTTATTCTCCCTTAAACATCCATGAGGGGAGACATCGTCTCCCCCATGGTCTGCCTTTTTTATGAATAATATTTACGCTTCGCTTTCGGAATTTCTTCTCCGTGAGATTACGAGTACTGCACCTGCAAGTGCAATCAGAAGAATTCCGCCTACAGTGAACATGATGGTACCTCTTCCACCAGTTACCGGAAGCTCAAATCCCTTCTTATTAAGTACAGTCACCTCATAATTACCACCATTCGCTGTACCTTTGTCAGTTTGAGTCGTCTCAAGTGTACCGTCCATACCTGGTTCAGGGTTATCACCACTATCATCGACTTCATCTCTCAGAATAAGGGTATACGGTTCTCTCAGCTTGTTGTATCCGCCGGGAGCTTTTGTCTCTGTCAGTGTATATGTACCCAAATCCAGTCCTCTTATCTCTAACTTACCTTTCGGATCACCGTCTTCTCCGACTTTCAGGGTTGTTGTTGCGCCTGTATCGCCCGACTTCGCTACGCGGTATTTACCATCGCTTTCCTTGATAAAGTAAAACTTATCGTTTCCTTTTTTCAGTTCGAATTCTGCACCTGGTAAGAATTCCGGGGTTTCACTATCCGTCTTCTTATTAACTATGATACCATAAGTGTATACTTTTGGTTTGGTTCCCGGTTCTTTGTCATTTGTTCCATCGCCATAAGGATTATTGGAATATTCCAAGTGTGCCTCGTTCTCATTACCGGTTGTGACCTTTGCTTTATCATTAAGTGTGGCCGTATATGTCACTCGGATGCGGTCACTATCTTCCCATTCGCCGCCTTTTCTTGCCTTCAATTTGTCATAGTTAAATACCAGCTTGAATGTCTTATTACCCAGTTCCGATCCGGAAGCTATCACATAATCATCTCCAGCTGTCAACTCGACATCATTCAAGAATGCCTTAAGTGAACCAGGATTAAAGGTAAGTCCTTCAGAAAGTGTATCACTGATGTTATAGATTTTGTTGGTTGCGCCTTCCGGATAGGTCGGAATGGTGGCCTTGATCTCGTAAGGGATCACATCTCCGATAGCTGCATCGTCTTTATCCTTGCCGTCGTTTACTGTTTTTTCGATGGAAGGCTCTTCACCTTTGAGGTCTTCACCATCAATTTCTACAGGAGCCAGTCCCCAGTCTTCTTCGTCCTCATCCCACGCCGGTATGAGATTTACAACCGTCGGCTGATATACCTTAAAACCTCTTGACATGAGCAGCAGATAATTACCCATGGGAAGGTTTGTAAGCTCACATACGCCGTTCTCATCGACTGTCGCGCTTTGAACTGCCGGAAGTGCTGAAACTTCCTTTGCCGGATTCTTGATATCCGCTGCCAGTTTAGAATAAAATGCCTTCAAATCGCTGGCTGAAACAGTGTTGTTGAACTCGTTCGTATCATCATACTGTGGATAGTTCGCATGAACCCAGTCCTTCATCTGAGGTTCCACCCATGAATAGGCGGGATCCTTCGGTGTGCCCTCTTCTATGTTGACGGTCATCAGCTGATAGGGCTGAACAATAACATTTGGCTCTGCACCAGTTATCCGAATGCTTCCCTTGGTATTTTCCGTGACCGCCGCATACGCCGGAACGGCGGCTCCCAGGCAGAGAATCAAGCTGAGCATCCATACTCCGAAAGCCTTGATTATTTGTTGCGTCTTCTTTTTTAGCATAATTTCTTCCTCATTTCTTTTTTGTTTTTTTATTCTTTTGGATCAGCTGTCACCTTGTTATCACCGATAACCTCACCTCCTTTAATAAGATCAAACCTGTCTCTTGGCGTAACAGCTTCCTTTTCTCTTAATAAAATAACAGATTTGATGTTTTTAACGCTTGCTAATGTAATAAATGGCATCTTACATGTACTTAATTATAACGTCACTCTCTTGCTTTTCTTCGATAAACAAGAATCAACATGACAGCTGTTCCAATCAAGATTATGGAACCTATAAGATATAGGTTTGCACCGTATCCGCCGGAGCCGGGCAGTGACAGGTCGCGGTAATTTGCCAGTGAAAGGGTTCCGTCCGCTTCCTTTTTAAATGCCGGAGGTTTTTCGCCGCGGGCACTGATTTCGATCTTCTCTTGTACATGGTCCACCTGCAGCAGCCACTGCCCTTTTGGCAGCTGATATCCGGATTTGGCCTTTGTCTCGGCAAGGATATAGTCGCCGGTGGTCAGTGAGTCGAAAGACACGATCCCATTCTCATCACTGGTCACGGTATCCTTCGGATGATCGACATCCCAACACGAACCACTCTCGGCGAGTGTCGAGTGCTGGTCGGTATCTGTATGACCCTCTTTGCATGCATAGATCTCGAATTCTACGCCGGAGAGAGGATGTCCGGATTCATCTGTCTTTTTAAATGTAAAGGGCATATCAGCGTTCACATAGAACGTCAGATCTATGTTATACTGGACATCATTTATGTAAGCTTTTGTTCCCGCCGGAATCCCGCCTGGATCGCCCACATTGACACCGGTCACTTCATCTTCCGGAAGATTTGCAATCTTATTGAAACGCAGGTAGAATCCGTCATCGGAATCCTTATGAACGGTATAAGTGACATTTACCACTTCTTTTTCGGTAAGCTCACGCTTTTTCTCCTGTACATTGTCACCTTCATACTTGTTGTAATAATAAGTGACCGGGATGGTAAGCTGATCTCCGTCATTTAAATCTCCCGAAAACTCTTTCGTCCCAAGTTCGGTTCCGTCATGTGCATACATCGTCAGCTTTCCGCCTTTGATTACCGCAGTATCGGAGGCTTTTTTCCATGCAAGTGCGGCATTGTTGGTATAGGGCACTTGCTCAGCCTGTGCTTTCTGTACAGGGGATGCAGAATAGGTGTATGCTGTATCGTTCTGATTATCTGCCGCCGCTCCAAGCTGCAGGGCTGTATTGTTACCGGATTCTTTATCTCGGTCATTTTTCACTTGGACGTCCACGGTATATTTCGAGGGATCTACGGTGATCGTCTTCGTATCGGCGCGATAGCGGCCGTCTTCCAACATCCAGTAATAGGTAATCAGGTATTTTCGGGGTTTACTGATATCCTCATTAAAGGGAAATTCTCCATTCCACTTCTGCTCGGAGATGGTCGTTCCCTCACCGGTGCCGGGTCCCGTTACTTTGACGGAGCGATCCGGAATCAGATGTTCGTCTCCAATTCCTTCTGTGTCGCTTGTCGCAAAGGATCCATCCTGATTCTGCTCGGCACGCCAGATTTCTGTGTACAGCTGTGCATTCTTGCTGGCTGAGAATTCCGTCTTTATATTCGTTGTGGGGACAGCCCAAAACCGTTTGCTGTCGGGATAGCCTCCGGTTTTCGCTCTTGACCAGATGGAGTCATCGTGGAAACCGACAACCAGATTTTCTGTAATCTTGTCCATCATCGTCAGGCTGACATCTTCACGGTGGTCGTAGCGATACCCTGCCTCGATCGTTTTGTCCGATCCGGCGTCCAGTGACATATAGGAGATCAGCCGAATCGGCCGGTATCCCTTCTGTCCGCCTACATCTGCGGATATTTGGAACCAATCCATACCGGGATTTTTGACCTGCAGCGTTCCGTTCGATACTTCCATCGCCATTCCATCTTTTTGGTCATCTCCGTTCGTGTCGACGGGCGCACCGCCTGCAATCATGTGTTCCCACCGCACACTTCCTGCGGACGGTTCTTCGGTCGCATAGGAGGCGTCCGTGATGATCTCACGAACCGTATCATAGGTATCTGCATTCCCCTTATGGTGTTCTTGTGCTCCGCTCTCCCGATTATAAGATACCGGATGATCCGATCGGACACCGCTGCTGTCCCAGTCATAGCCATTTTCCCAGGTATTTAAGCGCACCGTCGAAACGGAGGCCAGAGAATAGGCTTTTACGCGGTCTGCTCTCTCCTTGCTGCCCCATTCCAGGGGATCAGCATTTGCAAAGGTACGAAGCTGGGGATAAAAGCCCACTTTATAAGTCCACTCTATCGGATTTCGAAATCCTTTGAAGCCCGGATCGCTCTCATCATAACCATTGACCCTATCTGCCAGACCCGTGCCTGCTTTTTCCGTCGAAGAGGTCAAAACCCCGGTCACACCAAGTCTTTGTTTACTGTCGCCACTCACCCATTCGCGCATAGCTGTTGTCTGCTTGTCATAGTAGCAGTTATTCAAGGTATACCAACCAGATGATGCCGTTGAGGAGTAGAATCCTCCCACCGTCTTGTTGGGGGTGTTGAGATCGACGTCGAAGTTTCCGACTTCCCCGGCGGCATAGCAGTTGTTCATGATATCGCGGGTACCGGAATCGGCTGTCTGACCGACGATGAAACCTCCCTGCTCTGTAGGCTTTGACCGCAGTCCCACCAGCGCTGTGCTGTAACAACTGTTAAACGTCCGCGCATTATTATCGGAGTCCCAGGCAAACCCTGCCATTCTGGAATAGCCCTCCACTTTTCCGGAGGAGTAGCAATTATTAAATTGACCCGCCAAAAAACCGACAAAGCCGGAAGTCATCGCTGAGCCGTAAATCTCATTCACGGCAAAACAATTCGTCATCCTCGTGTTATAGGCAAAACAGGAACTAAATCCCGCCGAATGACCGCCGGTTCCGCAGACAAGGTTATCGACAGCATAAGAGTTTTTAACCTCAGACATCTGCGACGTTGCGGAGTTTGCATTTCCAAGGCCGAGGGCAAATGCTGTGACATGATCCCTGCCATAGATATAATTTCCCTCTGTTGTGCAATTTTCCATTGTGACATTCGTATTCATATCCTCTGTATATCTCGAATTCTCTATGTATCCGAACGGAGACACACGACCTTGTCCGTCTTGAACGTAGAGATTTCCCGCCGATGAATAAAACAGGGAATCCCGGATGTGAATATTTTGAAGGTGGGCGTTCTGCGACTGAGGTTGCATATTCCCCCGAAAAAGTCCCACGCATTCCTGGTTCGATACCATCTTACAGGTGACAAACTCAAGATCGTCAACCACAAGACGTTTATAGTTTCGAATAAAAGCGGAGAACATCGAGTTGTCCGTCTCTTTTTTAACCATCTGACCAAGATTAAAGATTTTGTGACCGTTTCCATGAATTGTTATCGTGAAATTCTTGCAATCCACAACATCCCATGAATACTGTGCACCGTTCAGGTCGATGTCCGCCTGCAAAGTGATCGTATCTCTATCGACAAGCTCTGTCAGTGCGTGTCTCAGCTGTTCACCGGAATAGACATCCCAGTTCATATTTACCCTGACCGGAAAAGCTTTCGGGTCTGTTTCCGGGCTGCCCGCCGGAAAGTAAGATGCCACTCCCCTCCAAGACCATTCCGGATCGTTCGGACTTTGAAGCCCGGGCATATCGGACGTCTGTGTCCAATGAAATTTGGACACGGCTTTATTCATCCATATCGTGTTGACATAATCGACCCAGGAACCTGAGATGACGATGCCGTTGGTATAGGGAGAGTCATAAAAGCGGTTTCCACTGGTCGGGGACTGCTCCGTCATAAAGTCATCCTGCGCATCACTATTGGAACCTGTTCTGCTGTTTATGGATCGGCCCGATCGGGAGTTCTCTTCCAGTTCTTTTCCGTAGAGGGGGCAGTCTTTGTTATTCTTGTCATGGACATGGGTGTACTCTCCCGGGACCGTGATGATCTCTTTATGCGTAGTGCCGTCTTCATCCTCCACGTCCACTTCTTCTTCAATCTGCTCCCGGCACAGACATTCGACCGGTCCATAGTATTTACAGTCCGGCTGATGTGCCCACGGAAAATTGTTGGCATCGATGGGTGTTCCATCCTTGCCGCAGTGGCAGTCTGCAAGCGGCTGTGACTGCGGCGTTTCTTCCTCGTCTGCTGCTTCCGGATCTGTATTGGCTGTCTCTTCTGACTGTGTTGGCTCTTCATCGCCGTGATCGTGTTTATCTTCCACATCCGGAGTTTCTCTCACTGTAATCACTACGGTCGGCGGCTCGGCGGCATATTCATAGTCCGAACACTGTGCGGTGAATGTATACTCGCCGATTTTATCGGGTTGATAGTCACCGCTCCAGTCAACCGGAACATCCAAAACCGCACCTGTGATCTGGCCGTCCTCTTTGCAGGCAAACCAGACATTATCACTGCCTGCCACCGACCCGTAGATACGGTAGGCAGTCTCGCCCTTTCCCTGCTCCTGATCATCGTAGTTCAGCTGATAGATCGACAGTTCTTTTCCATCTTTTGTTTTTGTCTTATCTTTCGGGGCGATATAGCCGTAGTCAAAATAATCATAGTGTTCGTATCCGTCCGATAGATCCACCTCAGGCTTTGCCTCTGTGAAAGTGGAAGTATCCATGCCTTCCGGAATATCTACAACTGCCCGGACATACTCCGCAAGATTCAGTTCTTCACGTTTCGTTCCCGGCTCAACGGTCTTCGTATCAATCGGATTGCGGCGTTCAAACCGCTGAATCTGATTCGACCACTGCTGTTCCTGAGCCATAGGGAAAACTGGGAAAAGTGATAGCAATAGTGCTATGATTAACACGACAGCCAGTATGCTGTTCCTCTTTTTTCTGTGAAGGATCCTTCTTTCCATATGAACTCCTCTTCCTCCTTTGCTGTGTACCGATCAACATGTCACTCCTGTCGGTTTAACATGATGTTATATAGCTAATATAACGATTCGATGAACATTAATATCAGTTCAATTGCAATTTTCATTATAATACCAGATTCGATGTTTTTTGTGTCTGCCAATGTAATAAACTACTTGTTTCATGTATCAAACAACCTACTTATCTTCCTGCACACATTCGCAGTTCAAGTAACGGTATCATACAATAGGGGCGGCACATTGTTTTGCGTTGCCCCTGTTGTATTGATAGGTCCATGAAAGTAATTTACTACCTTCTCTTTAAAATCATAAACGCCTCTTTTTTCGTAAAACGATGACAGAAAGTATCTCCGCCATACTGATCAGCAGCACAGACCCAGTAAGATAGGGCAGTACTCCTTTTCCGCCGGAGCTTGGCGTTGCCATCAGCTGCAGGTTCGGCAGTTTCAGCTCTCCATCTTCCTCCGCCAAAAAGGCAGGGGGATTGGCCTCGTCTTCTGCCACCGCTGTGATGATGATCGGATCCGGATCGTCACAGGAAACGGTGAGTTCCCAGCTGCCGGAAACCTTTGTGTAGCTGCCCGGTGCTTCTGTCTCATACAGACGATACGTGCCGTCCGGCAGCTCTCCTAAATCTACCGTTCCATCTTCCCTGCTGACTGCTGTCTGATATAAGGTCCAGCATGCGGACGTATCGGATGGGTCATCATGGGAATGCCCCGGTTCACTGTCCACACAGGAGAGATCATACAATGCGAACTTCGCACCCGGCAGAACCTTGTCTGTATCTTCGGCGTCTACTTTCGTAAATGTGAAGGGAACGCTTGGTTTTTTATGATTGTAAAAGATGATCTGGTTTTCGTCGGCAATTTGTCTTATAAGACCGTTGGCCCCGATCTTCTGATCTTCCTCTCCATTCACGACGATGTCTGTGTCATACAAGTGATCCCTGCGCTCTGTTATGGTATATGTCGTGTTTCGGGGGATTCCGGCAATTTGGATCGACTGTCCGTCTTTCAATTCAAACTTCGTCTTCTCTCCCGCGGAAATTGCAACGGTCTTACCCGTCTCGCCGCCATCTGCATCACAGATACTTCCGGTAAATTCTGCCGGATCGGTCTGTGCATCGCCGACCGTCACATCAAACGCGAACGATGTATCGGATGGATCGGATGGGTCCGAGTCCTGATTCTGTACCACCTTTTTGACCGTCAGATCCCGCAGTTCCCGGTCTTTTTTGTGCCAGGTCGTCTCACTCTCACGTTCATATGCTGCTCCCGCAGCCTCCGTGATCCGCGCCGTATTCGTATACTGTACAGCAGCATCATTGACCTCCACCGTAGTTGGAACCAAGATGTGAAGCGTCTCATTGCCCAGCAGGCGGTCGATCACAAAGGTCAGAGTACACTCAGAACATTCTGCGTGAATCAGAGTCGCTTCACTCACCAATTTTGCATTCTCCGGATTGGAGCCGGAATACCACTGAATGTTGTCAAAATCAATCGTAAGACCCTCCGGAATCGTATCGACAACCTTCACCTGTTCCAGTGGAAATGCCACTTCCTGATTAGTGACATACAGATCATAAGTCAGTGTGTCTCCCTCATGTACCTGGGCCGGTATGTTTGCAGTGCCGCTTGGGGGATCGGATTCCTTGTGCAGTTCTGCCTTATGTTCCCGGATATGGACTGCGGTATTTTGTGATTCCAATACGTTGTAGTTGGAGTCGTTCGTAGGCACGGAGGTTGTCGTACCGGCATACCATCCACTGTTGTAAGCACAGGCATCTGTCTCCTCCAGCGTTTTTACATTCTTTGCAGGTGCTTTCATATGAATCACAATGGAAACAGCCTGCTCCGGCATGAGAACATATGGCTCTCCGTTCTGGTCTGTGCGCAGATCGAAGGCCAGTGCCGTCACGGCCGCGAGATCCTCCGGCGGCACAGCGGACCACTTCGACGGATCTGTCAGATCACGGTCTGCGGGATTGTTCATGTCAAGCCCCGGCACGCAGGAGTAATAGGTCACTGCGTCAATTCCCTTTTGCAGGGCATCACTGACATCGACGGACTGCAGTGTGTCACCTTTCCATCGGTTTTGATTCGCCGTCTCATCTTCTGTCTGGTAGTCCTCCAGCACATCGAAAAGTACAATGTCTTTGGTAGTCATGTTCTCCTCGGCTGCCAGTCGAAGGCGATAACTGTAGTCTCCTCCCCCGACCGCACTGGTATCGAGAAGGTACTGGGGATCTGCAGCCGTCTTCACCCGCTTGGTAAATCCAAGTTCGGCCGAAAATGGAAAATCAAAGCTCTTTGCTGTCTCTGCATAGATCGTATCGGCCAGTGTCCCTTCGGGATTGCCGTCGCCATCCAGATCTTTCATCAGTTCTTTATCCTGGATACGCCCGCCATCATCGGGATACGCCCTTCCCATGGCCCCAACTCCCGACTTATAGGCGATGGTGTTGCGGGGCGAAGTGCCATACTGCTGCACACTGTCCCACGGATAGATGGCATCGTATTCCAGATGAAAACCACTATAAAAATCTGTATAATTGCCATTCGGACTTGTGGAAATAACGTTCTCCATATCCTGCGGTACTGCAGCATGAATTACCATCATGGTACGGCCGCTGTTTCGCCAGTTATCTATAAATTCTACCGTTATATCGCAGAGGAACTGATCTTGAAATGGAGTGTTATAGTCGGCTATACCGCGGAATGTCCAAACGCGAATGGAGGACGGATCTGCATTCATACCTGACGGTAAAAGATCATATAGGATACCCTGCGTCTGCAGCTCCATCCAATCCTTGTCAAACGGAATAGAAATGGCTTTTACTTGTAGCTTTTCATACATGTCCGCACGGTAGTGTGTCTTCACAAGTGACCGATCGACATCATTTTTATATGTGACGTCTTTAGAGGCATAGGACGATGTGTTCACTTGGGATAAGTTTTTATAGGCAGCAGAATGTTCTGCATATGCCCCTTCGCCGTATAAACCTTCATCGCGCAATTTTGTACTGGCAGTAACTGCCTGATTTGAATACCCGTTGACCACACATCTGTCCTGTTTATCCGCCCAGCCCCCTTTATGATCTGTGGTTCGCCAGGATGCCACATTATACAATCTTGCCGTATCATTTTGCAGCAGCGATTTCACATGCTCTGTGGGATACAGCTGTACGCACGGTGTCATATTAAACATTGTTTTATAGTGAGTTGTTTCATGTCGTATCTGTACTCCGGTGCTGCCGGGAGGAAGTGAAATGTTTACCACCATATTTGGGTGCGTGTATTCTGTTATATTTCCATCTGTATCTTCGAACTGCTGATATCCATTCTCTAAACGTCTCAGGGAACCTATCAGTTTCCATTCGCCCGTAAGCCCCGTCTGTCTTTAATATACGAGTACAACTGGATACAAGATCCCGTAAGCCCCGTCTGATAATAGATCTGAAAAGGTTCCCACTTGCCGTAGTCCGTATCACGTTCTTCACTCCACGTGCCGCTTGCCGGATCTTGTATCCAGTTGTACTCGTATATTAAAGACAGATCAACGGAACGAAATTCATAATCCCCGTCTAAAAGGCGTTCGTCCTCCAAAGTCACGAGATCATCGGTTGCTTCGACTTCGTATGGAACCTTCCCATAGCTGCTATAGTCAGAAGTGTCGGCTCCCTCCTCCAAGGTGAGTCCCCATCCCCGGATGTCACTGCGTACATCGAAAGAGCCAAAATCAACCGGCTCATTCTCCTCCTTGATCTTCAGTTTATTGACATAGCCGGGATATTCAGTATCGCGCGTAGTTTTTCCAAAATTGTAATCGTTTCCCTGATAGGCAAAGCTTGGGTCAACGTAAGTATAACTGTTGGAAACACTTCTCTGATCGCTCGCTGTATCGAGCCCCGTCAGTGTCATCTCGGCACAGTTTTCAAATGTTTTTACCCCTTGTTCTAAAGATGTGCGGGGGTGCCGCGTCAATACAAAAGCTGACAGATATCTTTTATAATCCCCCGTAGCGGATTCAGAAGGAGTGTCTACCTCATAACTGGGCATATCTGTCTTACCCGCACAGTTTGCCAGATCCTTACTGGATCCAATGCCGACGACCTCACCGTACCCATCCGGTATATCTTTACTTTCCACCGAATACGGCTGTGTTGCACTGACTTCCCCAG
>ENA-UOOI01001403-UOOI01001403.1-fermentation-metagenome-genome-assembly--contig:-NODE-1403-length-25356-cov-3.619106_pt1 | contig 25356 bp, 19 predicted proteins | sample MGYA00245779_ERZ724027 | MGnify/ENA primary metagenome ERZ724027 (study PRJEB28704, sample SAMN03018318) | fermentation metagenome | biome: anthropogenic terrestrial biome; feature: soil; material...
GGGTGTGAACGACCGCACCAAACACCTTTTTGAAAGTCTGTGGCCGTTGCCGCAGGGGGTTTCCTACAATTCCTATATTATCAGGGATGAGAAAACGGTACTAATCGATACCGTAGATATTTGCTACTCGGATCTTTTTATGCGTAAGATCCGGTCGGTGTTGGGAGATAACCCTATCGACTATCTTGTGGTGAACCACATGGAGCCCGACCATTCAGGTTCTATCGAATTCCTTGTTTACAAATATCCGAACATCCAAATCATAGGAAACAAACGGACCATTGAAATGCTGAAAGGATTTTACGGGATAACCGATAACGTGATTGAAGTGAAAGACCTGGATGAAATGAACCTGGGGAAGTATACGCTTCAATTTTATATGACTCCCATGGTGCACTGGCCGGAGACGATGATGACCTATGTCAGGGAAATGAAAACCCTGTTCAGCGCCGATGCTTTCGGTACTTTCGGTACACTCGACGGTGGCGTACTGGATACGCAACTCTGTCCCGAAAGATATAGCGACGAGATGATCCGCTACTACTCCAATATCGTAGGAAAATTCGGTTCTCCCGTGCAGACCGCCCTGAAAAAACTGGCCAACGTCGGTATCGATGCCATCTGTTCCACCCACGGGCCTGTATGGACGGTTCCGGAAAATATAACCAATGTAGTAGCACTCTATGACAGGCTGAGCCGCTACCATGCCGATGCAGGACTGGTCATCGCTTACGGAAGCATGTACGGACACACCGAAGAACTGGCTGAGATCATCGCAGGTGAGGCTGCCGGGAACGGCGTGAAAAACATTGTGATGCACAATGTGTCGAAAAGCCACGAGTCGGATATCCTTCGCGATACATTCAAATACACGGGATTGATCATCGGATCACCGACCTATAATAACAAACTGTATCCCGCTGTCGATAGCTTGGTTTCCGCCCTGCAAAACCGCAATCTGAAAAATCGTTTCTTCGGTTATTTCGGTAGTTTTACGTGGGCCGACGCTACTGCCAGACAACTTGAAGCTTTTGCCGGATCGATGGAATTCGAGGTGGTGGCAGAGCCTGTGATCATGAAGCAGGCGATGCTGGCCGATGTGGTGGAGAAAGCCCGCTGTTTAGGCCGTGCCATGGCGCAAAAAATTATATCGGGAGCAGAAGTGGTTCCAAACAATACATCTAACTGTCAATAAATAAAGAAACATGAGACTTATTATTCAGCCCGATGCCGATCTGATGGCGCAATGGGCAGCGAATTACATTGCCGCAAAGATCAACAGAGCAAAACCATCGGCAGAAAAGCCTTTTAAATTGGGATTACCTACCGGGTCGTCGCCCCTGAAAACCTACAAGGCGTTGATCAAATTGTACGAAACGGGGCAGGTGTCGTTCGAGAATGTGATCACGTTCAATATGGACGAATATATCGGATTGCCGGCAAATCACCCGCAAAGTTACCATACTTTTATGTGGGATAATTTCTTCAGCCATATCGATATTAAAAAGGAAAATGTACATATCCTCGACGGGATGGCGGAAGACCCCGAAGCCGAATGTGCTGCCTATGAACTGGCGATAAAGGATGCGGGAGGTATCGATCTTTTCCTCGGTGGGATCGGCCCCGACGGGCATATTGCATTCAATGAACCGGGATCTTCGCTCAATTCGCGTACAAGGGTGAAAACGCTCACCACCGATACGGTGATCGCTAACTCCCGCTTTTTCGACAACGATGTGAACAAGGTGCCCAAAACGGCGCTGACGGTAGGAGTGGGTACGGTACTCGATGCTAAGGAGGTGCTTATTTTAGTCAACGGGCACCACAAAGCCCGTGCGCTCTATCACGCCGTAGAGGGCTCCATCAATCAGATGTGGACGATCAGTGCCCTGCAGTTGCATGAAAAAGGGATCATCGTTTGCGATTACGATGCCTGCGCCGAACTGAAAGTGGGTACTTACAAGTATTTCCTGGATATTGAGCATGATAACCTGAATCCCGATTCACTGCTATAGTGTGTCGGTTGACTATTTCTAAATAACCATTACAGGTTTATGAGACAAAAAAGTGTGGGTTCCGGCCTGCTCTTTTTTTGTGGGCGCCTTAACGTTTTTACTTGATATTTAACAAGTTCCCTCTAGTATAAGATGAACAAGACCTGTTTATTGTTTGTTTACCGAGAAATCACAGTATCAATCGCAGCAAAAATGAACAAGGTAAAAAAACGATTTCTTCTGATTCCGGGTATACTGTTTATACTGATTCCTTTTCTCGTTTTTTCGGGAAACAGGAAAAACGAAGCAGAGATAAAAGTAGTTGATTTCAAGCAGCTTCAACCTATGTTGCAGCAGGAAGACGACACGATATATGTGGTGAATTTTTGGGCCACATGGTGTGCACCCTGCATCAAAGAGATACCTTATTTCGAACAGTTCGGCGAAAAATACCGTGACAGGAATGTAAAGGTTCTTATGGTAAGCCTCGATATGGCGAACCAATTGAAAACGAAACTGATCCCTTTCATTGAAAAGGAAAAGATGAAAAATGAGGTGATCCTTTTAGATGATCCTAAGTTCAATGATTGGATCCCCCTCGTGGACAAGAACTGGACCGGCGCTATACCTGCTACGCTCGTCTATGGAAACGGGTTCAGGAAATTTTATCCGCAGGAACTCACTTTGGCTGAACTGGAAGAGATTGTCCAGCCTCTATTGGCTAATTAACATTTTAAAATGACAGTAACAATGAAACAATTTTTAATTTTATCCGTTTTGGTGTGGAGTGTGTTATCGCTAAACGCACAACCTATCGCAGTCGGTTCCGTTGCTCCCGATTTTTCCCTGAAGAATATCGACGGTACCACCGTCTCTTTGTCCGATTACTCGAATGAGAAAGGAGTGATGGTGATTTTCTCATGCAATCCCTGCCCTTATGTGCAGGCTTATGAAGACCGTATGATCGCACTGCATAACGAGTTTGCCCCGCAAGGGGTTCCCGTAGTGTTTATCAACCCGAACGATCCGGTACAGCAACCAGCCGACTCTTTCGAAGAGATGCAGAAAAGAGCCGGTGAGAAAGGCTATCCTTTCCCTTATCTGGCAGATGAAGAACAACAGGTATACCCGGCCTACGGCGCCACGCGTACTCCCGAGATATTCCTGTTGAAAAATGAAGGAAACGGACGATTTGTGGTAGTTTATACCGGAACCGTCGATGATAATTATCAGGATGCAGCAGCCGTAACAGTGCCTTACGCAGCTAACGCAGTACGTACCCTATTGGCCGGCAACACTCCTGACCCCGCTACAACAGTGGCTGTCGGATGCGGGATAAAAGCAAAGAATTAGTAGTTTTGGGTTATCAGAACGCAGAATAAATAATGCGGAATTTATCCGCCGGACCGATCCTCCTTTCGGGGAGGAGATGCAGGTTCCGGCGGATTTTTTTTCAATGGCTGATATTGTCCTTTGGCCTAATGCCACAGGCCTCTCCGCTAGGTTCATCCCCGGAACGATACCATATATCGCTGTAATCATCGGGGCGCCTGCGGAATTTGGCGAGGATATAGGAACATGAAGGGATTACCCGATAACCTTTCTCCCGTGCATAGTTGACCATCTCATCGAATAACCTTCCGGCAATGCCCTGTCCTTCCAGTTCGGGACGTACGCCAGTATGATAGGCGTTCAGCAGGTTATTTTTTACCTCGAAATCGAGTTCGGCAATTTGTCGCCCATCCTGCTCAATGAAAAAACTGCCACCGTTGTCTTCGTTTATTCTGAATTGTATATCCATAATCATTCAATTTTAATTTGTGACCTGTTTGTGATCTGTTTATTAAAACAGATTCCTCTCCTGATTTGTTGAATTCTGAAGTTATTTACTTGTTAAACAAGAAAAAAGATAGAAGAAATACGGATTATTATGGTAGTGTTAAAAGTGATATTCTTAGCGTTTGGAAATGAGCATTTTGTAGCTTATTTCAAAAAATATTATGAAAAAAGATATTATTTTTTGTATGGAATGAACAAAAAAGCATTACTTTTGTTTTTGAAATATAAATTAATAAAGGCAAAACGATAGTGAAAATATTCCTGCAGCATACAGCCGCAACAATATGTAATACTTCAGTAAAAAAGGGGTGTTGCATGTGTATGTGTATGGACATGTGTATGTCCTTCAGGCGATGTTGTATCGGAGTAGAATAAAAGAATGCCCATAAGATATTACTTTTAGTATAGAAACTCTCCTGGTACAATAAAAACCAGGAGAGTTTTTTATGTCCATTTATCGACGAGAAAAAAATAAAATAATCATATGAATATAAATTTTATCCAATATAATAATACTTGTGCTGCAGGTTGTATGACGATGTGTTGTTGTATGTCTATGGCTATGTGTATGGACGGGAGGCATATTGTATTGGATAGGGGAAAGTAAGAATCTCATATAAAACAGAGAAAGTATAAAAAACTCCACCGATACAGCTTCGGTGGAGTTTTTTTTATCAATATTAATTATTTAAAACGAATGACAATGAAAAAGTTTAGATTTATTAGATTATCATTAGTAGTTGCTGTATTGTTTTCAACAAACGTTATAGCCCAACAGAATCCCAAAGAGGTGATATATATAAAGAGTGCCCGGTTTGCCACACCACTTATAGAAAAATGGGCTTCCGAGTACCAAAAAGCGAACCCCCAGATAGAAGTCAAGTTTGCGGGAGGGCAATCATCCGAAGGAGATATCGATTTAAGTTTTATCAGTTCTGACAACGAAGGCAGAACAGAAAATGGAAATCAAGTTGTATCATATACCGGACGATACGCTTTGCTCCCGGTTACGAATGCAAACAATCCCTTGTTGAACGAGCTTGACCGTAAAAGATTGAATGGTAAAATGTTAGAGGATCTGTTTTTTAATAACGACATTCTCGATGAAAATCCTGAGCCGTCGAATAAACAAAAACATGATATAACTATCTATTCGGGTACCAATATTACCTCCTTTGCGGGGGTATTTGCTTCTCACTTCGGATATTCTACTGCTGATATCAGAGGAAGAAAAATATCGGGCGACGACATTTTTCTTATGAACGCCATACAGAAAGATCATACGGGTATCACCTTTAATAATCTCAGCTATATTTTCGATATTGAAACACGCGGATTGAAAAACGGCTTAGCCCTTATTCCTTTAGATATAAAAAAAGAACAACGTGAAATATTGCAGCAAGCCGATATCGACAAGGCAATAACCCTGCTCGAAAAAGAAAGGATATCGCTCATTCCTGTTGAAAATATAGGATTCGTGTATCAGGAGAATAATATTCCGGCGAAAAGATTTTTGAAATGGATCCTCTCGGAAGGACAAAAATACAATCAGGAATACGGTTTTCTTAAGGCAGAAGAAACCATTCTGTCGGCTCAGTTGAAAGAGATTGAGGATTTGCTTCTTACAGCTTCTTTCTGAGTTATTTAATAATAAGGGGAATATATAAAAATATCATTCGTTGCAACAAAAAAGATAAGCGCTCCCATTAGCCAATTGCAGTCGGACGCGGAAGCGCTTATATTCACTCTAAAAAATTAGAATATGACAAATATATCACTTTTTTATAAGAACACACGATTGTCCCTCATATCAAAAAAAGATATTTACGTTTTTTTAATCCTTCTTTTGTGTTCTTTCAGTACTTATGGGCAGGAAACGATACGGGGTACAGTCGTTGATAAAGAGAATCAACCGCTTCCCGGAGTTGCAGTTGCTGTAAAATCGACCACAAACGGAACGGTAACCGATATAGACGGGAATTTCAGTTTTACCACAGACCAATCACTTCCGCTTACCTTGACGGTTAGCTTCCTGGGATACAGAACACAGGAAATTGATGTGTATGAGGCAAATGAAATCATAACAGTAATATTGTCGGAAGATATTAATTATCTCGATGAAGTGGTTGTAGTAGGTTATGGTACAGCCAAAAAGTCCAGCTATACCGGATCGGTCGCTGTTGTTGGAGCCAGAGAGTTGGAAAAATTGGAAATTACTTCTGTCGGGAAGGCTTTACAGGGGACGGTGCCGGGACTTCAGTCAGTTTCTTCCGCGGGCCAACCCGGTAGTGATGCTTCGCTATATGTGCGCGGGATAGGTTCGGTCAATGCTTCCACATCGCCACTGTATGTTGTGGATGGTGTCCCCGGAGCAAATCCCAATCAGATAAGCGGGAAAGATATTCAGTCGATATCGATATTAAAAGATGCTACTGCAAGCGCTCTTTATGGTTCGAGAGGCGCTAATGGCGTTATTGTCATCACAACCAAATCGGGAAACCTGAACACGAAACCGGTGGTCAATTTTTCGAGTAGTGTAGGATTTACAAGCCGTGCCGTCAAAGATTACGAGTATCTCTCTGCAAACGAATATTACGAATTGCAATGGGAGGCCTTGCGCAATACCCAGTCAGATCAGGGAAGAACGGCTGCGGAAGCTGCTCAATACGCGACCGACTACCTCGTTGACGGTGCGCTTAAAGTGAATATCTACGGGCCTCAATACCCAAATCCTGTCGGGACAGACGGTAAATTGGTCACCGGAGCAACTCCGTTGTGGAATGACGACTGGGGTAAAGCTATCTCACGACTTGGAATACGTCAGCAATACGATCTGAGTGTCAGTGGTGGAAGCGCTAATACAAGATACTTCCTGTCAGGAGGTTATTTGAATGAAGAAGGGTGGATAAGAACTGCTGAATACGAACGTTTCAATTTCCGTACAAACATACAATCGAAGATCAATAACTGGTTCGAGATCGGTGGGAATGCCTCACTTTCCTCGAGTTATCAAAGATCTCCTAACCAAAGCGACAGTAACACGGGAAACTTTGCCAATTTCCAGCGCCTTATTTCAAACATTTATCCGGTTTATGAACGCAATCCCGATGGTTCGTACGTGTTGGACGAAAACGGGAATAAAAAATGGGATTATGGCATATGGCGTCCTACTACGGCCGCCAGTGGAGTGAATATTCTTGGAAGTGCGGAACATGCCATATCAGGTAGTAAAACAGAGGCTGCTTTGCTCAGCACGAATTTCAATATCACTTTTCTGCCGGGTCTATTACTGAAGACGACTGCCAGTGTTGATTACAGAACAGGGAGTTCACACTCTTATTCCCATTCCTATTACAGTACCGGAGTAATATCGGAAGGTGCAGGCACGGCGAGCAGGAGCGCAAGCCGCACACTCAACTATACGGTGAACAGTTTTATCGATTATACTTTTGGTTTGGGCAAATCACATTCCTTTAATCTGCTTGCCGGGCCGGAAATATACGTAAATAATGTATCATCACTGTCTGGAAACCGTACCGGTTTCCAGGTGTTGGGGAAAACCGAACCTTCGGCAGGTTCCACAAGCGGTATTTTCTATGGAACTTCCGACAATTACCGGTTGGCAAGCTGGTTAAGTAAATTGGATTATGATTATCTTGACCGTTATCATTTTTCTGCGAGTTACCGTCGTGACGGTTCTTCCCGTTTCAGTAAGGAATCGCGCTGGGGAGATTTTTGGTCGGTGGGTGCTGCCTGGAATGTGAAAAAGGAGGGTTTTCTGCGGAGTGTGAAGGATATCGACAACCTCAACGTGCGTTTCAGTTATGGAGCGCAAGGCAACGACAATGTGGGGAATTATGCTTATGGCGGATTTTACGAGATTTATAACAGTTTGGATATGTTGGGATTGTTGCCGTCTGAACTTCCGACACCCGAACTGAAATGGGAAACAAATTTGAATCTCAACTTCGGGATAGATATCTCCCTGTTCGAGAACCGGTTGATCGCCCAGATCGATGTGTATAACCGGCAATCGAAAGATTTGCTCTTCGAAAAACCTCTTTCACCTTCTACGGGTTATAGCGGTATCAATGCCAATATCGGTTCGTTGAGTAACAGGGGGATCGATGGGCAAATAACCGGTACGCCGGTCCGGAATAAAGATTTCAATTGGGATATTACCCTCAACTTCGGACATTACACCAACAAAATAACCAAATTACCTCAGGAGGAAATACTTACAGGATCGATAGGACAATTCGGGAATACAAAGAAAATGGTAGAAGGCGGTTCGGTGTATGACTTTTACATCAAGGAATGGGCAGGAGTCAATCCTGAAAATGGTAAAGCCACCTGGTATAAAGATATTCTTGATGAGAATGGAAATGTCACGGGACGGACCGCTACCGAAGATCAAACCGAGGCGACACCCTATTTCCAGGGAAGTTCTCTGCCTGATTTTTATGGTGGTTTGAACAACCGGTTTTCCTACAAGGGTTTTGAATTGTCGTTCCTTTTATCGTACAGTATAGGCGGAAAGATATTTGATGGGGATCAACCGTTTATCATGCATCTGGGATATGCACCCGGCCGGAATTGGTCGAAAGAGGCGCTCACGCGCTGGACTCCGGAAAACACGGATACCGATTTCCCCCGCCTCTCTTATGTCTCCGATTCGTGGAATACGATTCCATCGACACGATTTTTGTATAGCGCTACGTATGCACGCCTGAAAAATGTTGTTTTTTCGTATTCGGTTCCACATAAACTATTGTCGAATTGGAATTTAGCAGATCTGAGACTATATCTCACAGGTGATAATATCCTGACTTTCTTCGGCCATAAGGGATTGGATCCCGAGCAGACCGTTTCCGGGTCAACGTACTACCGTTATCCCGCACAAAAATCATATTCATTGGGAATTAATGTCTCATTTTAATTAAGATAAGATTATGAAGCAGAAATTTTTATATATACCGGTTGCTTTGGCGCTATTTACATCAGCGCTGTTTACATCGTGCAACGACAGTTTTTTTGAAACTTCTCCGGCAACTCAAATTACCACACCGGAGGTTTTCTCTTCCGAGGATAATATCAGCGCCTTTATTAACGGCGCAATCCGTTATCTGATGGAAAACAGTACTTCCCAGGATAATCCGGGACTTCCTGCCATTTTTCTTACGCATGAAGTAATGGGTGAAGATGCTTTTGCACGCGACGGGCGTTATGGATTTCGTGATTCATATCCATACCGCGATCCGTTCGATAATACGACAAGACGTGCTTTGTTCTTCTGGACTTTACAATACACATCGATTGATCATGCGAACAATATAATTGCTAATATTGATATCGATGAGAGTACAAAACAGAGTATAAAACATCTCAAAGGGCAGGCTTATGCTTTACGCGCATACAATTACCTGAACCTGATACGTCAGTATCAGTTTACATATGTAAAAGATGCGAATACAAAAGCTATCCCCGTTTATACCGAGCCTACGACTCCCAATACCAGCCCCAATCCCCTGTCCACAGTCAATGATGTATATGATTTGATTATTAAAGATCTGACGGAGGCGGAGAAACTGCTTCCAGGATTTGAGCGTACAGTGAAGAACCGTCCCGATATTAACGTGGTGTACGGGTTATTTGCCCGTACCTATCTTACGCTTGAAAATTGGGAACTTGCAGCCGAGTATGCAGCCAAGGCACGTGCAGGCTATCCTGTTATGACGCCTAAACAATATACCGAAGGATTTAATGATGTGAGTAATCCGGAATGGATCTGGGGGCATCCACAAACCCAGACACAGAACAAAGGCGGCGCTTCATACCTGGCGTATATTGAAACAACGCCTTACACTACCGATGCCAACGGAACGAATCTGTATTACGGATACAACAGCATAATACCCGATCCTCACTTTATTGCATTATTTGACGACGGAGATATTCGTAAATCACTTTTTGAAATAGCAACGCAACCGGCAGAGGCCCTATACAGGCATTACAGGTATAAAAAATTCAGGAATAAATATCCCAATCATGATGGACATATTGTTTTGATGCGTTCTTCGGAAGTGCTCTTGATTGAGGCTGAAAGTAAAGCCCGGTTGAATGATATAAGCGGCGCCGTTGAAACGCTGAATGAATTGCGCCGTAACAGGGGGCTTTCTAATCTGTCGGCAGCGGATTTTGACAGGGACGGTATCATTGAGGAGATCCTGCTCGAACGTCGACGGGAACTTTGGGGTGAAGGTTTTCGTCTGTATGATATTTTACGTTTACAAACAGCGCCCGTCCGCCGGGAAACAACGGAGACGTTTGTTGATGATGAGGGCAGAACGGTGGCAGTGAGAGGCCATTGGATCACTAAATTCCCCGACGGCAGTGATTTGACTCCGAACAGTAAATATTATCTTTTCCCAATCCCTTTAAATGAGATCAATAACAACCCAAATTTAGACCAATAATGTGATTTAATAATTACTAATCAACAAATCGTTAAATTAACTATATTCAGGTTCCATACTATCATAATAAAAAAATAAACGTATGAAGAAGAACTTATTATTAATCGCGATAGTTTTTGTGGCATTATCATGTAAGGACAAAAACAATTTTACGCTCAACGGTAGTGTCGAAGGCGTGCAGTCGGGTAAGGTCTATTTGCAGAAATTCAGTAACAAAACATTCTTTGTAATAGACTCCGCAGAAATAACAAACGGAAAATTCCACTTTTCCAAAGATATACCACTTCCTGAGATTTACGGATTGACATTGGACACATTGAAAAATTCCTACCTCGTCTTTTTCGATGAGAATCCGGTAACGGTGGTGCTTGATTCGTCTCGTTATTATCGCAACACGAAAGTAGAAGGTTCGAAGTTGCAGGATCTGTTTGTGGAATACAAAGCACAGCGCCATGTGCAGATCGACTCGTTTATCCGCCAACATCCCGCATCGCTGGTATCGGCTTACGCCCTTTATCGTGATTTTTCCTACCGGTTGTCGCCCGAAGAGATCAAATCGAATATTCAGTTGCTTGATCCTTCTTTATGGCAAACGCCATACGTGCAGACATTGGAAGAATTGGTAGGTACACTCGAAGTAGTGGCGATCGGTAAGCATGCACCCGACTTTACAGTGAGTAATACGGAAGGGAATGCGGTAAGATTTTCAGACTATTTGGGAGAAGAATATGTGTTGCTTGATTTTTGGGCGTCATGGTGCGGACCTTGCCGCAGGGCAAATCCGGGTAAAGTGGCTGCGTATAGTAAATACAAGGACAAAGGCTTTAGCGTTTTTTCCGTATCTCTTGACAAAAGCAAAGACAAATGGTTGGAAGGCATTGAAAAGGATAACCTCACCTGGACGCATACTTCCGACTTGTTGCACTGGGATAGTGAACCTGCAAAATTATACGGCGTGAGAGCTATTCCTGCTAATTTCCTGATAGACAAAAACGGCATTATCGTCGCCAAAAATCTCAAAGGAGACGATCTGGATAAAACTTTGGATGATCTATTGGCGAAAATCGAAAGTTGAAAATTGAAAGTTGAAAATTAGGGGTTGTTGGTTGATGATTGACCATCAGTTGGTTGAGGAATTGTTAAATCGCCAAATCATTAAATCCTCAAATCAAAAAATGTCTCTTAAGAAACAAAATTTTCAAGTGTTTCAACTCATTTTTTGAACGGATAAAAACGTTCTGGAATGCTTGGTTCTAAAAGAAATTGTATGAAACGAGCATGATAACTGTTCTCATACAAGAACATGACTAAAAGCGAGTTCCATATGACACCATTGAACTATTTGCGTTAAACCAGACGAGCAGAAGATAAGCTTGCTTATATTATGCCGTGGTGAGCAAATATCTAACTTTAGTGAAATAAATAATTTTAGTCATATGAAAAAAGTAATAACGACAATTATTGTATCAGTTGCTGTACTGTTGTCTGCTCATGTGAAAGCAGAGAAAACTGATTATTTCTTTTCTCCGGAAATAATATTCGATTCTGAAATTCCGACTCCCGAAGTGTTTTTAGGTTATGAAATCGGTAGTAGGGTCACCGAACACAGCAGGATAAATGCATATTACGAGAAACTTGCCGGACTCTCGGAGAGGACTTCACTAATAGAGATCGGACAGACTCACGAAAAGCGTAAATTGTATGTTCTGATCGTTTCATCTCCCGAAAATATAAGAAATCTGGACAGATATAAAGAAGTACGGCAGAGAGTTCGTCAGGGAGAAAAGCCGGACAGCCCGCTAATCGTCTTTTTGGGAAATACGGTACATGGCAACGAAACTTCTTCCGCGGAGGCGGCGTTGCTGTCTGCCTATTATTTCACAGCCGCACAAAACGATTTTGTAAAGAAACAGCTTGAGGAGGGGATCTATTTTATTGACCCTGTACGTAATCCCGACGGACAGGAACGTTTTGCTTCGTGGGTAAACTCGAATACAAGCGTAAATAGCTATAATATTTCCCAGTTCGACCGTGAGCATACAGAGGGTTGGCCCAGAGGTCGCGGAAACCACTATTGGTTTGACCTCAACCGCGATTGGGTGAATATCGTGCACCCCGAAAGTAAGGCACGTGTAGCCCTATATCAGGACTGGTTGCCTCATGTGCAGGCAGACCACCATGAAATGGGAACAAACAGCACCTTCTTTTTCGAACCGACCGATCCCGATGGGAATGAGAGCCGCTTTGTGCCGCAATCGACCTATCAGCTTAACCGGCTTTTTGCCGATCATTACGCCAAAGCGTTGGATAAAATCGGCTCCTTTTATTACACAAAAGAATCCTACGATAATAAAAACCCGAATTTCGGTTCTACTTATCCCGACTATAACGGAGGGATAGGAATCCTTTTCGAGCAAGGATCGTCGAGGGGCTTGCAGCAGGAATCTGAAAACGGGATTGTGACGCTTCCCTTTACCGTACGGAACCAACTGGTGACAAGCATAGCGACGGTTGATGCAGCCATTGCACACAGAGACGCCTTGTTCGATCTTCAAAAGGAATTCTTCACTCCTCCCAGAGGGAGAGAAGCAGCGAAATCATATATTATCGGCGATACCTATGATCTGTCCAGATTGCATAAATTCGTTCAACTGTTGCTCGACCACCGTCTGGAAGTGTACGAAAATGCAAACGATCTCACGATAGACAGTGTGAAATACGAAAAGGGAAAATCCTACATTATTCCGGCAGGTCAACCTAACAGCGCACTGGTAGGAATTATCTTCGACGATATAAAAGATTATGACGATGCCTCAAAATTGGGTTACGGAGCCGGGTTTTCCATAGCCTATTCCACCGGACTTTCTTATAACGTAACAACCTCTTCATCGCGGGGAGCAAGGGTGCAGGCATCACCCCAAGTATATACCGGCAGTTTGCAACCTTCGGAATATGCCTACCTGGTGGATTATCGTGACTCAAAAAGCCAACAATTGCTTTTCAGCCTTTTGGAGAAAGATATTCTGGTTAAATCGGCTTTTCAGCCTTTCTCCATAAACAGCGATAAAGGTGTGAGAGATTTTTCATACGGTAGTCTGCTTATTCCCGTAAAAAATCAGACTCTCTCTTCCTCCGGGTTATATGCGATATTGAAAGAACTGGGGGAACAGGAAAAAGTGGATATTATTCCTGTCTCTACGGGATTTAATGTGAAGGGAGTCGACTTAGGCAGCAGTGCTTTCAAACGGATAGAAAAACCCAAAGTATTGGTCGTGACCGGAGGCGATGTCTCATCGCTTGAAGCCGGCGAAGTGTGGCATCTGTTCGACCAGCAATTGAAATATCCGTTGGTACGCGTCGATTTCAACCTTTTCGGACGGGTTCCTCTGCATGAATTCAATCGGATCGTTTTTGTAAGCGGAAATTATTCGTTTTTGAATGAACCGGAGGTCGAAAACTTAAAAAATTGGGTTAGGAACGGAGGTACGCTTATCACCCTTAACGGAGCTTCCCGATGGGCGGTAAACAACAAAATAACTTCGGCAAAATTAGTAGAAAGACCTGATACTGCCGGACAAAGGCAAGACACAGGTGTTTCGTTCCGTTCGTTCGGAAGGTTCCCTACATCCATATTCCAGACTAAAATAGATCTGGAACACCCACTGGCTTTCGGTCTGACAAGCGAGAAACTGCCGGTAGTGCGTGAAAGTACCTTGTTTCTTGCTCCTTCATCCAATGCAGTATCCGTATATACCGACGATCCCTTGTTGAATGGTTATATCTCTTCCGAACATCTGGAAAGTCTGAAAGGTTCCGCCTCTATCCTGGCGAATAATTCCGGCAGGGGGAGCGTAATCCTATTTGCTGAAGATCCGTTGTTTCGGGGAATATGGGATGGAACAAGCCGTACCTTTGTGAATGCGGTTTTGTTCGGGAACATTATTTCAGGCAGGTAGGACAGCCGGTTTTCCTATCCGTTTCATATAAATGATTTGTTAATAATGGAATAACTCTTAGGGAAGAAAGCAATATTCAGATAAAAATTACGATCTTATGAATAAAAAAAGTATTTCAAAAAATCATGTAAATGAAAAAGTTGTGAGGCTTATTGCTGCACAGGTGATCCTTCTCACACTGATCACATTGCTGACAGGATGGACATGGCTGGCGCTCTTTTTAACCGCCGATTTTGCTTTGAGGGCTTTTACACGCATACCTTCACCGCTGGCTGTCATTGCCAAAGGATTAGCAAAAGCATTCGGATTAACGCCGAAACCTATTTTCGCACCGCCCAAAAGATTCGCGGCAGGCCTGGGGTTTGCATTCTCATTGGCCATTGCGGTATTCCTGTATCTTCACTATCCGGTAGCCGCTTATGTTACAGGAGGAATATTGATTGTTTGCGCTACGCTGGAGGCTGTTTTCAACATTTGCCTGGGATGCTATGTGTATAATTGGATCGTAGCTCCTATTGTCAATAGGAATACGGAAAGAAGAAAACAGGTAGTGAAATGATTGCTATCAGGAATATTTCCAATACATTTTATCAGACAAAAGAACCTTTCAGGGGTATGAATATATATTTTATCCACTATAACGGTAATACTTGCACAGCATGCTGTATGGCGATGTGTTGTTGTATGCCTATGTATATGTATATGTATATGTATATGGCCGGGAAGCGTATCGTATTGGATAGGGGAAAGTAGTATTATCGCAAAATAGAGAAAGCATAAAAAAAACTCCACCGATACGGCTTCGGTGGAGTTTTTTTTAAAAATTTCGTATAAATATTCACAAGTAAAACAACTATAAAATTATGAGCCTATGATGAAACAATAGAATAGTATCCAATTTAATTTCGGGAAATTTTTTAATACTGAAATAACAACAGTATCCATTTAATAAAAATCAATTCGAAGATAAGCGCCTCCATAAGCCAATTGCAGTCGGACGCGGAAGCGCTTCTTTTCACTCTAAAAAGTTTTAGAATATGACAAATATATCACTTTTCTTTAAGAGGAGAGATATCCGGCCGGACACCGGGAAACGTTCTTGCGTTTTTTTTATAAGCTTATTTATAGCGATTGGCACTTACAGCCAGGTTTCGCTTCAAGGAATTGTTGTCGATGATGCACATGTCCCCATCGTCGGGGCAACGGTCGCGATACGATCGACTTCCACTGGCGTGATTACCGATATTGACGGGAAATTCAGCCTTGTCACCAAGCAGCCACTCCCCGTTACCCTTACGGTAAGCTTCCTTGGATACGGAACCCGGGAAGTCGACGTGTATGGAGCCGAATCACCCGTCCATGTGGTGCTGACAGAGGACTTTAACTATCTCGATGAGATAGTAGTAATAGGTTACGGCACCCAGCAGCGGAAAGAATTGACAGGCTCCATCGCTACTGTTTCGAAAGCGCATCTGGAATACAACGTGGCTCCTTCGGTGGATGCTTTGTTGGGCGGGGCAATAGCGGGGGTAAACGTGACACAGAGTTCGGGACAACCCGGTTCACCGGCAAATATACGCGTTCGCGGCGGCAACTCCATCAACGCGAGCAATGACCCGCTCTACGTGATAGACGGGTTTCTCTTTTTCAGCGACAACTCTTCCACGAAAGTAGGGATCGGGGGTATAGAAGGAGAATCCAACCCTTTGAACTTACTTAATCCTTCAGACATTGAATCAATAGAGGTGTTGAAAGATGTATCCGCGACCGCTATTTATGGCTCACGCGGCTCCAACGGTGTGATTCTTATCACAACCAAAAAGGGGCAAAAAGGACGAAGTTCGGTTAATTACCTCTACTCTTCAGGCTGGAGCCAATCGGCCAAAAAATTAGATTTACTCAATGCTTCACAATGGGCAAGAATGCAAAAGGATTACTTTCTCAACAAACCGGGATACAGTGATGCACAAATCGAGCAATTAGGTGGAGGGTACGATTGGCAGAATGCCGTTTTGCAAACGGGCTTCATTCAAAATCATTCGCTTACGATTAGCGGTGGAGAGGAGAAATCTCAATACTTCCTGTCGGGCAATTATCTTTCCCAGGAGGGAATCATTCTCAATTCGGGATTCGACCGCTTTGTTACCCGGATAAACTACGATAGAGACGTGTTTGACAATTTCAACGTGGGTGTAACCCTTACTGCCAACAAGAGTACCCAAAACAGTTTAACCACGTTTGAAGGAGTCAACTATAACAGTTCTCCTTACTCCAAGGGCATTGCCAATTCGTTGACTTACGCACTCTATATCCCCCCTGTCGTGCCGTTTTATAACAGCGATGGCAGTTATAATTACAACAATCCGTTCGAGTACGCCTATTTGCGTTATGTTGATAAAACGGCAAATCCCATCTCCGATCTTAAAAACAGTACGGCCAGAACAGTCAATACCGTTTTCCTTGGTAATTTCTTCGCCCGGTATTCACCCGTGGAAGGGCTGACGGCAAAAATCAATGTGGCAAGCAATATAAGCCATACCACGCAAAGCTATTTCTCGCCTTCTTATACCGCACTGGGGTTAGAACCCATAGGTATCGGCGGCATAGGAAATAAACGAGTAGAAATTCTACTATCTGAATTTACTTTGTCGTATGCAAAAAGACTGAAGGATATACATGCTTTCGATGCCTTGGCCGGCTTCACTTATCAGGATACGAAAACAAACTTCCTCACCACGATGAGCGCGGGCTTTACGAATGAAGAGTTAGGCGTGGATAATTTACAGGATGGTACACCTTATGGAGCACGACCGATTTTCAGCGGTTCTACAAAAGGTAAATTGTATTCGTTGCTCGGTAGAGTAAACTACTCGCTTCTCGAACGTTATCATCTTACGGCTAATTTTCGGAGTGATTATTCCACGCGTTTTGCAAAAAATTACAAGTGGGGTATCTTCCCCTCTATCGGGTTATCATGGAATATCAATGAAGAAGCATTTCTGAAAGATTTCAGGAAATTATCCAACCTGAAACTGCGTATGAGCGCCGGAAGCGTTGGAAATCAGGAGATAGGCAATTACGAATACATTCAAACATTGGAAGCCATACGGTACAACGGGGAAGTGGCTTACCGGGTGAACAACAGTGGTAACGAAGATTTAAAGTGGGAGACAACCACGCAATACAATATAGGTGTTGACGCAGGCATCCTGAACAACCGGATTACAGCTACGGCGGACCTGTACTACAAAAAGACCTCCGACCTGTTGCTGCGTGTTCCTCCAAAATTAGGAGAAGAGAACGAACAGTTAGTCAACGTGGGTAACGTCAGCAACAAAGGTATAGAGTTCTCAATAAACGGGGTACTCGTGGATAATCAACGGTTTAGATGGTCTCTGTCAGGTAACATCGCGCGGAATATAAACAAAATAACAAGATTGTACGACGATGTGACGGCTTTGGAACATGGTGTGGAAATCCTTCGTGTCGGGGAATCGCTCGGTTCGTTTTACGGGTTGGAATTTGCCGGCGTGGTGCAGAAAGATGAAGACGTCTCCGCACTTCCTACAACCCCGGCATATACCACTCTTCAACCCGGCGACCCGAAATTCGTCGATCACAATCAAGACAATCACATTGATAAAAATGACCGGATCGTGTTGGGCAGCAAACAGCCGGACTTTACCTATGGTTTTTCTTCTTCGTTCAATTACCGGAACTTTGATGTGTTCGTATTGTTCCAGGGCTCGGAGGGAAACAAAGTGTATAACCAACTGAGGCGCTACCTGGAAAGTCCGAACGATGCCTACAATGCGTCAGCCGCACTGCTCGACAGTTGGACGGAAACAAACCCGTCTAATACTGTTCCGAGAATCACCAATGTGCCACTATCTTCCGAATTGGACAGCCGTTATATCGAGGACGCCTCCTATTTGAGGTTGAAAACCCTGACATTGGGTTACAGCATGAATAAAATCCCGTTTGCCTCATCGAATTTTCCGCTGAAAGTCCGGATTTTTGCCACAGCTCAAAACCTGCTTACGCTGACCGGGTACAAAGGGTATGATCCCGAAAATTCAAAGGGCATTGACCTAGGTACTTACCCTATGGCGAGAACATTTTCCGTGGGAGCAAACGTGTCGTTTTAAATAAATGGTAAATAAATAATTTCTAAATGCAATCTGCCATTCATTCAATCAATTTATTATTAATAATTTAAAGTTTAAAAAAGATGAAAAAAAACTTTTTTTGCATTTTGACTTTCGTAGTCATAGCAGTTAGCACTATCATTCTGTCTTCGTGTGAAGGTAATGGACCTGATGACCCCGTGATAACGGGCGAATCGGTATGGAAAACAGATCAGGAAGCATTGGCGCAAGCAAATGCCATTTATCCTCCTCTGCAAAGATTAAGCTCTTCATATTCATTTTTGTTGGAGTCAGCAACGGAAAATACCATCAGCTTCGAAGGAGCGGATGATGCGGACGGGCCATTGGTAAGTCTTTTCAAGACGGACGTGAACAACTGGTACCCTACAAAAATATTTAATTATCTGTACGTGAGCGTCGGCGAAGCCAATCGTACAATTGAAAAAGCCGATTCCAGCAGCGTTACTCCAAATCTTTCGCAGGCAGTTATCGACCTTGCAAGAGCACGGGCGCAGTTTATTCGTGGGTTGAACTATCTGTATTTGACACAGTTGTGGGGTGAAGTTCCGCTTATTTTAAGCACAAAAGCAACGTCGGCGGAACAAACTACGCGCAAGTCCATCGATGAGGTTTATACCCAAATAGTAAAAGATCTGACGGAAGCGGAGGCTGCTTTGCCCGGGTACGATCAAGTTCGTTCTAATCCAAGTAAAGGTGCTGCCAATGCCATTCTGGCGCGTGCATACCTGCAATGGGCCGGCAAACCTCTTCCACAAAGTGAAGTAGCCGCCATTGCCACGAGTAAAAACGACCCCGGTTCATTCTCCTGGGATCGGGATAAACTGCAAAAGGCAGTAGAATATGCCGGCAAAGTAATAAACAGCGGAAATTTTCAGTTAGAAACAGATTTTGAGAAAAACTTTGGCGTACCTGCTGAGAACCGTTCGGTAGAGCATATCTTCACTATCCATCATGACGGCGACGGCAAAGGCGATGCGCAAGGTAATCACCAGACACACTGTCCTTTTACATTCCGTTTCGACTTGTACAGAGACAATCATATCGGACCGGCTGACGTTACCTTGTTGGATAAATTTTCCGATACGGACAAGCGTAAAAGATTTTCTCTCTTTACACGCTTATACAACCAGGATGAACCGTTAGTAACTTCCCCTGATCGACCGACAAAAGCTGAAGATTATAAAAGATACGATTATATATACCCGGCGACTTCGCCGCGCGTAGGTAAATTTGTGCATCGCAATGCTAGTTTCCCGGAAGTGGCACCCGGCTCGGAAGCCGCTCAACCAAACGACATAAACCGTATAGAGATACGTTATGCCGAAGTGTTGCTGACCAAAGCGGAAGCGTTGTTTTATTTGGATAAAAAAACAGAAGCCGCCCAGGTTATCAATCAATTGCGCCAAAGAGCCGGTTTGGATACTTACTCCACCCTTACGCAAGCCCAATTGGAAGAAGAATGGTATTTGGAACTCTACTTTGAACAGAGACATTGGATCAACCTTGTACGTTGGCGCAAGTTAGTAAACACTGTATTAACGGAAACCCCGAAATTTGAATATTATAAAGAGGATTACAAGTCTGTAGAGTCTCAAGTAGCTAAATTTGGACCGGAAAACGACGGTAGCGCCGAGGGCAGCGTCAAGACCAACTATCCATTCTTTGCTAAAATTTACAAACACCTCCATTCAAAAACGGATAATGTAAGCGGTAAGTTTTATCGTTTCCCTATTCCTAAAGGGTTGAATGGGAATGATCTGGGTATAGACCAGAATCCCGGCTATTAAAGGGCAAACTTTCTCCCTGCTCTTTATTGAACAGGGGGATTACTTTATTTTATGCATAAAATGATTTCGTTATTTTTGCGAATAACAGCTGTAGCCCTTCCTCTATTGTTGCTTGGAGGAGAATGCGGCTCTAAACGGGATATTCATAAGATATCTTATGATCCCGGATTGCCTTTGGGCGGAGCGGCCGGACACGAAAGGGCTTTTGATGTAAAGAACTCGCCGTATTATACATCCATCGATTTTTATAATAAAAAAAGTACGGAATCACTTACTTTGATCGAAAATTTCAGGACTATCCAGCAAGCTACTGAGGTAACCTGTGGACCGGTGTGTGCGCTTATGGTACTGGAACATTACGGGAAACGGGAAGGATATAACGAGAAACGGCTTCAGGAATTACGCGGAACAGACCAGGATACAACATACCTGCGGCATCTCATCCGTATCTTTGACGAGATCGGCGGGTTTAAGTACAAATCGACTTACGATTATCAATATCCGAACCGGGAAACGATCCCCGAGGATTTTTTCCTGGAATACCTTCAACGGGGCATCCCTGTTATTGTTGGAACGGATACATGGAACGGTCATTGGCAGATAATCATCGGATACGATACGATGGGCACTCCATGTACTGCCGATGATGTACTGATCCTGGCAGAGCCTTACGACACCACCGACCATAATCAGGACGGTTATACGATTGTCTCCTGGCAGTACTTTTATTGCGGTATCTGGCGGAATCATTTCGATCCGGATTATACATGGGGATTGTTCCTGGCTGTCTGGCCCGAATGAATATTGCTAAATCAGTAAATCAGAAAAAATCTTGAGTCTTGGCTCTTGCATCTTGTATCTAAATTATTAATCATATGAGCAATTACATAAAATCAGGCATAATGCCGCTTATTTGTGCCTTTTGCATGTCGCCGCTATGGGGGCAGCAGGCCGTGGATGGAGAGGTTGTCCTTGAGCAGGTTCGATCCGTGGACGATTACGTCAGGGAGATAAGGGGATATTTGCATGAACATCCCGAATTGTCGGGACAGGAATTTGAAACCGCGCGTTTTATTCAATCGGAAATTGCAAAATTGGGCCTGCCCGTCACCAAAGTCCCGGGAACCGGCTTTTATGCTGTCCTCGATACGAAGCGTCCGGGAAAGACCGTTGGCCTGCGTGCCGATATCGACGCGCTGCCCCTTCAGGAAAATCCATACAATTTAAAGCAAAAGAAAAAATGGGTTTCCAAAAATGAAGGTGTCTCCCATGCTTGCGGACATGACGGACACACCGCCATTCTACTCGGCGTTGCCAACATTCTCACCAATCTGAAGGACCGGTTGAACGGGAAGATCATTTTCATCTTTGAAGAAGGCGAAGAGACAAATTCCGGTATTGACCCGATGATTGAAGCATTGCGCCCGTTGAAGATAGACGCTATTTATGGTAATCACCTGAAATCGAATTTGAATACAGGGGAACTGTTCATCCGGGAAGGGCCGATTATGGCAGGCACTGGTACGATAGCGTTTGACGTGACCGGGCGGGGCGGCCATGCTTCTCGTCCCGATTTGTCGGTCAACCCGGTATTTGCCGCCGCCAATATACTCACCGGTATCTCCATCGCCTGGAATAACCAACGCGACATTACCAAAACCGTAACGTTGGGTATTACCCGGATTCAGGGGGGAGAGGTATATAACGTTATTCCCAATTCGGTGTTTATTGGCGGCACTCTTCGCTTTTTCGACAAGGAAGAAGGGGAAAAAAGCTTTGTCCTCTTGCGGAAAGTAAGTGAAGATATCGCGTCGGCGCACAACTGTTCGGTTGCGTTTCACGACAACATGGGCGTCGCATTGAATCCCATGGTCAATGACACCGTGCTGACGCGTTTTACCCGTGAAGCCGTGGAGGAAATTTATCCCGGCCACATCGTTACCGACGAACAATATATATGGTATGCCGCCGAAACTTTCACGAAATACAGTCAACTGGCGCCGACGGTTTTTGTATTTCCCGGGATCAGGAACTACGAATTGGGGAGCGGGGCGGAACACCACAACGACCGTTTCGACCTCGACGAAGACGCGCTCCAATATGCCGTGGGCGCAATGGTACAGTTTGCAGTACAGTACTTACATTCATATGCGGACTAACCGGAAAATAAATTATCCGATGGAGATAGTTTTATGAAAAATCAAATAATCGTATGAAAAAAATCTTTTCAAATACAAGTTTCCGTTTATTTTTAGCGGTAATAGCCGGTCTGTTGATAGGCCGGTTCGCAACGGCAGAAGTAATCAGTGTGATCCTTCCGGTAAAACACATATTGGGGCAGATCATCTTTTTTCTTATTCCTCTCATTGTTTTCGGGTTTATTACTCCTGCCATTACCCGTTTAAAGAGTAATGCCTCAAAGCTCCTGACACTGTCGCTTGTTTTGGCGTACATATCATGTGTAGGTAGTTCGGTATTGGCCGCTTTAGTGGGTTATAACACCATACCGCTCATGGATATTACACCGGGCAATGAAGTGCCAAGAGCGCTTCCTGAAATGCTGTTCCGTCTGGATATTCCGCCTTTAATGCCGGTATTGAGTGCTCTGGTATTGGCTTTTTTAATAGGGGTAGGCATACTTTTGACAAAATCCCGGAAAATAGAAAATGCTTTGTACGAATTTCAGGATATTGTATTTGTAATGGTAAAAAGAGTGCTGATACCACTTCTTCCGTTTTTTATCGCGGCAAATTTCAGTGTTTTTGCCTATGAAGGAGACCTGGTATCAAGATTGCCCGTTTTCCTGCTGATCATTCTGATTACAATACTCTGCCATCTCGCGTGGCTTACGTTTTTATATATGTCTGCGGGGATATATTCGGGTAAGAATCCGTGGCAGGTGCTTAGATATTACGGGCCGGTAGTGTTGACTGCTTTAGGATCCCAATCGTCGGCGGCGAGTCTGGGTGTTGCTATCGAACAAACCCGAAAAAGTCCCGCATTGAAGCCGGAAGTAAGGGATTTTTCCATTCCGTTGTTGGGTAATATTCATTTTCCCGGCTCTGTTTTAGATATTGTATTTCTGGCATTGGCTGTATCGTATTTGTTGTACGGAACGATGCCAGGCATTGAGAAAATCACTCTCTTTATCCCACTTCTTGCTGTTTTTGGTGTGGCCGCTCCGGGATTACCCGGCGGGACACTCTTTGCTTCACTCGGGCTGATACAGGCTATACTTGGCATAGATGAAGCCGGGATTGCCCTGATGATAACTATTTTTGCTTTAGTGGACAGCTTCGGTACATCACATAATATCACGAGCGACGGCGCTTTGTCATTGATCCTGACAAAATATTCCGAGAAGAAGGAACAAGAATCAATTGTCGATAGATAATAAATCTGTCGAAATGGAGTTTATAGTGATCTGAATTACAAAATTCGACCGTCGTTTTTCTGTTTTTTGTATCTTTGGGAAATGAATGTGCCAATATGACGAATATGGAAAATGATAGTGTGCTTCGCACGATAAATGGGATAATGAATTTAGTTTTTCATTTTTCATTTACATAGTCTTGGCTCTTGGTTCTTATGTCTTTAAATAAAATGATACAATGAAACGATTTGCGGTGGTTCCCCTGTTATTAACCTTGTGTGTCGTGAGGGTTTTTCCCGCGACGGTTGATACGGTGAATGTGTTTAGCGGGAAAATGGACAAGGAAGTTAAAACGGTCATTATCAAACCGCAATCCTATGACGGACAAGATGCTTTTCCCGTTCTTTATCTGCTGCATGGTTACAGTGACCGTTATGACGGATGGGTAAATAAAGCGCCTCATATCAAGGAATTGTCCGATACGTATGGAATCATTATTGTCTGTCCCGACGGTGCTTTCGGAAGTTGGTATTTCGACAGTCCTGTCGATCCGGCCTTTCAGTATGAAACCTTCATCTCAAAAGAATTGATCGCATGGGTGGATGGCCATTACAGCACCATTCCTTCACGGCAAGGACGCGCCATTACCGGATTAAGTATGGGAGGCCATGGCGGATTATACCTTGCCTTCCGGAATCAGGATGTGTTCGGCGCATGCGGAAGTATGAGCGGCGGCGTGGATATCCGTCCGTTCCCGAACAATTGGGATATCGCTCAACGAATCGGGTCACAACGTGATTATCCTCAAAGATGGGAAGAAAATACCGTCATGGGATTATTGCATTTACTGACACCCAATACATTGAAAATAATTATCGACTGCGGAACGGAAGATTTCTTTTACGCAGTGAATGAGCGACTCCATGATGAACTGCTCTACCGGAACATTCCCCACGACTATATTACCCGTCCCGGTGCACACAATTGGGAATACTGGGGGAATGCAGTGAAATACCAGGCATTGTTCTTTCATGAATATTTTAAGTCCCGACCATAAAATTTTCATCAATCAATAGCAAGGCATATGAAGAAATGGGTATTATCTTTTCTTGTGTTGGGGGTCGGTCTGGTACTTTCCGCCCAACCTTTAAAACCTTTCAGGTTTGCTTTGGTCACCGATATACATGTCAGTGGTCCGGATAATAATGAAGACCTCCGCCGTACGGTAAAAGATCTCAATTCGCTTCCCGATATCGCTTTTGTTATTGTCTCGGGAGATGTGACCGAATTCGGTTCATACGACGAACTTCAGACAGCGAAATCTATGTTGGATAGTCTGAATGTTCCCTATTATACGATCCCCGGTAATCATGATTCAAATTGGTCGGAAAGCGGAACGAACGATTTCCTGCGGATATTCGGTAATGAAACATTCGGTTTTGAATACAACGGTTATAAATTTATCGGACTGGCATCAGGCCCCAATATGCGTATGGGACCGGGACAGATCCCGCGGGAGAACCTCATATGGTTTTTTGACGAACTGGAGAGAACCAGTACCAATATGCCTATTATCTATGTGAACCATTATCCTATGGATAACGGATTGAACAACTGGTTTGAAGTGATGGGTGCGCTGAGGCCCTATAATGTACAACTGATGCTGTGCGGACATGGACATGCTAACCGAGCAATGAATTTCGAAGGAGTCAACGCGGCCATGTGTCGATCCAATCTGAGAGCCAAGGAAGAGTATGGCGGG
>ENA-UOOI01001404-UOOI01001404.1-fermentation-metagenome-genome-assembly--contig:-NODE-1404-length-25335-cov-4.138687_pt1 | contig 25335 bp, 22 predicted proteins | sample MGYA00245779_ERZ724027 | MGnify/ENA primary metagenome ERZ724027 (study PRJEB28704, sample SAMN03018318) | fermentation metagenome | biome: anthropogenic terrestrial biome; feature: soil; material...
ATGGTGCGGGAAAGACGACTTTATTTCGATGCATTCTAGGTTTGCTTGGAGGATATAAAGGAGAAATTTTAATCGACGGTGCTGACTGCAGACATAAATCTGTCAAGGAGATGGCCCGCCTGATCTCGTATATACCACAGGCAAATCTCCCGACGTTTAATTATACCGTTTTCCAGACTGTACTGATGGGTACAAACCCGCTGATGGATAATTTTCACACACCGGGAGATAAGGAAAGAGAAATTGTATTTGAAAAACTGGATTTACTCGGTATTACACATCTGGCAGAACGTGGGTACGCAAATCTCTCGGGAGGTGAACGGCAGCTCGTGCTGATTGCTCGGGCACTGGTCCAAGATTCAGATATCCTGATTATGGATGAGCCGACGGCAAACTTAGATTACGGGAATCAGTATCGCATTATGGAAAAGGTGAAGAAACTTGCAGATCAGGGATATCTGGTTCTGTTGTCTACACATAATCCGGAGCATGCACTTTTATTCGCAGATCAGGTTGTTGTTCTGAAAGATAATCATATCATAAAGAGCGGTCCCCCAAAAGATGCACTGGATCCAGAGATGATTCAAAATATCTACGGAGTCAAAGTGGAATTAAAGAATATCAGTACGGAAAATGGGATGGTGCCTGTATTTGTTCCATGTCTGGAATGGGAATGAGTCACAAAGTACGTTGACTTTTGGATTTCCCCGCGTTACAATTCGAATGGAGATACAAAATACACAACGTACGAGGGGTTAAATACTTATATGCAGGATAAAATAAAATATTTTTTGATGATGACCGGAAGCACCCTGATCATGTCAATAGGAACGTATTACTTTAAATTTACCAATAACTTTACCTTCGGGGGAATTGCCGGTCTTGCTGTATTGCTGGCTCAATCACATCTGATGTCGGCCAGTGACTTTAATCTGATATTAAACATGATTTTGCTGGCTATTGGCTGGGTAGTACTTGGGAAGAAATTTGCCGAGAAAACAGCTTACTGCAGTATATTGTTTTCTGTTACACTATCGCTTTTAGAACGAATCCAGCCGATGAGTCATTCTCTGACAGATCAGCCAATGCTGGAGTTCTGCTTTGCACTTTTGCTTCCGTCTTTTGGATCGGCTATTCTGTTCAATATTGGTGCTTCCAGCGGCGGAACAGATGTCGTTGCCATGATCTTGAAAAAATATACCAGTACGGACATAGGAAAGGCGCTGATTATTTCGGATGCATTAATATCAATTTCCAGTTTCTTTGTATTTGATATCAAGACCGGACTTTATTCTATACTTGGGTTGATTGTCCGTTCATTTATGATTGATTCCTTTATAGAGAGTCTGAACCTCTCAAAGTACTTCAATGTGGTTTGTGATCAACCTGAACCGATCTGTGATTTTATTGTACACACATTGGATCGAAGCGCTACCGTCTGCTATGCCCAGGGGGCATTCTCGGGAAAAGACAAGTATATTATCTTTACTGCATTAAATCGCCCGCAGGCAGTTGCCCTCCGTAATTTTATAAAAACGAATCAGCCAACAGCGTTCATTCTGATTTCAAATACAAGCGAAATCATCGGAAAAGGATTCCACGACGTATAATTCGAATGTTTACAGGATTGTGAGAGCACAATTTTAAAGCCTCTGGCAATACGCCAGAGGCTTTAAAATGTCTATCCGGCTATCATAGGACCTACAAATGCCCAGACAAATACCCAGATCCAAAGTGCTGCAGCACCAATCCAGCTGGCCTTTAGCACTTCTTTCATATTATCACATCGTGCAATTCCCAATTGTCCCGCCATGTTGGCAGTTGGATATAGGGAACCGGTGATTCTTGTTGCCGCAACCAGAGCAGTAGCCCAGATTGTCATCGGCAGATGTACACTGTTTACCAGTCCGATAAACATCTTGTGAACAATGTTGATTTCGGCAACAGCTGCAGCTTCGATACCGAACCCGCCGACCAGAGATGCCATGATCACAACTAGTGCTTTTCCGCCTCCGGATACAAACTTTGTGAGCAGATCCCCCAGAGCTTCGAAACCTCCGCCGAGATTGATCATGCTGAACATTGCCTCGAAGAAAATAAAGACGAGGAACATATTTGTCATCTGTGAGGCACCGTCTACGAACTCGTCGATGGCCTCATCAATCTTCATTCTGCTGCTGATGGCAATGATAAGAGATAGAATTAGCATTACGATAATAGCATATTCCGTACCTTGTTTTGCAATAATTCCGTAAGCAACCAGAAGAATAAAGGATAGTAGGAAGAGAATGGTTGTCCTTTTTTCTTCTTTTGTGATTTCCACGCTGTTCAGATCGACCATATCGTCGGTCAATTCATAAACTTCTTTTCCTCTGTATTTTTTCTGAATACGAAGCACGGCAAACCAGGTAGAACCCAGCCATACGAGTGAAAATGGAATCACAGCCCACAGCATCAGTTTGCCGTAAGAAAGGCCGGTAACTTCCATCGTAGCGATCGTGACACCGGTAAGAGGACCAACCATCAGTCCGACTTCACCGGATACACGAAGAAGAGATGCAACGGCCGTGGGAGTCAGCCCGACTGCTGCAACCAGCGGTATGATAACAGGAGCGATGACGGCATTACCGCCCGCCAGAGTTCCAAGAAGACCACAGATAACAATCGAAGAGACGATAATCGCAAGCATTCCTTTTTTCTCGGAATTAACGCCGATTTTCTTAACAATCCAGTATACCATTGTGTGACTTACCCTGGATTTATTCATCAGATATCCCAGGCCGCTTCCAAACATGATAATCAAACCAATCGTTCCAAGAAACGATCCCAGTGCGGAATTAAAGATCGAAGCGAGAGATCCAATTCCCTGTCCCGTTAAGATAGCTGCCACAATCACACCGACGATCAGACCTGCCAGATTTGATTTGTTCATGAAAACCATGACAAGATAGGCAAGAAGTGGTATCAGTGCAAGCAGTGATGGAGTCGTCTTGATCAACGCCCAGCTTCCTAATGCTAGTTCCATATAATTTCCTCCTTTGATTTCACATACTGTGACGTAGGGGCCGAAAAGGATTTTGACCTCTGGGATGCACAGACTAAGTATATATTTTAGCACAGACATATGTAAAGAGACAATACTTTATTTTTACCCGGCCTTTTTGGGTTATAATTTTTCGACTCATCAGGATTGTTTTAAAAGAGAAACAATGGTATCTGCCATTGAGTTAATTAATTAACAATGTTATAATAATGATTGAACATGAGATGGATGTTTGAAATGGAGGTTATTGTTATGATGAGATTTACTTTACCACGAGATATGTATTATGGAAAGGGTGCCCTTGAAGAACTGAAGAACATCAAGGGTGATAAAGCGGTCTTGGTTCTGGGTGGCGGTTCTATGAAAAGATTCGGTTTCGTAGATAAGGCTCTTGGATATCTGAAAGAAGCTGGAATTGAAACAAAGCTGTTTGAGAATGTGGAAGCAGATCCTTCCGTGGAAACCGTGATGAAAGGTGCCAAATTCATGAGGGAGTTCCAGCCTGACTGGATCATTTCCATGGGTGGAGGATCACCCATTGACGCAGCAAAAGCGATGTGGGTATTCTATGAATATCCGGATACAACATTTGATGAAATCATACAGCCTTTTTCATTCCCCACACTGAGAAAGAAAGCAAAGTTTATAGCGATCCCGTCTACATCGGGGACAGCGACAGAAGTCACTGCATTTTCAGTGATTACAGACTATTCCACAGGTGTGAAATATCCATTGGCGGATTTCAATATTACTCCGGATATTGCAATTGTAGATCCCGAACTGGCAGAAACCATGCCGGCGAAATTGACAGCGCATACGGGGATGGATGCTCTTACACACGCGATTGAAGCCTATGTGTCAGATATGCATAGCCCATTCACGGATCCTCTGGCAATCAAGGCAATTCAGATGATCTTCAAGTACCTGCCGGATTCCTATCAAGGCGATAAAGATGCCAGAGAGCAGATGCACTATGCACAATGTCTGGCCGGTCAGGCATTCTCTAATGCCCTTTTGGGTATTACCCATTCGATGGCGCACAAAACGGGAGCGGCTTTTTCAACAGGTCATATCCCACATGGTTGTGCGAATGCGATTTACCTGCCCTATGTTATTCGGTTTAATGCAAAAAATGCAAAAGCCCGCTATGCTGATATCGCAAGAAGTGCAGGTATCGAAGGGGATGACAATCAATGTGTAGATATCTTGTGCGATAAGATCCGCGATTACAATGCTAAATTTGATATTCCAAAAACGCTGCAGGAATATGGAATTCAGGAAGAAGAATTTAAGAATAAAGTAGGCCATATTGCAGAATTAGCCGTTGAGGATGCGTGTACAGGCTCAAACCCCAGACCTGTTACCCCGGCTGAAATGGAAAAACTACTTACATGTACTTATTACGGGAAGACAGTGGATTTTTAATACAATTGCGATTGCTGTACAAGAAGAGACGTCAGAGATATCTGGCGTTTTTTCTGTTTTCAAAAGAAAAAAATACATTTGTAAAAATATCTGAGAATATCAGAAAAGGTTCGGAAAATGTGTCAAAATATTCCATGTGATACTTGAATTGCGTCTGAAATTCTAGTATGATTGAGACAAGAGCAAAAGTTCTGACTGCTCATATCGAATACAATCAGGAGGATTTGATGATGGCTATATATAAGTGTACAATATGCGGAACCATCTATGATGAGTCAAAAGAGGAGCTTTCGTTTTCGGAGTTGAAGGAGTGTCCGGTATGCCGACAACCCACATCCAGGTTTATAAAGATATCGGATGAGGAAGGCGATGAGAATATAGAGAAGGCAGCGGATATTCCCTTGGCGGAGAAGGAGCCGCCTCTAAGGCAACTGGATTTATCCTATGATCCAAAGTTTGCCAGGACGGACAGCAGCAGTCGCTATATGGATGAAATTCATGAGATTGCCGTGACAGGTGAGAGCATTGACGCGGCGATGGGAACAAAGATGCCTATGCCTGATTGGGACGAGATTCTGATTTTAGGGGCACAGCTAAATCCTCAGCCACTGGATGAACACGTGGATGTAAATATCGAAACGGTAATCGGAAAAAAGGCGAGAAAACCAATGACCCTGGCAGGGCCAGTCTACATCTCTCATATGTCTTTTGGAGCCTTGTCAAAGGAGGCAAAGATCTCTCTTTCAAGCGGCGCCGCGTTGGCTCACACCGCGATGTGTTCAGGAGAAGGAGGAATTCTGCCGGAAGAAATGCAGGCTGCAGAAAAATACATATTTGAATATGTACCCAACCAGTATAGTGTCACAGATGAGAATCTTAAGGCCTCAGATGCGATCGAAATTAAAATTGGTCAGGGGACAAAGCCAGGTATGGGCGGGCATCTCCCCGCAGCTAAAGTCACGGCTGAAATTGCCGCTGTACGTAACAAACCGATGGGGAGAGAGATCATCAGTCCGTCAAGATTTCCCGGCATAGACACGAAAGAAGATTTAAAAGTACTGGTTGATACTTTGCGCTCGCGTTCTGACGGACGACCCATTGGAATCAAGATTGCAGCGGGGCACATAGAGAGAGATCTGGAGGAGTGTGTTTTTGCAAATCCGGATTTTATCACAATTGATGGGCGCGGTGGTGCCACAGGCTCCAGCCCTTGGCTGCTTCGTGATTCCACAAGTGTTCCTACAATTTACGCACTCTATCGTGCCAGAAAGTATCTGGATGAAATACGTTCAGATATTGATCTTGTGATCACAGGCGGGCTCAGAGTTTCTTCAGATTTCGTCAAGGCACTGGCAATGGGTGCCGATGCGGTTGCTGTGGCCACATCAGGGTTAATTGCTGCCGGGTGCCAGCAGTATCGTATCTGCGGAAGCGGAAAATGTCCGATGGGGCTTGCTACTCAAGATCCCGCTCTTCGGCAGAGAGTGAATATAGAGGCTTCAGCACAAAGAGTTGCGAACTACCTCAACTGCACATTTGAAGAAATAAAAATGTATGGAAGGATTACCGGTCATATGGATATACACGAATTTACAGTCTCCGATTTGTGTACGATCAGCGCAGAAATATCAGAACATACGAATATATTACATGCATAAAATCTAAGCAGTCCGAAAAGGCTGTTGGTATCAGGGGGCGGGATTCCTCTTGCCCCTAATTACAAATCCATTGAAGAAGGCGCTTATTTTGAACAAAAATAAAAAGAAAGTTTTTAGATCACTACAGAAAAGCGAGATGTTTGGGGCTGTTCTGTATGGAAAGATAGGAAACTCATTAAAAGATAAGAAGAACAAAGATACATTGCTTAAAATGTCGGAAGAAGAGAAAATGCATTCTGCTGTATTTGGAAAGTATGCGGATGCCGGGGATGTGACCCTGAATAAATTCAAAATTTGGCTTTATATGGCGTGTGCACATATTTTAGGCTACACATTCGTGATCAAACTGATGGAAAAAGGTGAAGACCTCGGTATTCAAAAATACAAGACGATGCTCGATGAGATTCCGGAGATGTCTGACATTTTGGATGACGAAGAGAAGCACGAGCAGGAATTATTGAATATGTTGGATGAGGAACGATTAAACTATGTGGGTGATATAGTGCTTGGAATGAACGATGCTCTGGTAGAGCTGACCGGTGCACTTGCAGGATATACACTTGCAATGCAGAATACACATGTGATTGCGATGGCGGGTCTGATTACCGGTGTTTCCGCCACTTTGTCGATGGCAGCATCCGGATACCTTTCCTCCAAGGAAGCAGGCCACAAAGACGCAATTAAATCATCGATATACACAGGAGTAGCCTATCTGGTAACGGTGGCACTATTGATTATTCCTTATCTCGTCTTGCCAGCCAAAAGTTATATGCTTGCACTTTTACTTACATTAGTCATAGCGATTACGATTATTGCAGGGTTTAACTTTTACGTTTCCATAGCCAAGGGCAGAGGATTCAAGAAGAATTTCCTTGTAATGTCCGCGATCAGTCTCGGTGTTTCCGTGATCACATTCGGAATTGGTGTTATTGTGAAAAATGTACTCGGAATTGATCTGTAATTGCTTAAGAATCCTAATGGGATAAAAGAGCATGAAAATATGAATCAAGCTTAAAATTTAAGACTGAAAGGATGGGATGATTATGAAAATTGTTGTTCTTGATGGATACACCTTAAATCCCGGAGATTTGTCCTGGGACAGCCTAAAAAAATTGGGAACTCTTACAGTTTATGATCGCACAGAGGAGGAAAAGGCGGCCAAGAGGATTGGAGATGCAGAGTTGATTTTTACCAATAAAACGCCTGTCAGCAATAAAACGATGGAGGCGTGTCCGAATCTGAAGTTCATCGGAGTTCTGGCCACTGGTTACAATGTAGTGGATATAGAAGCTGCCAGTAAGAGAGGAATTACGGTTACTAATATTCCAAGCTATGCCACGGATGCAGTTGCTCAATATGTGTTTGCACTTCTTCTGGAACTTTGCCATCATGTGGGAGAACATTCTGATAGTGTGAAAGCAGGGGATTGGGAGAGAAGCCGGGATTTCTGTTACTGGAATGAGCCTTTAATTGAACTGCATGGAAAAACGATGGGAATCGTTGGATTTGGAAGAATCGGACAGAAAACTGCTCAGATTGCAAATGCGTTTGGCATGAATGTTTTGGTGTTTACTCCTCACCCCGATAAAAATCAGGATAGCGTGCACCTGAGGTTTGTTCTTCTGGAAGAACTACTCAAAAAATCTGATGTGATTTCCCTACACTGCCCATTAACCCCTCAATCAGAGAAAATCATCAATAAAGAGACAATTTTGAAGATGAAGCCGCATGTCATGATTATCAATACTTCCAGGGGACCTCTGATTAATGAGCAGGATCTATATGAAGCACTGGTATCAGGTAAAGTATCAGGTGCAGCCGTGGATGTTGTCTCTTCGGAACCTATAAGGAGCGAAAATCCGCTGCTTAATGCACCGAATATTATCCTGACACCGCATATTGCATGGGCACCAAAAGAAGCCAGAGAACGACTGATGAATACGGCAGTTTCCAATCTGGAGTCCTATCTCAGGGGGGAACCAGTCAATGTCGTAAATAGTTAAGGAATGCTTTGAGTATCACGAAAAGAAGTTAAGACATTTGCAGAGAAGGAGAGATTTTGAATATGGGGAAATATGATGAAAAAATTCAAAAATTACTGCAGCAGATGACATTGGAAGAAAAAGCAGGACTTTTAAGTGGAAGCGACTTCTGGCACACGAAAGATGTCGAGCGTTTGGGCATCAAAAAAATGATGGTGACCGATGGGCCTCATGGACTTCGCAAACAGGCAGGGGATGCAGATCATCTGGGACTAAACAAAAGTGTTCCGGCTACCTGTTTTCCAACTGCTGCGGCGACAGCATGCTCTTTTGACACGGAACTTCTGACAGAGATGGGACAGGCTCTTGGGGAGGAGTGTCAGCAGGAAGACGTGGCAGTTCTTCTCGGGCCGGGGGCAAATATAAAAAGGAATCCTCTGTGCGGACGAAACTTTGAGTATTTTTCGGAAGATCCCTATTTGACCGGAGAAATGGCATCGGCACTGATCAAAGGAATTCAAAGTCAGGACGTTGGTACCAGCATGAAACACTTTGCGTGCAATAATCAGGAAACAAAACGTCTGGTCATTGATGCGGAAGTTGACGAACGAGCTCTGCGCGAAATCTACCTTACCGGATTTGAAAAAGCAGTCAAACAGGCGAAACCAAAGACACTGATGTGCTCTTACAATCAGATAAATGGAGAACCGGCAAGTCAGAATAAACGACTTTTGTCGGATATTCTTCGTGATGAATGGGGATTTGAAGGGACAGTGATGACTGACTGGGGTGCGATTGTCGACCGTGTAAAGGGCTTAGAAGCAGGAATTGATCTTGAGATGCCTTATGTTGGTTCTGAAAATGATAAAGCAATCATTTCGGCGGTAAAGGAAGGCATCATTTCAGAAGAACAGGTAAATATCTCCGCAGGAAGAATTCTGGAACTCTTGCTTGGATGGCAGGAAAAACAAAAGAAAGATGATAACTATGATAAGGCCGTTCATCATGAGCTTGCACGTAAAGCTGCTGCGAACAGCTGTGTGCTGCTGAAAAACGATGAGAATATATTGCCATTAAAAAAAGATACGAAACTGGCGCTGATCGGAGAATTCGCTAAGAGGCCGCGGTATCAAGGTGCGGGCAGCAGTCGAATTAATCCGAATCAGCTTGATAACTTATTTGATGTTCTTCTAAGCAGAGGTGCACACTTCACTTATGCAGATGGCTATGACTTGAATCGTGATGAAGCAGATGAAGAGAAGATCAAAAAAGCTGTGGCGGCAGCTAAAGATGCGAATGTAGCTGTGCTCTGTATCGGACTGCCTGATTCGTACGAGAGTGAGGGGTTTGATCGTAAGCATATGCATCTTCCACAAAGCCACATAAAGCTTGTGGAAGAAGTTGCAAAGGTGAATCCCAATATTGTGGTGCTTCTGTCAGGTGGAAGCGTGGTGGAAATGCCTTGGGTTACGGATGCAAAAGCCGTTTTGATGTTGTACCTCGCCGGTGAAGCGGGGGCGCTTGCAGCAGCGGATCTTCTTTTTGGAGATGTATGCCCGAGCGGTAGACTTGCAGAGAGTTTTCCGATGAAGCTTGAAGATTGTTCCAGTTATGAGAATTTTCCGGGAGACGAAAAGACAGTAGAGTATAGGGAAAGTATCTATGTCGGTTACCGCTGGTATGACAAGGCAGGATTAGATGTCAGGTTTCCATTCGGACATGGCCTTTCTTATACAGAGTTTGAATATCGCGATCTTAAGACGGACATACAAAGCGACGGAACAGTCACTGCAAGAGTAACTGTCCGAAATGTTGGAAAAGTTCGCGGAGCTGAGGTTGTTCAATTCTATGTTGGGGAGAAAAATCCGCAGATACCAAGACCGGTCAGGGAACTGAAAGGCTTCTGCAAGGCAGATCTTGCACCTTGTGAAGAAAAAGAGGTCAGCGTCATTCTGGATAAACGTGCTTTCGCATATTATGATGTGGATAAGAAGAACTGGGCAGTTCCGGCCGGCAGATATCACATTCAGGCAGGTTCATCCAGCAGAGATATCCGTCTTGAAAGTGTGATTGAACTTGAAGGGGATATGAATGCGAATTCCAGTATGGCAGCAGGGATCCCAAAGGTATATATAAATCCTGAGGCACCTTTTAATATTGGGCATGATGATTTTGAAAAACTTTGTGTACGGAAACTGCCGCCGCCTGTGAGAATGCCGGGCGAACGCTATACGATGAATTCTACATTTGCAGAAATCGCACAGACACAGGCTGGAAGAGCGTTCATGGAACAGATTACAAGTCAGATAAAGTCCATGGGCGAAGGAAATGATGACGATGGCATGGAGACTATGCTGCAGAACATGCTGCAGGAAATGCCGGTGCGCTCCCTGGCAATGTTTGGCCAGGAGCAGCTAAGCCAGGACGTGATTCAGAAAGTTCTGGCAGCAGCGAATGAGGAATTGATCATTGAGCTTTGAAAAGGGGGTATTTTTTAATGAGAAAAGATTTGGGACCAAAGTCGTATATTTATCCAATGCCGGTACTGATTATCGGTACCTACTGTGAGGATGGAACACCGGATGCCATGAATGCAGCTTGGGGCGGAATCAGCGGGAATTATGAGATTTCCATCTATATCAGTCCATGGCGTAAAACGCTTAAGAATATTTTGAATCGTGGTGAGTTTACTGTGAGCATGGCAGACGGGGCACATGTGACAGAAGCGGACTATGTAGGAATTGTATCGGCGAATGACACGCCGGATAAGTTTGAAAAGTCCGGATTCCATGCGACCAAAAGTCAGCATGTGGACGCTCCGCTGATTGATGAACTTGCAATGACTTTAGAATGCAGAAAGATCAGTTATGACGAAGAGACCTGTAAGCTGGTCGGCGAGATTGTGAATGTCAGTGCAGACAATTCTATTCTGAATGAAAAAGGCGAGATTGATCCGATCAAACTGGATCCGATTACCTTCGATTCTGTGGGAAATCTGTATTTTCACTCGAATGAAATCGCGGGGTATGCATTTAAAGATGGAAAGAAGCTAAAATAATCAGTGATATTATCGAGTAAAAAGAAATTCAGCCGAGAAGGGACGTTAAATGAAAGCCATCATATTATATTATTCAAAGACAGGAAATACAGAGAAACTTGCGAAGAGAATTCAGGCGGATCTCCACTGTGATATGCTCAAAGTAGAACCGGAGGATCCTTATGGGAATTATGTTTCATCGCTGGTTCGTGTAAATAAAGAGAGGAAAAATAAAGTTCCGGTCCACTCTGTGACTCCGGTTCCGGATCTTTCGGCATATGATACAGTTTTTATCGGTTATCCAATCTGGTATATGGATCCGCCAGAGTTTTTGTCTGATTTCCTCAGCAAATGCAGTCTGGAAGGAAAAGTAGTGATTCCGTTTGCCACCTGCGGGCTGGCAAATGTCGGAAAGACTCTGAATACAATCAAGGAGGTTTGTCCAAAATCGAAGATTGCTCATCCTTTTAATTATGGGATTGCGAAAAAAGATAACTATGATGAATGGGTTCGTAGTTTTAAACAAATGAAATAACCTCCGATTATAGTAAAAGCGCAAACTAGATGAATAGTTTGCGCTTTTACTGATAACGATCAATAACCTTTCATGGTATCGTCTATGAGATGTTTCCCTGATATGCCTTTGGATTTCAGTAATTTAGCAATAGAATCCAACACGGCAGGTGAAGAAGACCTAGGAACTCTCTAATTTATTATTTCTGTGATAACTGCATGCCTCGTGAAAACTCCATAGCGAGGTGCAGTGCATGACCGCTTACAATTTCGTCTGGTGTATTCTCCGGCCAGTAAACAGCCGCTTTGGTCTCGAATCCGTCAGCTGTAGGTTTAAACTGATGATAGGGGCAGTTTACCGGCGTCACACCGTCGGCAAGGAAAGTTTCGCCTGCCATAGCCATTGGGAATGAGGGATCCTTGTCTGCACGAATCTGATCACTCAGTTTAGAGTCCTCAACTACGTCAACATTGACAAGGGTTGGCGTGCCATACATGCCAAAAGGTTCAATTCCCAAAAGTTTTCCATCATCAAAAGAGATATGGCAGATGAAATGCTCTGGGTGAGAGGCGAGTCCAATATAGTCATTTGTCTGCATAGATTTCATCATTCCTGCGAAATCCTGAAGAGAAATTCCAGTGACGGACATATTACAGCGGGAAACTTTCATCGGCTTCTCTTGTGAGAATCCAAGTTTTTTCCACATTTCATCGGACAGCTTAAAATCATCTTTATAAAGATCGATGATTTTATCACCTTTATATTGCATACGTGTCTTGATAGAGACATCCCATGCTTTTTCCATAGTCAGGTAATCGATTTCTGCATCGGAGAGGACTTTATCACCGTCTTTGATTTCTACTCCATGGCGTTTGAGTAGGTGCAGCATATGAAGATTACGTTCATATTCCAGACGTTCGAGTTGAGATTTAGTCCAATTTTCACCGTTTGCTGTAAAAGTATATTTTATTTCTGACATATTCAATTCCTCACTTTCCTTGTCTTGATAATAGCTAACTAGATGTTGTATGATAAGTATAGTATATCCAAATATAAAAACCTACAACACTGGGATAGATAAGTGTTGGATTTTGAGAGGACGGCCTGAATGGAGAACAATAAAAACACAGCAGATCAGACAAGGCAGGCTTTTTTGGAAGCTTTTTGTCTCCTGTATTCGAAGAAACCAGTTGAAAGGATAACAGTACAGGAAGTCGCGAAAAAAGCGGGATATAATCGCAGCACATTTTATCAGTATTTTTTGGATATTTATGATTTACTGGATGAGCTGGAAGAGATGATGGCAGAGTATATTTGTAAAAACAGGGGAAACATTGACATATATGGTGCTTCATTCGTAAGCAGTCTTGTAGATCTGTACGATACAAAGTCTATATATGTCAATGCCCTGTTAGGTGATTATGGCAAACAGCATTTTATAGATAAGCTAATGTCGAAGGCAGGGTTAAATATTCCCGAGCTTGATCTGCCGGATGACAATCGATTTAAGCCATATCTGATCGAATACCATCTCTCTGCTGTAATATCCATCTTCCAGTTATGGCTGCACAGAGGAAAAGATTTGTCTGTGGATGAATTGATGCAGCTTGTGGCAGATTTGTATAAAGGAGGTCTTACACAGGCAGGGATGGGGAAGAAAGGAAATATATAAGTAAAAAATAGGAAGAGACATCATCAGCTCATCAAAGTAGATACGTTCTGATGACCGTGGCCGTGCTGCTGGATCTGTCATTGTATCGCTGTACGTGCAGGCATTCATATCTGTTTAATGCAGATATGAATGCCTGTTTTTTCTATATAAAAGCGTCCTGAGAATAATATACAGATTCTGTAATAGTTCTCATTGAGGGAAAAGTTATTCGAATGTATTATTCAATTGTAGCTTGGATATATAAATGTTGAAGATGCAGTACATCGGAGCACTGTACTAAAAACACAATCGGGACATGCCGAATATCATGTAGTTTAGGAGGTGCAGTAGCAGGGTTGCTAACTGAAAAAACCAACAAAGTTGATAAGGATAGGAATGAAAGATCAATTTGAAAAGTCCAAAAAACCGGGAGACTTACTGGAAAAGTTTCGATTGAATGCAAAGGGAATTGATGAACAGATTTTGAAAAACACAAACTAAAAAATAAGAATATCTATAAAGTATAAAGGAGCGAAATTAATATGAAAATGAAAAGAATCTTAACAGCTATTATGTGCTTAGTATTTTCCTTTAATTTAATAGCATGTTCTGAAAACAGTTCTTCAAATGAAAAAAGTGAAAAGCAGGAAAGAAAAACAAGTACGAGCGAGAAAGCAGAAAAGGATGGAATTAAAATAGGTGTTTCGGCCCCAGATTTAACAAATGTATTTTTTATACAAATAAAAGATGCTATGGAGAACGCTTTAGGTCCGAACGATGAATTGATTATACAGGATGCGGCAGGAGATCAGAATAAACAGATGAATGATGTTGCAGATATGATAAACCAGGGAGTTGATGCAATAGCTATTTCTGCAATAAATAGTGAAGGCGTGGAGGCAACACTGCGAGCATGTCAGGATGCAAACGTTCCTGTTATAGCTTTTAATACAGCTGTAAAAAATGAAGATTTAGTGAAATCTACAGTGGTATCAGATAATTATTTAGCTGGACAACTTTGCGCACAGGCTTTGGCGGAGGCACTGCATGACAAAGGTGAGATTGTGGAGATAACTTATAGTACTACCGAAGTATGCTATGATCGTCAAAAAGGTTTTGAAGATGAAATGGAAAACCATTCAGATATTCATATTCTACAAAGCAGAGATGTTGAAAAACCTAGAGCAGATTACTCACAGCCAGTAATGGTAGACTTGCTAAATGCAAATCCAAATATCGATGGGGTGTTTACAATTAATGATCCAACAGCACGTGGTGCAATTGCTACTTTAAAGGAGGCCGGAGTACTGGAGAATACAAAGGTTGTTGCAATTGATGGATCAGACGAAGGAAAGGAATTTATCAAAGCGGGAGAAATGATTGCATCTGCTGCACAAGATCCGGAAAAAATTGGATCCACAGTAGTGGAAACTGCAAAAAAGATCATTGACGGAGAGGATGTGGATAAAAAGGTGGTAATCGAAATGTTTATTATCACTCAGGATAATATCGACGATTACGACTAAAGATTCTTTGTGAGAGAAGAGGGAAGATAATGCCGGAGCAGTATATTTTGGAAATGAAAAACATCACGAAATCATTCGCATCTAACATGGTATTGGATGATATCAATATTTCTGTTATGCCTGGAGAGATTCGCGCACTAATTGGAGAAAACGGGGCGGGAAAATCAACACTAATGAAAATATTGGGCGGTCTTTATAGTGCTGATAAGGGAACCGTAATAATTAATGGAGAGAAAACTTCCATTCATTCTGTAGAGGATGCAAAGAAATATGGTATTGGTTTTATTCATCAGGAGATAAATAATGTTCAAAGCCTAAGTATTGCCGAAAATATGTTTCTGGGCCGTGAGCCAAGAAATGTAATTGGTCTGGTGGATTATAAAAAATTGTATGGGGAGTCCAGTAAAGCTCTGGTAGAATCAGGCTTAAATCTGGATCCACATCAATTACTCAGTGAATTATCAGTGGCGCAGCAGCAACTTGTAGAAATTGCACGTGCGATCAATGAAAAGTCGCGCATTTTGATTATGGATGAACCTACAGCAGCTTTGACCAACTTGGAAGTTGATCATTTATTTGGTGAAATCAGAAGGTTAAAAGAAAATGGCGTAGCTATTATTTACATATCACATCGAATGGAAGAAACTTTTGCTGTGTGCGATACCGTCAGTGTGTTACGTGATGGGAAATTTATAGGGACAAAGAAAACATGCGATACGGATGAAGATGAACTTATTAGTATGATGGTGGGAAGAGAAATCGATACTATTTATGGGGAAAGACATACAAAGGGAAAAGATATCTTATTGGAAGTCAGACACTTAACTACAAAAAAAGTCAAAGATATCAATTTTACGCTTAAAAGGGGTGAAATTTTAGGATTTTCAGGTCTTGTAGGTGCAGGACGAACAGAAGTTGCACTGGGGCTTTTCGGTATTGATCCTATTCTTTCAGGTGAAATATATATAGAAGGAAAGAAAATCAATATTAGAAAGCCTGCGGATGCGATTAGGTCAGGGATTGCATTGGTTCCTGAAGAAAGAAAAACACAGGGTTTAATTTTAAATCACTCAATCGGTGAGAATCTTTCTTTTCAAGTTATAAACTCCTTTATAAGAAGATTAAAAGTAGATAAAAAGAAAGAGAAACAGATTATTCATGAATATAAAGAGAAGCTTTCAATTAAAATGAGTTCTGTTGATCAGCTTGCCAGTGAATTATCAGGTGGAAATCAACAAAAGGTTGTAATATCAAAATGGCTGGCGGCCAAGCCAAAGATACTGATATTAGATGAACCCACACGAGGGATAGATGTCGGGGCAAAAGCAGAAATTTATAAGTTAATGAATGAACTTGTAAATGAGGGGATTTCTATTATTATGCTATCTTCTGAAATGCCGGAAGTTATCAATAACTCCAGCAGAATTGTTGTGATGAGTGAAGGAAAGTTAGTAACAATCTTAGATCCTGAAAAAGATGATATATCCCAGGAAAATATTCTGTCTTATGCAGTCACGGGAGGAAGATAATATGGAAACCATGAAAAACACAATAGCTTTAAAACAGACATCTAAAAGAAGCAAATCTGCAAATCCTTTTATCGCATGGATCAAGAAGAACCTGGGTGCCATTGTGGCATTAGCATTGTTAACAACAATATTATCTATTACAACTGATACATTTATGGTCAAAAATAATTTGCTTAGTGTTCTCAGGCAAATTTGCGTAAACAGTCTTATAGCGTTTGGAATTACATGTGTATTACTTGCAGGGGGAATTGATTTATCAGTGGGATCAGTTGTAGCGGCAGCAGGAGTGATTTCTGTTCAGCTTGCTAACCATAATTTCCCGATTATTATCTGTTTGCTTGTACCTGTTCTATTTGGTGCACTAATAGGATTAATCAACGGCAGTATTATTGCAAAAACTACTTTGCCCCCGTTTATTGTAACTTTATCCACGCAGATAATTGTGAGAGGCGTAAGTTATGTTTTGACAGGCGGACAACCTGCACAAAGCGAGAATCAATCATTTAATAATATGGGTACGGGGAGTGTTATTGGTATACCCACTCCAGTACTGTTTGTAGTTGTGGTATTTGTTGTTTTGTATTTTGTATTATATCGTACAGCTTTTGGACGCCACATCTACGCAACTGGGGGAAATGCAGAAGCTGCAAAATATTCCGGTGTTAATATTCAATCGGTAAAAATACGCGTATTTATGATGAGTGGTGCTTTGGCGGCATTAGCTGGAGTTGTGTTAGCGGCACGTTTGTATTCGGGACAACCATCTGTTGGTGAAGGGTTTGAACGAGATGCAATAGCTGCATCAGTTATAGGTGGGACAAGTTTCAGCGGAGGTATTGGCTCCTTAAGCGGAACCGTGCTAGGTGTTCTCATTATAGGAATATTAAATAATGGGATGAATCTATTAAAAATTAACAGCTATTGGCAGTTTATAGTTAAAGGATGTGTTATTCTTGGATCTGTTTATATCGATTACTTAAAGAAATCGAAATCGAAAAATTAACCGCAGTTTAATTGATGTATTCTGCAAAGAAACAGGCACATAAAGCCAATTTTGATGATTGGTTTTATGTGCCTGTTTCTTTGCAGACCGATGGGAAATATGGCTTTTTAGAGAAATATTACAGAACGTTCTTTCAATGAAATTACGTTCATGATATACTAATCATAATTAGAAATATAACTGTCAACATACTTTTTGAAACGGATTATTTATAATATAGGCAGGCTGACAGCACAAAATAACTGATGATACATCAGAAGAAACAGGAGGATTTTTAACATGTGGGCAGTCTTTGCATTACTATCAGCAGTCTTCGCAGCTTTGACATCTATTTTGGCGAAAGTAGGAATTGAAGGAGTGAATTCCAATCTTGCCACAGCTATTCGAACAATGGTTGTGCTGATTATGGCATGGGGAATGGTTTTTCTTACTAATACGCAAAGAGGAATATCAGAAATCAGCCATAAAAGCTGGACATTCCTGATTTTGTCAGGCCTGGCAACAGGAGCATCATGGATGTGTTATTATAAAGCATTGCAGATGGGAGATGCATCAAAGGTAGTTCCGATTGACAAATTGAGTGTTGTGATTACTTTGATCTTGGCATTTATATTTCTACATGAAAATTTCACGTCAAAGTCGTTGATTGGCTGCACTCTTATCACGGCAGGAACGTTATTTATGGTTTTATAAATTCATATATATGAGAACTACTTACAAAGAGAGATAAACAGGCAGATTTTCAACCAGAAAATGTTGTGATTTTGATGTGTCAGAGGAAACAGGAGGGAGTATTATGAATCATAGTAAAGTAAGAGATATCGAACAGGTTGTACATCAGACGATTGTATCTGGCAGTATAGCAGGTATGAATCTGCTAATAATAAAGGATGGTGAAGAACTGCTTTATTGCAGCGACGGTTATGCAGACGTTAAAAATAAGAGGCCAGTCCAAAGAAATTCTATCTTTCGCCTGTATTCCATGACAAAACCAGTGACGGCAGCTGCAGCAATGATTCTGGTGGAACGTGGTCTGCTCGATCTGGGTCAGCCTGTCTCGGACTTTTTGCCGGGATTCCGAGATCAGAAGGTCTGCAGTGAAGAAAAATTGCTTGCGCCTGATCGTCCTGCAATTATTCGCGATCTTCTGAACATGACGGCCGGATTGGTTTATCCGGGAACGGACGGAGAGGCAGAGATACAGACAGCAAGGGTATTTGATAAGATCATAGCAAACCTTGGGACGGATCATCAGGTGTCTACTGTGGAGGCAGCCAATGCAATTGGAGAGTGTCCTCTGAAATATCAGCCGGGAAAAACATATTTTTATAGTTCAGGGGCTGATGTACTTGGCGCCGTCATTGAAGTTGTATCCGGTATGAAGTTCGGGGATTTTTTGCAAAAAGAGATCTTTGAACCTCTCCAGATGAATGACACAGGGTTCTATGTGCCAAAGAGCAAAGCGGACCGTGTAGTGATTCCCTATCAAAGTACACCGGATGGGACCTTAAATGTATACAAGGGCTGCAATCTCGGCGTCCAAAATGACGTCACGAAGAAAAATGCGTTTGAATCCGGTGGCGCCGGACTGGTTTCAACGTTGGATGACTATGCGTCTTTTGCCACTATGTTGCTTGACGGCGGTATTTACAGAGAAAAGAGAATCCTAAGTGAGCAGACAGTAAAGTTTATGACAGAGGGATCGCTTACCTCCGGACAGGAAAAGGGACTGGAAAGTGCTCCGGCACTGCTGGGGCACACCTATGGGAATTTGATGAGAGTTCTTAAAGATCCCGGACAGGCTCTTTCTATGGGAAACCTTGGGGAATATGGCTGGGATGGATGGTTGGGGTGCTATTTTTCAAATGATCCGAAAGAGCGCATGACGATTCTTGCAGGCGTCCAGCAGACAGATTCAGGAATGCTCCCAATTATCCGAAAAATACGTAATATTTTATATCGATCATCATTTTAACAGTAAAAATTATGATCTGTCCGGGATGAATTTATATTTATTTCGCTCGATGATATGAATCATCGAGGAACTTCTCTTTCAAAACATGTACACTATTGGATCAATATGGGCAGATTCTTGTCGATTGGATGTATTGATATTTATCATAAACATTGATATAATCTTACAGTGAGAGACGTATACTTGCGGTTGACTGTGTTTTATCATGTAAATGCAGGGTGATTAAAGACAACTTGCAATATGATCTTGATGTGAGACGCGGCACCGTATAGGTATACTTATTAACCTTATGAAGAAGGAGCATGATTGAATGAAGAATTACAAAAAGGTAATATCAGTCTTACTGGCAGGAACGATGATGTTTTCACTGGCCGCATGCGGCGGAAAGAAGGACAACAACAGTTCATCTGCCAACAGCAGCAGCCAAGATGCAAGTACAGCTGAAAATGGAAAAGTGGACAAGGATGGATACATCGTTAAAGCTAAGAATACAGACTCAAAATCAAAAGACAATGATCTTGTGATTGCAATTGAGGGAAGTGTAAGTTCAATGGATCCCGCAAATATTCCGGATACGAATGCGATATCGGCTACCCGGGGTGTCTATGAGAACCTTGTAAAGTTTGACGAGAACAATGAAATTGCAGGGCAGCTCGCAAAGGATTGGGAGATTTCAGATGATTCTTTGACCTACACCTTTCATCTGAATGAAGGAATCAAATTCCATGATGGAACCGATTTTGACTCAGAGGCAGTCAAGGCAAATTATGACAGGGTTGTGGATAAGAACAACGATCTGAGGCAGAGGAGAACTTTTATCGTGACAAATGATGACGGTTCTGAGGAACCACGAGTTGCCAGTGTTGAGACCCCGGATCCGAATACCGTTATGTTTAAACTGACAAAACCATGGAGTCCGTTCATCAATCGCCTGACCCAGTTTTGTATTATCAGCCCAGCTGCACTTGCACAGTATGGGAATGACATCATGAATCATCCGGTTGGGACAGGCCCTTACACCTTTGTTGAATGGGAAGAGGGAGATCATACAACCTTGAAACGTAATGATAATTACTGGGGTGATAAACCAGGTGTAGATACAGTCACGATCAAGGAGGCACCAGAGGCAGGAACCCGTACTGCAATGCTGCAGACAGGAGAAGCTGATTTTGTATATCCGATGCCGGTGGATCAGATTAAGGCTGTGGAAGGCACAGATGATCTGAGTGTAAAAGCATCTGATTCCAATATTATGAGATATGTGACATTGAACATGGATCAGCCGGAACTGAAAGACCTCAAAGTCCGCAAAGCTATGAATCTTGCAATCGACAAGAATGCATATGTTCAGCTGATGTATTCCGGTTATGGAAAACCAGCCTCATCTGTGGTTCCTGAGAGCATCAGCGGCTACGTTGAGCAGCCGGCTTATAAATATGATCTGAATGAGGCGAAAGCACTGATGAAAGAAGCTGGATACGAGGACGGATTTAAGCTGACGTTATGGGGTGATAATACCACACAGGAAATCAAAGGTATGACTTTTATTAAACAGCAGCTTCAGCAGATTGGAATAGAAGTGGATGTTATGCCGATGGAACCGGCAACTATTAACGACAAAATTTATGTAGACAAAGAGGAATCGAAAATCAATATGTGGTATGTCAACTGGTCAGCATCTGATTTCACAATGGATGGCTCTCTGCGTTCACTGCTTTACAGCACCATGTGTCCGCCGGTAAGTGCGAATACGGCATATTACAACAACAAGGATTTTGATAAAGATCTGGATGAAGGTCTTTCGAATGCTGATCCCGAAGATCAGAAAAAGATCTATGCAGATGCGCAGGAGCGTGCATGGAAGGACTGCCCATGGTTATTCCTGGGAAATGATCAGGTTATCTTTGCTGAAAAATCATATTTGTCAGGGGTCTATGTTTCACCGGACGGAGCTTTTAATTTTGCTGATGCAAAACTCGCTCAGTAAAATCCCAGCGAATTTACGGATTGTTTTAGATGCAGAACTGCCATTATTATGATGGCAGTTCTATTAGAATAGGAGGTTAGATGAATGGGACGCTATGCGATAAAAAGGATACTAAGTGCAATTCCGCTCCTTATTGTCATATCATTTTTAATATTTATGTTTATACACATGATCCCAGGCGATCCGGCGAGACAGATTGCAGGGCAGGATGCAACAAAGGCGGATGTGGAACTTGTAAGAGAGCAGCTGGGACTGAATGACCCGTTACTTGTCCAGTATGGGAAATATATGAAAGGACTTTTTACCGGGGACCTTGGGCTTTCAGTGAAAAACGGAAAAACAGTCGTGCAGACAATTATACCCAGACTCAAGCCCACAATTATGCTGACGGTCTGCTCCATGATCTGGGCTGTGATTATTGGCGTATCTTTGGGTATCGTGTCAGCGGTTATGCAGGGAAGGGCTTTCGATTATATTGCTATGCTGATTGCCATATCAGGAATATCCCTTCCGGGATTCTGGCTGGGACTAGAATTGATACAGCTATTTTCCGTGGGTCTTGGATGGTTTCCTACGGGAGGGCTTGCAAGTTGGAGGGCATATGTGCTGCCGTCACTTACAGAAGGAGCAGGGATCATGGCGATTCTGGCAAGGTTTACCCGTTCCTCAATGCTGGAGACGATGCGAGAGGACTATGTCCGCACAGCACGTGCGAAAGGGCTTGGGGAATTTCTGGTTGTCATGAGGCATGCATTCAAGAACTCTCTGATTGAGATCGTGACAGTCGGCGGACTTCAGGTCGGGGGGCTCCTCTCGGGGTCTGTTATGGCAGAAACGGTTTTTTCCATACCGGGTGTCGGGCGTCTTCTGGTAGATTCGATCAACTTTAGAGATTACAAAGTGGTTCAGGCTTTGCTTTTATTCTTTGCACTTGAATATATCATCATTAATCTGATTGTCGATTTACTGTATGGTGTAATCAATCCAAAGGTTCGTTACAGTTAGGAGGAGAAGTATGTCAGATATAGATAAGAACACTAGTGTGAACCAATTTGAGGACGCCGAGGCTCTTCCGGTGCAAAAGAGCAGACGAAAAGAGTTTGTTCAGAAGTTTTTGAAAAGAAAAACGGCTGTGATCTCTCTGTTTTTTATTGTACTGCTTCTTTTGGCGGCCGTATCTGGCTCGTTCGTGGCGCCATACGATGCTGATCAGGCAGATTACAATAGTATTCTTCAGGGTCCGTCGTCTGCACACATATGGGGAACCGATGAATTTGGAAGAGATATCTTCAGCCGTCTGCTGGTCGGAACAAGACTCTCTTTGGCATCTGCCCTGTCAGCGACAATCGTCGGGACAGCCCTTGGTATCATTCTTGGCCTGATTGCAGGATATTATGGCGGATGGATTGATTCACTGATCATGAGGATCTGCGATATACTTTTTTCGTTTCCGGATATTCTGCTTGCAATCGCTATCGTTGCAATTCTGGGGCCTGGTATTACGAATGTCATCATAGCGGTTGCTGTTTTTACGGTACCGTCATTTGCCCGAATTATAAGGAGTGCCACCATCTCTGTAAAGGAATCCCTGTATGTCGAGGTTGCGAGATCAATCGGATGTAAGAACTGGCGCATTCTGTGGATACATGTATTTCCCGGAACCATCCAGTCCGTGATTGTCAATTTTACGATGCGGGTGGGAACTGCAATACTTGCAGCATCTTCCCTGAGTTTCCTGGGCTTTGGAGCTAATGTGACACAGCCTGACTGGGGGGCTATGTTATCACAGGGCAGAAATTACCTGAATACTGCTCCACATATTGTATTGTTCCCCGGTATTTTGATTTTCCTCACAGTTCTGGCTTTTAACCTGTTAGGTGACGGACTTCGGGATACCCTGGATCCGAGAATGAATTAGGAGGAACGATATGGCTGAAAGATTATTAGATGTAAAAAATCTCCGAACGGAGTTTATACGAGAGAAAGAATGGGTAACCGCTGTAAATGATGTATCCTTTTATATCGATAAGGGGGAGATACTGGGGCTGGTAGGAGAATCAGGATGTGGAAAGTCTGTGACTTCACTATCTGTGATGCGTCTCCTGCCGCCGAAAACCAGTAAGATATCGGGGGGAGAAGTTCTCTTAAATGGAGACGATATCCTCAAAACAGATAAAAAGGGGATGAGAAAGATCAGGGGACATGAGATCTCTATGATTTTCCAGGAACCCATGAATTCACTGAATCCGTGTATGCGGATATCCAAACAGATTATAGAAGCTATCTTGCTCCACAATGACATTTCGAAAGAGGAGGCTCATAAGCGTGCATTCGATGTTCTAAAGTTGGTTGGGATTCCGGATCCAGAGATGACGCTTGCCAGTTATCCGCATCAATTATCCGGCGGCATGTGCCAGCGTGTGATGATAGCTATGGCGATGTCGTGCGAACCGGATCTTCTGATCGCAGATGAGCCGACAACGGCACTGGATGTAACCATTCAGGCTCAGATACTGGAGCTGATGGAAAATATCAAGGAAAAAAGAAACACGGGAATTTTGATGATCACACATGATCTCGGCGTTGTTGCAGAGATGTGCAGCAGGGTGATTGTGATGTACGCCGGCAGAATTGTAGAGGAAGCACCCGTGAAGGAATTGTTTGCTTCCCCGAAACACCCATATACACAGGGGCTGATTGAATCAGTTCCGATTCTGGGGAGCAATGTGACCTCTCTGCCCTCTATTCCGGGAAGTGTTCCGGATCTGGCGGCGATGCCTGAGGGATGCAAGTTCGCCCCAAGGTGTAGATATGCTATGGATGTCTGCCGCGAGAGGGAACCAGATCTCACTCCCGTTTGGGGGGCAGAGCACAGACGGTGCAGATGTGTCCTGCACGATACAGAAGAAAAGGAGGCGAAAAAGGCATGAGTGAACCCCTTGTATCAGTAAAAGATGTAATAAAAACATTTGGAGGAGGAAAAGGGTTCTTCTCAAAGAAACCTGTGGTACATGCAATTAATGGTGTTTCATTCGACATAATGCCCGGGGAGACATTTGCACTGGTTGGCGAGTCCGGATGCGGAAAATCTACGACAGGAAGACTGATTGATCATCTTTTGACACCTGATTCAGGAGAAATCTGGTTCAATGGAAAAGATATCACGAAACTCACTGAGAATGAGATGCGTCCGCTGCGCGCAGATGTTCAGATGATATTCCAGGATCCGTATGGTTCTCTGAACCCGAGAATCCGGGTTTCGGATCTAATCGCAGAGCCCCTTCTGATTCATACTGACTCGTCAGAGAATGAACGGAAAAAACAGGTAAATGAGCTCCTGAAAGTAGTGGGGTTAAGTCCCGCTCATGGGGAACGCTTTCCTCATGAATTTTCAGGTGGTCAGAGACAACGTATCGGAATTGCCAGAGCGCTGACCGTTCATCCAAAGCTGATTATAGCGGATGAGCCGGTTTCGGCACTGGATGTTTCCATACAGGCTCAGGTGTTAAATCTGATGAGCAGACTTCAAAAGAATTACGATCTTACGTATCTGTTCATTTCCCACGATTTAAGTGTTGTGGAAATGATTGCTGACCGGATTGCCGTTATGTATCTGGGAACGATTGTCGAGACAGCTTCAAAAAAAGAGCTGTTCGATCATCCCAGACATCCATATACAAGGGCCCTTCTTTCTGCGGTTCCGATCCCGGATCCCACAAAAAAGTCAGACCGGATTATATTGAAGGGAGATCTGCCCAGTACGACAAATCTGCCCAGTGGATGCCTGTTCCGCACAAGATGCAAGTATTGTCAGGAAAGATGTATCAAAGAAAGACCAAAAACCCGTGAAATTTCCACAGGACATTTTATCAAATGTCACTACCCTGTCTTTGATGAAGGGGAAAAGGAGGAGAAGGATGTATCAGTTTGACTTGGCAAAATACGAGAAGCGTATGGAGTGGTATCAAGATGCCCGATTTGGGATGTTTATCCACTGGGGACTGT
>ENA-UOOI01001406-UOOI01001406.1-fermentation-metagenome-genome-assembly--contig:-NODE-1406-length-25333-cov-6.266239_pt1 | contig 25333 bp, 31 predicted proteins | sample MGYA00245779_ERZ724027 | MGnify/ENA primary metagenome ERZ724027 (study PRJEB28704, sample SAMN03018318) | fermentation metagenome | biome: anthropogenic terrestrial biome; feature: soil; material...
TGATGCTTAAGACGGTGTATGTGGTATTGTTTCGCGTTGGGGCGAAGTAAAGGGTGCTGTAGGAGCTGGTTCCGTTGGATAAGTTAGTTAGCTATGGCAAAAAGGCATTATTTTGAAAATGTTGTATTTATTATGTACCAGGATAAAAAGGACTTGGTCATAGCTTAAATGAGGGAGATGTACACTGATGTGTGAATGCTAAAGGCATCAAGGGCGCAATAGGTTTATCCAAAACTTTCAGTGACGGTTTATGAAGAAGTGGGTCTGATGTATGCAACTTTTAATAAGAAAGTTTTAATAAGGAAGATAACTGTGTAAAGAACTCAGATGAAATATAAGAAGCACTACTCGGCTACGAAGCACAGTCGGATGTGAAAGAAAACAGATAAGAGAATAAGAGGCACGAGGAAAGGTAGAAAGATGACTATCAGTAGGGATATGAAAATAATTGATAATAAGAAAGTGATCGATTTTCTTGGAATAAGGCTCAATAATATGACAGCTCAGGAAATTTTGGATCATGTGGACTACTGCGTTGCGCGTCGGACTCCCTGTCAAATTGTTGGTGTGAATGTTGATCAGGCTATTCGTGTTATCGAAGATAAGTATTCTCATGAAATATTTGATAACGCAGAGCTGGTTTTTACTGATGGTAAGCCGATCATTTGGATAGCTAAATGGTTGAAAAGGCCGATCGTTGAGAAGGCATCAGGACCAGATTTGATGCTTCTTCTGTGCGAAAGGGCAGCAAAGAAACACTATAAGATTTTTCTGCTTGGATGTGCTAAGGGAGTCGCAGCTAAGGCAGCAAAGAAACTTGAAAAGCTATATCCGGGACTTCAGTGCGTTGGTACATACTCTCCGTCATTTGAATTTGAAAAGAATCTAAGGGAAATTTAGTTGGTTTCTATAACATATTAGAGGGCTGTAGGCATTATCCAGTAGAACATTTGGTATATGCATCAAGTTCGTCTGTATACGGAAGTAATAAAAAAGTTCCATACAGTACAGAGGATAAAGTAGACAATCCTGTATCGTTATATGCTGCAACGAAAAAAAGCAATGAATTAATGGCTCACGCATATTCAAAACTCTACAATATTCCATCAACTGGTTTACGTTTCTTTACTGTTTATGGACCGGCAGGGAGACCAGATATGGCATACTTTGGATTTACAAATAAATTGTTAAAAGGTGAAACTATTAAGATTTTTAATTATGGAAACTGTAAAAGAGATTTTACGTATGTTGATGACATTGTTGAGGGTGTTGTTCGAGTAATGCAGGGGGCACCAGAGAAGAAAAATGGGGAGGATGGTTTACCAATTCCTCCATATGCAGTTTACAACATTGGAAATAACCATCCAGAGAATTTGTTAGATTTTGTAGAAATTCTTCAGGAAGAGCTTATAAGAGCAAAAGTCTTACCAGAAGATTACGATTTTGAAGCACATAAAGAACTTGTCCCTATGCAACCAGGGGATGTTCCTGTGACATATGCTGATACAGAAGCATTAGAAAGGGATTATGGTTTTAAACCATCAACAACTTTACGTGAGGGATTACGAAAATTTGCTGAGTGGTATAAAGAATTTTATATGTAAATCAAAATGTAGTTGCTTAATAAAGAAGGGAAGAAAAATGAGAGATTTTAATTCATTAAAAATTGCGGTGGCAGGAACAGGATATGTAGGTTTATCCATTGCGACTTTACTTTCTCAGCATCACGAGGTTCATGCTGTAGATATTGTTCCAGAAAAAGTTGATTTAATTAATAATAAAAAATCACCAATACAAGATGATTACATTGAAAAATATTTAGCTGAGAAGAATCTAAATTTAACAGCAACACTGGATGCCAAAGAAGCTTACAGTGATGCAGATTTTGTTGTAATTGCAGCACCAACAAATGTCTACTCAACAAACCGTATTGACGTAGCATCGTCGAAAAGAACCTGTTTTGCACACTAATTGAGTTGCTGAAATTGGTTATATTTTACAACTATGTGAGCTATAAATGCTAGATACTTATACAAAACGCTGAACTTTTGGCCCATGCGGCACAAAATTGGCACATCTTTTTCAGAAGAATCATAGAAATGGCGGAAAACAGGAGAAAACAACAAAAATCCATGAGTTTATCATTAATGTCTGAAACTGCTATTGAGTACACTATCTGACCCGCTAATGACACCTACATCATAACGGTTTGTTGAGTCATGAAAAATAGAGAAAAACAGATGATTTCTACTTCATAAAACAGCTGTTGAGTAGAGCATGGATGGTGATGATAAATACATGTTTTGAGTGGCTAAAGTGAATGATTTGTTCATAACGAACAATGAATGGTGAGAATTGGACTGGATGATATATACAGTTTTAACAAAACTCATGCGCCGACAGGGTTCGATTCAACAATCCAACACTTAGAAAAACGTCATTGCAGGGTATACGGGGTTCGATTATATAAAGCAACACTTCGGCTATAGAGAAATAGAGACGAGTGTACTCGACGGATGTTTTATGAAGTAGAAAACAAGGGAAATATGATTGCTGGGGTAATTGGATACGACAGCATAAGAAAACACTTAGCCGAGTGTGTGATGAACACAGTTACTTATAAAAAGGAAATACAATCTTTCGGGATGTGTACATAAAAAATCTTGGGATGAAGGAGATCAGAGGACATGAAAGTATGTTTAGTTGGTTCGTCAGGAGGACACCTGACACATTTATATATGTTAAAGCCATTTTGGAAGAACAAAGATCATTTCTGGGTCACTTTTGATAAGGAGGATGCAAGAAGCCTGCTCGAAGGTGAAAAAATGTATCCTTGTTATTATCCGACAAACCGGAGTCTAAAGGCTCTTATTAAGAATACCAAGATTGCATGGAATGTGTTACATAAGGAAAAGCCAGACTTGATTATTTCCTGCGGTGCAGCAGTTGCGGTCCCGTTTTTTTATATTGGTAAAATGATGGGCGCAAAGTTGGTCTACATCGAGGTTTTTGATCGAATTGATAAACCGACAATGACAGGAAAGATGGTTTACCCCATTGTGGACAAGTTTGTTGTGCAGTGGGAAGAGCAGAAAAAGGTTTATCCAAAGGCGGTTAACCTTGGAAGCATATTCTAAGTAGGGGACGAGAAAATGATTTTTGTGACGGTAGGAACACATGAGCAGCCATTTAATCGGCTGATTCAGAAAATAGATGAATTAAAGAAAGACGGCATTATAAACGAAGATGTAATTATCCAGACTGGTTTTAGTACATACGAGCCGAAATACTGTCAGTGGAGTAAGCTGATTCCATATCAGCAGATGGTGAAAAATGTGGCCGACGCCCGTATTGTAATCACTCACGGTGGCCCGGCAAGTTTTATCATGCCACTACAGATAGGTAAGACTCCTATTGTTGTGCCGCGTCAGCATCAGTTCAATGAGCATGTGAACGATCATCAGGTGGAGTTTGCGAGAAACGTGGCTCAGAGAATGGGAACGATTATCCCGGTAGAAGATATTGAAACATTGGGAGATATCATAACGAACTATGATCAGATTGTTGCTGGCATGGGTCATGGCATGAGCAGCAACAATGCGAAGTTCAATGAAGAGCTGGAAAAATTGGTAGACAGGTTGTTTTGAGGATGAATAGATGAAAAAAGTTGGAATCATGTCAATGCAGCGCATTGCAAATTATGGCTCTTTTTTGCAGGCGTATGCACTGAAACAGTTAATAGAAGAATTAGGACATAAAGTGGAATTTGTGGATTATCATGTCGGTGCTCCAGTAATTACAGAAAATGCAGATAGTAAAAACAAGGTTGTCCGAAAGATAGAAAAGGGGCTGGAAACCTTTCGGTATCGGGCTCCTCTTGCACACAAATTATCGTTCATCCGATATAAACAGTCTTTCGCTCAAAAGTATATGCCACTTTTAGGGATTACGGATGAAATGAACTACAATCCGACAGTGGATTGTCTTGTGATTGGCAGTGACGAGGTTTTTAACTGTATTCAAAAAAATTCCAATGTGGGCTATTCGCCAGAATTGTTTGGAAAAAATAACCATGCGAAGAAACTTATCACTTATGCAGCGTCTTTCGGTAATACCACATTGGAAAAGTTGGAAAAGTATCAAAAAGCTGGTGAAGTAGGAAGTCTTTTGAAAGAGTTTGATGCAATTTCTGTGAGAGATGCAAACTCTGGTAGCATCGTGGAACAGCTTACTGGGGAAAAAACGGTATATAATCTGGACCCGGTTTTGACTTATGACTATATGAATTGCTGCGACAGGATTCCACAGATCGAAGCAACCGAGAAATATTTGATTCTGTATGCATACGCTGGGCGTATTTCTAACGAAGAGGCAGATTGGATCGCAGAATATGCAAAGAAAAAGAATTTGAAAGTTTATGCCATTGGAGGCATCCAGAAGTGTGCAGACCGGTTTGTCGACTGCTCGCCGTTTGAGGTTCTGGGTTATTTCAGAAATTCAGAAGAAGTGATTACAGATACTTTCCATGGCAGTATCTTCTCCGTGATTACACACCGTCCGTTTACAACACTGATTCGTAAGAGCGTAGGAAACAGCTACGGAAATGAAGAAAAACTCAGTGATTTGTTGAATCGTTTGGGTCTGACAGAGCGGATGACAACGAAAATTGAAGATACAGAAAACATTAATGAAAAGGCGATTGATTACGCGAAAGTTGATGAGCAGTTGAAAGCACATAGAGAAGTGGCGAAGGAGTATCTGAGAAAAAATTTAGAGGAATAAAATGGAGAACATATCGAGGATAAAAGAGAAATGTGTGGGATGTAAAAGCTGTGAGCAAAGCTGCCCAAAACACTGTATCTCTATGCTAGAAAACAAAGAGGGATTTTGGTATCCGTCTGTTGATGAAAAAAGCTGCATCGAGTGCAAGGTGTGCTTGAAAAAGTGTCCAGTAGAAAATACGGAATTTCATCGGAATGAGCCACATAAAGTTTGGGCGTGGCGCAATAAAAATGATGTGGATATTATGCGCTCTGCATCTGGCGGTGCGGCGGATAGTGCAGCGAAAACTATATTGCAAATGGGCGGTGTGGTTTATGGTGCTGCCTATGACGAGCAGCTGGCAGTAAGCCACATTGAAGTGACAGATGAAGCAGAAAGAGAGAAACTACAGTCCTCTAAGTATGTTCAGTCTGACCCGAAAGATAGCTATGCAAAGGTCAAACAGCGTTTGTCAGAGGGAAAAACGGTACTTTTTACAGGAACTCCCTGCCAGATTGCAGGTCTGTATGCTTTTTTGGGTGGCAATCCCGAAAATCTATATACAGTTGACCTGATTTGCCACGGTGTGCCTTCGCCGAAGTTCTTCAAAAAGTATCTGGAATACCAGAACAAGCAGACGGCTGGCAGAGTAATCTATTTCAACTTCCGTTCCAAAGACAAGAGAGGTTGGGGAACACAATACCTGCTAAAGACAAAGACAAAGACAAAGACAAAGACAAAGACAAAGACACTCTCCCTTGATCGCTATGGAAAACATTTTATGGATGGCGACTGCTATAGGGAGAGCTGTTATTAGTGTGCTTATGCGAATACGAGCCGTGTGGGAGATTTGACAGTGGGTGATTTCTGGGGAATTGCAAAGAGCCATCCGAACTTCAATTCTCCAAAGGGCGTGTCCAGCGTATTTGTAAATACCGAAAAAGGACAAAAGCTCTTTGAAATGATGCGGGTTCTTGCAGAAGTGGAAGAAGCAACATTGGAAGAGGGCGTGGTGAGGCAGCACAATTTGGTGCAGCCGAGCAACAGGCCTGTGACTAGAGATACCTTCTATAAGAGCATCGATGAACCAGGCTTTATAGAGAATATAAAGGTTGGCTTTCAGCCAAAAGTACGGTTGAAATCTGTGCTGCCGAATAAACTGATTCAAAAAATCAAATCTCTTTGAGATTTTGTGGAGGAAGAATACATGGGAGAGCCTATAAGAGTTTTGCATATCTTGCAGCGAATGGAAGCAGGCGGTACGCAGGCTTTGTTGATGAATATATACCGGAAAATTGACAGAACGAAAGTACAGTTTGATTTTTTGGTCGTTTATAAGGAAAAACAGTTTTACGATGATGAAATTGAAAAAATGGGTGGACATGTTTACAAACTGTCTTTCCGGGAGGATTTGAACCTTCCTAAATTTCAAAAAGAGTTGGCAGTTTTCTTTGCTCAGCATCACGAATATAAAATTGTTCATTGTCACGCCTACACGATTGGATATTTCTGCCTGAAAGCTGCAAAGAAAGCAGGTATCCCCGTCAGAATTGCTCATTCACATAATAATGAGACAGTACACGATATAAAATATTTACCGAAGCTGTTCATGCAGCGAATGTTTACAAAAAACGCAACAGATCTTTTTGCTTGCTCTGAAGAAGCTGGAAGATATTTGTTCAAAGACAAACCATTCCAGGTACTGAAAAATGCAATTGATTCGCAGAATTTTATTGCAAATGCGGATACCAGAAATGAAATCAGGAAAGAACTGGGGTTAAAGGATAAATTTGTTGTCGGCCATGTTGGTCGCCTGCATCCTCAGAAAAACCATGATTTCCTGATTGATGTTTTTGCAGAAATCAAGAAGAAAAAGCCTGACGCTGAATTGATTCTTGTTGGCACCGGGCCATTAGAAGAGAAAGTAAAAAGCAAAGTGGTCGAAAAAGGCCTTTCAGATTGTGTGCATTTTCTTGGAAATAGAAAGGATATGAACAGAATTTATCAAGCGATGGATGTGTTTGTTTTTCCATCTTTGTTTGAAGGTCTGGGTATTGTTGCAATCGAAGCGCAGGCGGCGGGTGTTCCTATTGTCTGCTCTGAAGGATTGCCGCCGGAAACGGATATTACACCAATCTACCGGAAACTGCTGTTGAGTGATGGGGAAGAAAAGTGGGCGAATGCAGCACTTGAAATGGCACAGAATCTGAAAGCACATACCAATATGCAGCAGTATGTGATTGATGCAGGATTTGATATGGACGCAACTGCAAAATATATGGAAAGTTATTATTTACGAAAATATAATTAAGCGAATGATGCTTAATTATATTATAGAGGTGAAAAATGTTTATTTCAGTGATAGTTCCAGTATATAATGTTGAAGAATATCTGGACAAATGTTTAGAAAGTTTGTTGAACCAGCATTATTCAGATATGGAGATTGTTGTTGTTGACGATAAGTCAACAGATGGCTCTTTGAATATTGCAAAAAAATATGAAAAATATACAAATGTAAAAGTAATCGCTAAGGAAAAGAATTCAGGTTTATCTGATACTAGAAATGTTGGAATAAAAGAATCATGTGGGCAATATATTATGTTTTTAGACTCGGATGATTATGTAGAAAATGGATGCATTGCTAAAATACAAGGTATAATTGAAAAGGAAAATACACCGGATATTATATATTTTGGGTATTGTGAAGAATACGAAAGTACCGATAAACAATTAATAAAATATGGGTATGTGTCGGCTAAAAATTGTTCTTTTACAGGTGAGAAGTTTGCACTTGAGGAACTAAAGCAAAGGAATTTGTATGCGGCGGCTTGCTTCGGTGTGTACAAAAGAGCATTTATTGTAGAAAATCAATTATACTTTGAGTCAGGAATTCTACATGAAGACGAGCTTTGGACGCCACAAGTTATATTGAGAGCAAACAAAGTATATACATCAGATTATGTGTTTTACCATTATTTAAGAAGAAAAGGATCTATTACAAGATCGGGAAACAAAACAAAACATGGGCAAGATATGATCTGTATTTGTAAGAAATTAGATATATTAGCAAATGAAATTAAGAATCCAGAATTAAAAAAATACATGGATAATCACATTGCGATGCTTTATATGAAAGGTATGACAGAAGGAAGATTGTATCAAACGAATATGGAGATTGATCGGTTTTATCCATTGCGTAAGGTTTGCTTTAAAAAGGACAGAGCAAAAGCCATTCTGTTTGCATTTAGTTTAAGATTGTACTATAGGATTAATATAATGAAGATGCAAGGATAAGAGGATGAAGATTACATATAAAATCAATGTATATAACTTGTTGACATATTTGTTGGTATTTGCAATTATTAAACCATATTTTTTGCCTGCAGGACTAAGGCAGGCAAGTAAAATTATTATTCTCATAAGCGTTTTTTTGTTTACAATTTCAAGAGAAAAAAAAGAAAGAATTGTAAATTTTTCGTGGTTATTTTCTGGCTGTGTTTTGTTTTCAGCAGTTATGGCATATCTTAAAGGTGGATATCAGGATAAAGACTTTTTGGACGCACTTCTCTATGCCGTTACATTTTATGATATTTATTCGTTTATTGGACTTTGCAAGCAAAAGGATCGATTTAACGAGACAATAAAATGCTTATATAATATCGTTGGACTATATTGTATATTGACAATTGTTTCAATATTATTGGTCGGTACAGTGAATAACAGCAATCAGTCTGCATATATCTTTGGAAATAAATTCACATCTTCATATTTATTTATATTTTTTGTTGCTTTATATGGTGCAACACATGAGATGATTTTATGGAAAAATAAAATTTGCTATATTGCTTTGTTTATAAGTTCAATTGCACTTACCTTATACATAGGTTGTGCTACGGCTACGGTAACTTTGGCAGTGCTGTTTATAGCAACAATAGTTCCATTTCAAAAAATCAGAATGTTGCTGTTAAATGAAAGATTTGCGGTAACAGCACTAATTATGTCTGCACTGGTTGTTTTGGTGATGGGGCAAATTCTTAAAAATGAATTTATAAATAATATCGTATTTGGATACTTCAACAGATCTTACACCGTGACTGGGCGTTTGGAAATATATAATGATTATTTGCTGAATATCATTAGAAGTAGATTCTGGTTTGGATATGGGTATAGCAATTCGATGATGAAGAATATGACAGGATTATATGCAAATGCACAGAATGGATTACTTGAAATCATGGTGAATATGGGATTTTTGAGTGTAGTTTCATTAATTGTTACTGTCTTCTGGAGCTTTAAAAATACCCTCAAGACAGATAAGTCTTTTTATATTTCAATTATTGTGTATGGAATGATTATTGCATCAATTTTTGAAGTGGCCTTGAACTGGTTTTTTTTCTTAGGTGTATGTCTAATTCGATGGAATTGCGATGCCGATGGTTCAATACGGTCGAGTGATTGAAGGAGAAATTAAATATGAAGGTATATATTTTATCAATGCAACAGGTTAACAATTACGGATCCGTCTTACAAGCGTATTCATTAAAAAAAATGATAGAAAGTCTAGGTAATGAGGTGAGGTTTCTTGCGATAGAAAAAGGAACGGATGATGCTCTAAGTATACAATGCGAAAAAAAGGATATTGACAAAAAAAATGATAGCTGGTTGGAAACACAATGGAATCGCGTTAAGGGCAAAATACTTGGAAGAAATTTGCGGAGAGTTTTTTATGAATTTAGAAATAGCACAGGTCTGAATAGTGTGAACGGCGACGAGCATTTTGATACATGCGTAATAGGAAGTGATGAGGTTTTCAATTGCTTACAAAAATCCAAATGGGGTTTTTCTTCGCAGCTATTTGGGAAAGTTGAAGCTGCTGAAAGGGTAATCACATATGCAGCAAGTTGCGGATCGACAAAAGTGGATGATTTGTCGGACGAGTTGAGAGAAGCTATTAAAAGTGCGATGTCGAATTTGTCAGTTGTATCCGTGCGGGATAAAAACACTGCAGACTTTGTAGAGAAAATTTCCGAAAAAAAGCCTGTATATAATTTAGATCCGGTGGCTGTAGGAAACTTTGATGATGAAATCAGGAATGTTACAGTGAATTCTAAACTTCCTAAAAAATATTGCATTGTTTATTCTTATGCCGAGCGATTTAGTGACCCAGAGGAAATTAAGGCAATTTCTGAATACTGCAAGAAGTACAATTTGAAGATTGTGGCTCCGTTTGGAAGGCAGAAATGGATACCGTCGTATGAAACACTAACTCCGTTTGAGTTGTTGAAAGCTTTTCAGAATGCAGAATGTATTGTAACGGACACATTTCATGGTACACTGTTTGGCGCAAAATTTGGAAAGAGAATGGCGGTATTGATTCGAGAGAGTAACCAGAATAAATTGGAGGATTTAACGCAACGCCTTCAAATACAGAGTCATGTTATTACCGATATCTCTCAATTGGAAACAGTGCTGAAAAAAGAGCTGGATAAGAAAAAAATCGGTGAGATACTGGGTTTGGAAAGAGAAAAATCATTGAAGTATTTGAAAGAAAACTTATAAATGGGTGACGAAGATGGAAAAAATAAATAAGATTTATAGAAGAATTCTTCGTATGCATATGGATAAAGAGTATCAAAGAAAAATAAAAAACAAGGATTGCTCGATTATTTCAATGAACTGCGTGGGGGGGGTGGTGAGTCATGAATTGGGATTACGATTCAACTCACCAACTGTAAATCTTTGGTTTACTCCAAAGGAATTCATCAAATTTTTGAGTCAATTGGAGCATTATTTATATGATTGCAAAATCGAAATGGATGAGAAAAACAGTGAAAAATACGGTTATCCGGTTGGAAAGTTAGAAGATATCCATGTCTATTTTACACATTATGAAACGTTTGAACAGGCAAAACAGAAATGGATCGAACGTTTGAAGCGGCTGAATATGGACAATCTTTATATTATTATGGTGCAAAAAGATGGATGTACGGAACAGGATATTTGTTCATTCGATAGTTTGAAATTTAAACATAAAGTCATTTTTACAGTAAAAGAATATCCACAATATCGTTCGGCGTATTATATTCCGAAAAGCGAAGTAGATATACAAAATGTAAAAAATCTTTGTGATTATCAAAGTAAATTTACTGGAAAACGTTGGCTTGATGAATTTGATTGGATTTCATTTTTGAATGAAAGATGACTATAAAAATAATCAAGGAGCAAGCAGTAGAGAATGGGAAATAGCAGAAACAGTTATTTGATAAAAAACACTATTATATTTACTTTGGGAAATCTTGGATCAAAACTTATTTCATTTTTTTTGATTCCGTTATATACAAATGCACTTACAACTGCTGAATATGGAGTCGTTGATTTGGTTGCGACAGTTGGAACAGTTGCGGTTCCACTTCTTACTTTAAATATCTGTGAGTCTGTTATGAGGTTCGCATTGGATAAGGATGCCAATACTAGAAAAATTACCCAAATAGGGACGGGAATACTGTTAATCGGAATGATGGTTGGGTTATTGATTTTTCCGATATGTCGTTCTTTTGACAAGATTTCTGAATATGCCGTGTTTGTTTATTTCTATGTTGTTTCTTTGGCAGCAAGTCAGCTTTATTTGTGCGATTTGCGCGGGAAAGAATTGTTGATTTATTACTCGATAGGAAATGTCCTACATACTTTTTTTATTGCGGTGTTAAATATTCTGTTCCTCTTGGTCTTTAAAGAAGGTGTTGATGGGTATTTAAAAGCTTACATTATAGCAAATACACTCACTGCCATATATGCAATTATTGTAGGAAAAGGATATAAATCATTCTCATTTTCAAGGATTGATAGAGATCTACTGATCAAGATGGCGAGATATTCCGTGGTATTAATTCCGAATTCATTTATGTGGTGGATTATGAATTCCTCGGATCGCATTATGGTGTCTAGCATGATAAGTGTGGCAGCCAATGGAATTTACGCCGTTTCATATAAGTTCCCTACGCTAGTTTCTACATTGACAACAATATTCAATCAAGCGTGGAGTTATTCTGCAATTCGTGAAGAAGGAACAGACGATGAAAGCGAATATAATAATAAAATATTTAGAGTTCTAATTGGAATTGTTATGTTGATTGGAATAGGTTTGTTAACATTTATGAAACCGTTTTTAAGTGTGTATGTGGGAAAAGAGTATTATTCTGCATGGAAATATACGCCGTTTTTGACAGTCGGATGCGTATATTTGACAATGGCTAGTTTTATGGCTACAAGCTATACGGTTCACAAAGATAGTTTTGGCTATCTTTTTTCTGGTACTTTTGGAGCGATATTTAATATTGCAATGAATTTTATATTAATTCCAGAAGTAGGCGTTTATGGTGCGGCAATTGCTACGTGTATTAGTTATATACTTGTATTTGTCTTTCGACTTTTTCATACAAGAAAATATATTCAATATAATATAAATAATAAAGAATTTATAGCGGGAAGTACAGCTTTAGTGTTGTCTGCGGGCTTGATGTTCATTGATAATAGGTTCGGTTTTTCACTACAATGCGTTATTCTAGCTGTTACTATATATTTGCTTTCAGATATCTGGCTCCCCATAGTGAGAAAAATACTAAAATTAAAAGGAAGACGATGATATGACTACAGTATGTGAAAAAGGTAAGTGCACAGGGTGTATGGAATGTATTGATGTTTGCCCTAAAAAAGCTATAAAAGTAATTGATTCGTGGATGGAGTACAATGCAGTAATTGATTCTGAGAAATGTATTCAATGTAATGCATGCCATAGTGCATGCCAAAATAACGCCGAACAGGTACTAACTAAACCGATTTATTGGAAACAGGGATGGGCGCAAGATGATTGCATTCGTATGCGTTCTTCATCTGGAGGAGTGGCAACAGCAGTAGAACGAGCTTTCATAAAAAATGGAGGGATTGTTTGTAGCTGTACATTCAGTTTGGGGAAGTTTGAGTTTGATTTTGCTGAGACAGAAGATGAAGTGTGTAAATTTACAGGTTCAAAATATGTAAAAAGTAATCCTGAGGGAATATATAAGAAAATTTTAGAAAAGCTTAAGTTGGGAAGAAAGGTGCTTTTTATTGGGCTGCCGTGTCAGGTTTCAGCGGTCAGGCATTATACAAAGAATCATCAAAATCTGTATACCGCTGATTTAATTTGCCATGGAACACCTTCACCACAAATTTTAGACAGCTTTTTGTTTGATTATGGGATTCGGTTAACAGAAATTCAAAGTATAAGATTTCGAGAGAAAAATAATTTTAAATTAGAACAGAATGGAAAGCGTTTCGCAGTTCCGATAACAACCGATAATTATTTGATGACATTTTTGAACTCGACAACATACACGGAGAATTGTTATCAATGTCAATATGCCAAGATTGAAAGGTCTGGTGATATTACCCTGGGGGATTCATGGGGAAGTGAGCTTGAAAAAAGTATCCAAGATAAAGGTATTTCTTTAGTGCTTTGCCAAAATGAAAAGGGAAAAGAACTTATAGATCAAACAGATTTAACTCTTGTAGATGTTGATTTGAAAAAAGCAATAGAAAGTAATCATCAATTATATCAGCCCTCTCAGAAGCCTGAGCAACGGGAAGTGTTTTTTTATGAATTGAAAAAGGGGCATGGATTTAAGAAAGCAGTTAAAAGATGTTACCCTAAGAAGTACTTGAAAAATATCGTAAAGACCGTGTTATATAATATGAAATTTATGGGGGGGGCAGAACCGCTATCAAGTAGTAGTTGTTATGGCTACAAAGGGCAGATTGAAATAAATATTTCGAACGCTAGCAAAAATTATGCTCAACTGGTTTATGAAAAGGCAGAAAAATTAGGATATACATTTTCTGCCGTCAAAAATCCTTTTTGGGAGATGGTTTGCGATGGCTTCACTATAAAATGTCTTGATCTTCATAAGCTAAAATACGCGATTTGTGAAAGTAGAATCCGATTGGTTTGTTAAGATTTTATAGTTTACAAATATATCTTATGAAGAAAGAGGCATAATATGAAAAAAGTAGTGAGCGTTATTATACCTGTGTATAATGTAGAAGAATTTATTTTTAGAACAGTGGAATCGGTAATGAACCAAGATTATAAGAATATAGAAATTATTTTGGTCGATGATGGTTCACCGGATAATTCAGCAGAAATAATTGACGAACTGGCGAAGAAAGACGATAGAATTGTCTGTGTACATAAAGAAAATGGTGGCGTTTCATCCGCAAGAAATGCAGGGCTTAAAATAGCTTCAGGTGAGTATGTGACATTTATTGATGGAGATGATTGGGTAGAGCCAAAGTATATTTCATATCTATTAAATCTTGTGGAAAGTAATAAATGTGAAATTGGCATGAATAAAAATAATTATTCAGATTATAATACAAAATCCAACGAAAAAGAGTATGTTGTACCAGCCGAAAAAGCCATGGAATGGATTTATCTGGGTGATATTTTTGTAGCAGTTTGGAATAAGATTTATAGCATGCAGTTTCTCAAAAAAAATAATATTTTGTTTGATGAAAAAATATGGTATGGTGAAGGAATGCTGTTTAACATCGACTGTCTTCAATTTGTTGATAGTATTGCTGTGGGCGAAAAATGTGTTTATCATCAGGTAAGCAATCCAAATTCGGCAATGAGAAAATTTAATGTTGACAGCAACCTTTGTGGAATCAGGTCATTGGAAATTCAAAAGAAACATTGGAAAAAATCAAATCAGGCAATAGTAGATGCTTGGAATTATCATAGGAGAGCATTCAATTTATCAATTGTGAGAGGACTTTTAAAGAGCGATATAGATCAGGAATATCAGGAATTGTACGACTCCTGTATGAATAACTTGAAAAAGCAACTTTGGATTAGTTTGAAAGTGCCGATTTCATTAAGAGAAAAGTTATCATATATTGCATGGGCAATAATTCCGGGTTTTATGTCAAAACGCTGTAAAAATAAAGCTAGAATTAAAATAAGGAAAAACTAAAAATGGGAAAATACTTTGGAACCGACGGCTTCCGTGGAGAAGCCGGAATTACATTAACAGCGGATCACGCCTATAAGGTTGGTCGCTTCTTAGGCTGGTATTATAATGCTCTCCGTGAGCGCAACGGTGACACCGACCCTGCTCGTATTGTTATTGGTAAGGATACCCGCCGCAGCTCGTACATGTTCGAGTACAGCCTTGTGGCTGGTCTGACCGCTTCTGGTGCAGATGCCTATTTGCTCCATGTTACCACTACTCCATCTGTGGCGTACATCGCTCGCGTGGATGACTTTGATTGCGGCATTATGATCTCCGCCAGTCACAATCCGTACTACGACAATGGCATCAAGCTGATCGACTGCTACGGCGAGAAAATGCCTGAGGAAACTCTGCTGCTGGTGGAGGACTACATCGATGGCAAACTCCATGTCTTTGATAAGGACTGGCCAGAGCTGCCCTTTGCTCATCGTGAGCACATCGGCTGCACTGTGGACTATGTGGCAGGTCGCAACCGCTACATGGGCTACCTGATCTCGCTGGGCATCTACTCCTTTAAGGGTGTCAAGGTCGGTTTGGATTGCGCCAATGGTAGCTCCTGGAATATTGCAAAGTCCGTGTTCGATGCGCTTGGCGCAGATACCTATGTCATCAATAATAATCCGAATGGTCTGAACATCAATAACAATGCAGGTTCAACCCATATCGAGGGCCTTCAGAAGTTTGTTGTGGAGAAGGGCTTGGATGTTGGTTTTGCTTACGATGGTGATGCCGACCGCTGCCTGTGCGTGGACGAAAAGGGCAATGTTATCACTGGCGACCATATCCTTTACATTTACGGTTGCTACATGAAGGAACGTGGTAAGCTGTTAAATAATACTGTTGTCACCACAGTTATGTCTAACTTTGGTCTCTACAAGGCTTTCGATGAGCAAGGTATCGGTTACGCTAAGACCGCTGTCGGCGATAAGTATGTTTATGAGTATATGGCCAAGAACGGCTGCCGTATCGGCGGTGAGCAAAGCGGCCATATCATCTTCTCCAAGTATGCGAGCACTGGTGATGGCATTCTGACCAGCCTGAAAATGATGGAAGTCATGCTGGCTAAGAAGAAGCCGATGAGTGAGCTGGCAGCACCGCTGAAGATCTATCCGCAGGTACTGGAAAATGTCCGTGTGACAGATAAGAAAGCAGCACAGAACGACCCGGCTGTACAGGAAGCTGTAAATACAGTAGCTGAGGCTCTGGGCGATACGGGCCGTATTCTGGTGCGTGAGTCCGGCACAGAGCCGGTTGTTCGTGTGATGGTGGAAGCACCTGACCACGATACCTGCCAGAAGTATGTGGATGAAGTAGTCAACGTAATTTGCGAAAAGGGATATAAGGCGTAAAGTCAATGACGACTCTGGCAATTATCCAGAGTCGTTTTGCATAAAAGGGAAAGTATAATAGAGAATAAAATAACGGGAGGGATAAACTATGTGTGGAATTGTTGGTTTTACAGGAAACCGACAGGCAGCACCGATTCTGTTGGATGGTCTGTCAAAACTGGAATATAGAGGATATGATTCAGCTGGACTGGCTGTTCGTGACGGTGAGGCACTGGCTCAGGTCGTCAAGGCAAAAGGCCGTCTGTCCAACCTAATCGAGAAAACAGATGCTGGTAATGCTCTGAAAGGAACCTGTGGTATTGGTCATACCCGCTGGGCAACACATGGTGAGCCGAGTCAGACTAATGCACATCCTCATGTGTCCGGCAATTGCAGTCGTTCCGGATCCGGTGCAGTGGAATCGGAAGTGGTCGGAGTGCATAACGGTATCATTGAAAACTATACTGAGCTGAAGGAAAAGCTGATGAAACATGGCTATACCTTCTACAGCCAGACGGATACCGAAGTGGTCATCAAGCTGGTGGACTACTATTATAAAAAGTATAATCTGGGACCTATTGATGCCATTGCCAAAACGATGGTGCGTGTCCGCGGTTCCTATGCCCTTGAGCTAATGTTCCGGGATTATCCGGGTGAGATTTGGGTAGCACGAAAGGACAGCCCGATGATTATCGGCATTGCGGATGGTGAGACCTATGTGGCTTCGGATGTCCCAGCAATTCTGAAGTATACCCGGAATGTCTATTACATTGATAACCTTGAGTTTGCAAAGCTGACTCCGGGCGAGGCTCATTTTTATAATCTCGATGGTGATGAGATCGAGAAGCAGACTACGGAAATTAAGTGGGACGCAGAGGCGGCGGAAAAGGGCGGCTTTGAGCATTTCATGATGAAAGAGATCCATGAGCAGCCGAAAGCTGTTCAGGATACTCTTAATTCGGTAATCAAGAATGGCACTATCGACCTGTCCAGCGTGGAGATTACAGAGGACGAGATCAAGAATTTTGAGCAGATCTATATCGTTGCCTGCGGTTCCGCATGGCACGTTGGTATGGAAGCACAGTATGTGCTGGAAAATATAGCAGATATTCCGGTGCGCGTAGAATTGGCATCCGAATTCCGCTATCGGAAGATGCCAGTCAATCAGAAAGCACTTGTGATCGTTGTCAGCCAGTCAGGGGAAACAGCAGATACATTGGCGGCTCTTCGCCTTGCAAAAGAAAAGGGAATCACAACACTGGCTGTTGTCAATGTGGTCGGCAGTAGCATTGCTCGTGAAGCGGACAAGGTGTTCTACACTCTTGCCGGTCCGGAAATCTCGGTTGCTACAACAAAGGCGTACAGCGCACAGCTGGCAGCCATGTACTGTCTGGCAGTTCAATTTGCCAAGGTCAGAGAAAAAATCACTGAGGAACAGTACAGCTATTATATCTCCGAGCTGCTGACCATCCCGGAGAAGATGCAGAAAATTCTGGAAGATAAAGAGCGCATCCAGTGGTTTGCAGCAAAGTACGCCAATGCACACGATGTGTTCTTTGTAGGCCGTGGCATTGATTATGCAGTTTGCCTGGAAGGAAGTCTGAAACTGAAAGAGATCAGCTACATCCATTCCGAAGCATACGCTGCTGGCGAACTGAAGCACGGAACGATTAGCCTGATTGAGCAGGGAACACTGGTCATTGGTGTACTGACCCAGAACGAACTCTATGAAAAGACTATCAGCAATATGTTGGAGTGCAAGAGCCGTGGTGCTTATTTGATGGGTTTGACTACATATGGCAAGTATGAAATCGAAGATCAGGTAAACTTCACGGTATATGTGCCGAAAGTAGACGAGCACTTTGTGGGCAGTTTGGCAGTGATTCCGTTACAGCTGCTTGGCTATTATGTATCTGTAGCCAAGGGTCTGGATGTGGATAAGCCGAGAAACCTTGCTAAGAGTGTGACTGTGGAATAAAAGATAGCAAGAGGAGAGATTATGAAAACAACATTACTTATCATGGCAGCCGGAATCGGCAGTCGATTTGGAACAGGAATAAAACAGTTGGAGCCGGTCGATGATGAAAACCATATCATCATGGACTACTCAATCCATGATGCCATTGAAGCGGGTTTCAACCATGTAGTCTTTATCATCCGCAAGGATATCGAGAAGGAGTTCAAAGAGGTCATCGGTGATCGTATTGCCTCCATTTGTTCCTCTCACAATGTAACTGTGGACTACGCATTTCAGGATATCAACGATATTCCGGGAACTCTGCCGGCAGGCCGTACAAAGCCGTGGGGAACTGGTCAGGCCGTGCTTGCAGCAAAAAAAGTGATTGATACCCCATTCATTGTGATCAATGCAGATGATTACTATGGCAAGGAAGGCTTCAAGGCTGTCCATGAGTATCTGGTGAATGGCGGAAAATCCTGTATGGCAGGCTTTGTGCTGAAGAACACCCTGTCTGATAATGGCGGTGTGACCCGTGGTATCTGCAAGATGGACGAGGATAACAACTTGACTGAGGTTGTGGAGACCAAGAACATCGTGAAGACTGCAGGTGGAGCAGAGGCAGACGGCATAGTTGTGGATGTGAACTCTCTGGTATCCATGAATATGTGGGGCTTGACTCCTGATTTTCTGGATGTGCTGGAAAATGGTTTCAAGGAGTTTTTCGAGAAAGAAGTACCGAGCAATCCTCAGAAAGCCGAGTATCTGATCCCTATCTTTATTGGTGAACTGCTGAAAGAAGATAAGATGTCCGTAAAGGTTCTGAAGACCAACGACACCTGGTACGGCATGACTTATCATGAAGATGTTGCAGCCGTAAAGGACAGCTTCAAGAAAATGTTGGCGGATGGCGTGTATAAGGCCGACTTGTTCAGTGATCTGTAAAACGTGATGAATGGAATAGTTAGTTTACTCGGAAAGATCCTCACAAACATCCTGACTGCTCTGTATGAGCCGTTTGGATTTTCACTTCTGCTTTCATTCTTTGCCATGTTCTTCTATCTATATGCTTATGAACCTTCCGCAGCAGGCAAAGGCTGGAAGAATGCCATAGTGACATGGTATCAGAAGTTCAAAGAGAGCGTGTTCTTTCGGAAGTTGTTCTTACTGGCCTTTGTGACATCAATGATTTTGTTTAGGACGTTACTAAACCGTAATCTATGGCTAAATCCTTTATCCGATGTTATGGGAGGTTGGGGAATCTGGGAGACAAAGAATGGTGAACAGGTTCTGACCACTGAGTGTATTGAAAATGTGATCATGATGGTGCCGTTTTCAGCAGTAGTGATGTGGACGTTCGGAGAGAAGATTGGAAACGGCTGGAAGAAGATACTGTGCAATAGTGGAAAGATAGCATTTATCTTTTCTGTAAGTATTGAGATGCTACAATTATTGCTTCGCTTGGGTACATTCCAGCTATCAGACATCTTCTATAACACAGTCGGTGGAATGATCGGCGGATTGATGTATTGTGCGGTGATGAAGGCAAGAAAACGTCTGTAAAAAGGGTTGAAATTGTGATATACTGGGAGCGGAAGTTCCCTACGCTGCTCTGATAATTACACACCTCTTCGTGGTGAGCAGCAGGCAACGCTGATATAAGCGGCTAAGTGTGAGAAAAGAAAATATTCGGGAGGAGTCAGAATGGATTATAAAGAACGATTCCGCAATATACTGAAGCGACTTAATAGTGATTCCAATAAAGCACGGTATAATACAATCTGTACTTTAACACAGAATGATGATGAGCAAAGAGTGTGGGCTATTTGCAGAGAATTCTGGGGAAATAATAAAGCTCCTCTGGATATAGAGAATTATGATGTGAAGGATTTGGATTCGGCTTATGCAAGGAGACTGTTAAACGAGCTAGAGTCACTTTTAGATAAGCTGGGCTGGGAGAAAGAGTAATCATATTCCCCACACCCCAACACAGTGCTATACTTAAACAACTATAAAAGGAAAGAGGTTATCACGATGCCCAGAACGAAAGGCAGCAAAAACCGTCCCAAAACCAATATCACCAAAGATTACGCATCCCAGATTACAGAGAAGCAGGAGACTGTTGCATCTCTGAATACGGAGATCGCATCCATCCAGAAAGCGATTGAGGAGCAGAAGAACACACTGAAAGAGAAGAAGGCTGCTCTGAAGAAGACCGAAAAAGAAGTGGCATCCCTGGAAGCGAAGAAGGCAAAGGCAGATGCTAAGGCCGCTGAAGAAGCGAAGAAAGCAGAAGCCGAGAGTGTGGTTAAGAAATTATTAGCCGGCGGCATGAGTGCGGATGAGATTCTCGAAAAACTGAAATAAACAAGAACCAAATAAATGCCGTGTGGACAAACTGAACTCCAGGAGTTCACACGGTGATTTTTGAAGTTTGCCATATAGTTTATAACGGAAATAAAATGAGATAGAAGAAACGGAGTGGAGAAAAAGTGAACTTATCAAAAATACATCATATTGCAATTATCGTATCTGACTACGAAGCCGCAAAGGATTTCTATGTGAACAAACTGGGCTTCTCTGTTATCAGAGAAAACTACCGTCCAGAGCGTAAAGATTGGAAGCTGGATCTTCGTGTTAACGAACACACAGAGCTGGAAATTTTTGCAGAGGAAAATCCTCCGAAGCGTGTGAACCGCCCGGAAGCCTGTGGCTTGCGTCACCTTGCATTTTGTGTGGAGAGCGTGGAGCAGACGGTGAATGAGTTGGCGGAGGTAGGCATTGAATGTGAGCCGATTCGGGTTGACGATTACACTGGCAAGAAAATGACTTTCTTCCATGACCCGGACGGATTGCCGCTGGAGCTACATGAGTAAAATGAAGAAAACGAGAAAGCCCGGCGGCGGCCGGAAGAAGTCGAAGCCGGAGTATGATGCCGGGAAAAATCTGAAAGAGCAGATGGAAAGTGCTGTGGCACTTTATGATTCTGAGATGTCCTTGCAGGCTATTGGTGAAGAACTGGGATTAAATCCTATCAAAGTAAGGAAGCTCCTCATCACGGCTGGTGTGTATGAATCGGATATGGCGGAGAAGGTGCAAGCTACCTTTGAAGAATACCGAGAAACACAGGACTACAAAACCTCCATACTCTCAACTGCAAACACCCTGAAACTTTCCAAAGCCTCCGTTACCTCGTACCTACCTTATAAAAAAGGCGTGTACTTCCCCAGTACAGAGAAAGAGAAGATTAGTGTTGGAGCAGAGCGGCAGAGGAGATACAGAGCGATGAAGCGGTGGAGGTCTGATCCGACAGAAGAAAACTTCTGGGGTGTGGTTCTGGTCTATGCTGGAGTGAAATTCAAAACTTACTCCGGGTTGCCATTCTCTTACGAAATAAAAAAAGGTAGAAACGGCGAGTACACAAAAGAGCTGTGGATTGACCGCCGGGAGAAGAGTAAAAGCCTGGCATGGAGTTCTATAGTTTTGGCACTTGGAAATATAAAAGATGAAGTAGTAGAGAGACCCAAAGCTCTGGGTGACATCCGGGGCGTGACTTACATTTATGGGATGTTCTATCGGTTCGGGCTGATCGATGTGCCAGATGAGGTAAAGAAGAAGATGGGTCATCCGAAAAACCGCAAAGAATAGGTTGCTATGTACAGAAGTGTGCGGTAATATGTGCCGTAACTGAGGATGTGAATCTCAGTTGGGAAGGATGGTAGCATTATAGAAAAATTGAAGGAAATGCTGGAGGAGTACATTAAGAAAACGGAGCCGGAGTATTATCCGCCGGTGGAGAACCTGCTGGATCTGCTCTACGAGCATTACATGGAGAATAATCCAGTAGAGAAAAACACAGTTGTTGGGAAAGAAGCGAAGGTCAAGGAAAAGGAACTGGAAGAGTGGCTGCGTGGGCTAGATGGTATGGATAGGTTGGTAGATGACTACGTCGGAGATAAGATTCCGCTCTGGGAGAAGATCATGGACCGGCAGGGAACGGTGTGCTGTACATGGGAGAAGACCGCTTTTGAGGAAGGTCTGAAAGTCGGAATTCGGCTCATGATGGAAGTGTATAGCTTGTGACGGAAACAAAGTGAACTCCTGGAGTTCAAAAAAAGCCCTCGCTTGTTGCGGCGAGGGCGTGTGTTCTTATTTTTCAGGCTTTTCAGCTTTTTTCTTCTTCGGTGCAATTTTGTGGCCGGAATAGATTGCCATGCCCATGCAGACCAGAGAGCCACAAGCGAAATACTTGTGTGCCTGCATTAGCTTCTTGCAGCCTGTGTAGAAGCACCCTGCCATGCAGGCAAGTGCGCCGAGTGACCAATATTTATGTGCTTTCATTTTGTGTGTCCTCCTACTCGTTATCTTCTGCCCGAATACGAAGCAGTTCATCTACTTCATCCTTCTTCGCCAGCCTTACTGCCTTTTTATCGTTGTGTTCCGCTGCTCCGCAGTCGGGGCAGCGGTCAGGAAGTGACTTGCTTTCAAAGCAGTAATGGCAGGCATCACAGTAATAAAAATTCAATCCATCGTCACCTCGCAGTTCTTCATAGAGTCTTTCAGAAAATCGCTGTGCAGTTCAGGCAGTACGGGAAGCTGATAGCCTTTCGTCGCGAGGATGTTTAGCTTGAAATCAACAAAGTGCTTTTCTATCGTGTTGGACTGAGCAATTTCAGCCGGTGTAACAACTCCACTGTGCATGTACAGGAATTCCTGCAGAAGTTCCTGGTATTTCACAGCACGGTAGGCGGAAGAACAGTGAGCAGGTAAATTTTTTTCCATCTTAAGCCGGTCGGCATTAAATTCATAGTAGCCGATTGGCTTAAGAACATCATCGTCCGACAGGAGTAATTCAGCTGCGAAAATGTTTGCTCGTCGTTCTGCCTTGGAGTTGTCCAGGCTGTAAAAGTAGGTATCCTGAAATGCCTGACCGGAGCTGGCGTGCTTCCGGTCGAAGAGTGCGTGTCCCAGCTCATGAGCCAGAGCAGATACACGCTGGGCATCCGTACAATTTGGGTTGATGCCGATATATTCGCAGTTCAGCATGACGGTGTAGTAGCCCAGAAGGTCGTGGCAAAAGCGGATATCTTTCAATTTGATAGCCCGTTGTGAAATAATCTCTTCTGGGTTCCGGGTCTTATAGCGGCGAACCACAGCATCGGCCGTATCGATTATGCGTGTGTTCAAGGTTATTGACTCCTTTCCTCCGGAGTAACTATGCTTCCTTACCGCAGATATTTTTTGGGAGTAAATTTCTTCGCATCAGCTTTTGCATCGAGGAAAAGTGCTTCCATTTCTTTAATAAAGGCCGCCTGATCTTCTTCGGACAACTCGCCGCCTGCAAAAAGGGCAGAGGTCTGTGCTTTTATTTTCTTTGCCTGTGCAACGCCACGGGAGCCGTACTTTTTTCGTACATCTGCATAGAAGAGATCATCGCTGAGTTCCTGCTGGAAAGTGGCCTCGTCCATAAAATAATCCGTAGTGACACCGAGAGCGGCAGCAATCTTTTGGATTGCATCGACGCTCGGTTCGCGCTGGTTGGATTCGATATAGCGAATCGCACGGTCCGACATGGAAGCCCGTCGCGCCAGTTCAGCCATACTCATGTGCTGGGCGGTGCGGAGGGCTTTTATTTTATCTCCATTGGTAGCAGACGGGGTCAGGGCAGCGGCTGCTTCGGCTTTGGTCTCCTGCGTGTTGAGTGGACTTGTTTCAAAGTTCGTTTCTTTTTTCATGTCATTATTGCCTCCATGTGGGATGTTCTGCTGTTTGCTGGAGGGAAAGTTGCCAGCATTTACAACATAATTTTGTAAAGCCACTTGACAAGGAACAACTGTTCCGTTATACTAAGAACAACAGTTCTGGAACTCCTGTTCCTATAATACAATAGTAGGTTGTAAAAGTCAAGAGGGAAACTGGCCGAAAACAAGTAAAAAATTATTAAGCAAAACAAGCAATACATATTGCGTGTATGTTGACAATGGAATTATGAAGTGATACAATATACGCAACACAAGCAATACAAACAACGCGCCTGATTTACGGGAGGCAAAGCATGAGCGATAGAAAAATTGATATGACGGAGCTTGCGAATTATATTCGCATTCGCCCGCCAGAGAAAGAGAAATTAGCAGAGTTGCTCATTAGAGCAAAAGGAGCAAGCCGCAGTATGCGGCAGTTTGCTCTTGATTGCGGAGTGAATCCATCAACGCTTTCAAGGATAGTTAACATGAAAACTTCTGGGGCCTGCACAGATGAGCTGATTCAGAAAGTGGCACAGAACTCGGACCCGGAAAGTGGAATAACTTTTGAAATGCTGATGGATGCAAACGGCAAAGTACCACGCCGGATGACAGGAAAGTATACGAGCAAAGAATTTGAAGCTACAGAAAAAAACATTACGGATATAATATTTAAGGAGTTGGAAGATAGGGGTTACAGGACTTCAATATTAGAGGGTGAAAATAAACACAATGCTCTTAATTACCGTTATCGGACAGATTGGGTTATATCAACGGATGCTAATTCCGATAGTGGCGAGATGGAGATTTGGGAATTCGAAATCTGGCACACAATGTTGGAAAAAAACAGTGTGGCGCATACCGTGATGAAGCTGCGCCAGAAGTTTCTGATGGTCTTAGGTCTTTACTATGCTGGGACTATGAATCCGAAAAAGATGAGCTTCGTTCTCACCAACCGGGAAGTATATAACCGAATGATTGAAACACTTGAGAATATAAAGTTCAAGGATGTGTTTTCTCTTATTTTGGTAAATCTTGATGAAAACAAGGTGGAAGAAGAATATGTTTTCCCATTGGTGGGGCGTCCAAATGTCGGGACTGTTTTTACACCGATAGAAGATGATGAGTCGAAGGCTGAAGAAGACACTGTGGAAGAAACAGAAAGCGATTGGGAGCAGAAACTCTTTGACATCTGATCCGGAAAGGGGTGCAGTTGGTAATGAAAGAACTTGAACAGAGCAGGTGTGGTTATTCCTCACATAACAGCCGTGTACATGACGTATCTGCTAGCACAATGAATGATGATGCATTCATTATGAAAACCATACGGGAGATTACGAGCCGGGGTAACAATGCTGAAGTCAGGCAGCGCAGCAATGGAAAGCTAGCCGTGTATGAAGTGAAAAAGAGTATATCCATCGGGTAATTGGATTCGATGAGGGGCTGTAAACGGCAAGTACTTTTCCATAAATTCAGGCATTTTATTTTCCAGAAAAA
>ENA-UOOI01001407-UOOI01001407.1-fermentation-metagenome-genome-assembly--contig:-NODE-1407-length-25312-cov-34.085046_pt1 | contig 25312 bp, 20 predicted proteins | sample MGYA00245779_ERZ724027 | MGnify/ENA primary metagenome ERZ724027 (study PRJEB28704, sample SAMN03018318) | fermentation metagenome | biome: anthropogenic terrestrial biome; feature: soil...
TCGATTGGGCTGCAAATCCGACCAAAACTGCGGATATAGCGAGAAGTATTTTTATGATGCTTAATCTTAAGTATTTTAAGCAGATAAATTTGGAGAAAAGAAAGCAGCTTGTGCAGCCTCTGCTGCAACTTGCAAAAAGGCATTATTCAAAGATTGAGGGATAATCTATGAATTACAGTTTTGAATATGGTACTAGAACGATTACTTTCGATTTGGCATATAAAAAGAGGAAGACTATTGAGATAGGAATTATTCCCCCGGATAAGGTATATGCAATTGCTCCCATCGGTACTCAGGAGGATATTGTACTTGGAAAGGTAAAATCAAAGGCAAACTGGATTATTAAAAAACTTTTTAGTTTTAAAGACATGGAGTATCTGCATATAAACAGAGAGTTCGTAAACGGCGAATCATTTATGTACCTTGGCAGGAACTATTCCCTTCAGATAATCAAGGATGCAAGCATAAAAAGAGCAGAAGTCAAGATATATAGAGGAAAGTTTTATGTGACTGCGCCGAAAGTCAATGAGGATATCATAAAGAGTGCAATGGAAAAATGGTACAGGGAAAAGACTCTCGAAAAGGTAGAAGAAAGGATAAAATATTATGAGCCTATGCTGAATAAGAGTCCTAATGGAATAGGAGCTAAGGAGCAGAAGAAAAGATGGGCAAGTTGTACGCCAGCAAATAAACTGTATTTCAATTGGAGATGTGTAATGGCACCTTCACCTGTTCTTGACTATATCATAGTACATGAGATGTGCCATATGTTCTATAAGAATCATTCTCAGCAATTTTGGGACATGGTCGCAGCAGTATTGCCGGATTATGCAGGTAGAAAAGAATGGCTTAAAAATTATGGAGTGAGGATGGATCTGTGATTTGTATATGAAAGTTTCTTAAATGGTATTCTTTGAGGTATTGAAAAAAAGCGGACATACGTTTTCTCTTTTGACAACAACTTGAAAAAGGATTTAAAATAATCAAGGAGGTGTTTTTGATGGGTTTAGATAAAAAGGTGGATGAGCTTAAGGATGACCTTATAGAATCTGTAAAGCGGGTTGTTAAAATCAAAAGCGTTCAAGGAGAATCAAAGGCAGGGATGCCTTTTGGAGAAGGACCTAGAAGGGTGCTCGACTGTGCACTCGATATTTCGAAAAAGCTTGGTTTTAAGACAGTAAATATGGACGGATACATAGGATATGCAGAATATGGCCAGGGTGATGATTATGTCGCCATATTGGGACATCTTGATGTTGTTCCTGAAGGAGACGGGTGGAAATATCCTCCGTTTGCCGCTGAAATACATGATGGAAAAATGTATGGAAGAGGGACCATGGATGACAAGGGCCCTACAATGGCAGCGCTTTATGGCCTCAAGGCAATAAAGGATCTTAATCTTCCGCTTTCAAAGAGAGTAAGAGTGATATTCGGCACAAATGAAGAAACCGGAAGCAAAGAAGTAAAGTATTACATGGACAAGGAAAAGGCACCTGTCTTGGGCTTTACCCCTGATGCCGAGTATCCGATAATATATGCTGAAAAAGGCATAACAATATTTGATGTCGTGAAAGATTTAAAGGCAGGATGCAAGAAGGGGTATAGTGTAAAATCAATTAAAGGCGGCACGGCGCCAAATGCGGTTCCGGCCTACTGCGAATGCATCATAGGTGGAGGCAGCACTGAAGATTTAAAAAAGCTTTCAGTTGAGTTTTCAAATAAAACGGGATTTGATATAAGAGTAGAAGCAGATAAAGAGGGTACTGTTATAAAAGCATATGGCCTTGCAGCACATGGCAGCCTTCCCGAACTTGGAAAGAATGCTGTAATGCGTATGTTTGCATTCCTTGATACTCTGCCTCTTGACAATCCTGAACTCAAAGATTATATTCATTTCTTCAATAAATATGTCGGTGAAGAGACGGATGGAGAATCGTTTGGCGTTTACCTTGAAGACAAAGAATCAGGCAGGGTTACATTTAATGTAGGATGCGTTGAGATGAAAGACAATAGTATAAAACTATCACTTAACATAAGGTATCCTGTAACATATACTTTTGATGATTTAATGAATCCATTCAATAAAAAACTTGAAGGTACCGGAATAAAAGTTAAAAACATGATGCATCAAAAACCGCTCTATTTTCATGCAAATCATCCTCTTATAAAAGCATTGCAGAAGGTATACGAGGAGCAGACAGGAAAAAAAGCTGATCTTCTTGCAATAGGCGGCGGGACATATGCTAAGGAAATGCCGAATATAGTTGCATTTGGCCCTATATTCCCGGGCAAACCGGATCTTGATCATCAGGCTAATGAATATATTGAAATAGAAGATCTGATAGCTAATGCCAAAATATATGCACATGCGATCTATGAACTTGCAAAATGATCTATGATTGACCGGCAATTATTTTTAAGAAAGACTGTTGCATGACGGATTAAACAGGTTTGATATGCTTCCTTTATAATACAGATAAAATAAAAATTTTGTTTATGAGGAGCGAGCATACCAGGCATATAAAATCTCGCAGTGCGGCAGTCTTTTTTTATACATTGAAAGTAAACTACAGTCTTAAAAGTTTGCTGCCGGATTCTGCAGGGAACATTATGTAAATGGCAAGAAAGTATGAGATGCTGATAGGGAACAATAACGATGTACTTCCTGGATGAGCTGATCATTGCAAATATGAATTTTCAAAATTGTCAGTAAAATACATGACAATATTAAAGTTCTTTAAATTGAAAAAGGCCGTGATCGGATTTAAGCTTAAATTAGAGAATAGATTGTGCGTCATAGAGCTTAAATCATCGATGTGACAATCTATGAAATCAGTCCATTTTATATCAAGGAAATTTTAATCCTAAAGTGGACTGATTATAGAAAAAAGGAGGTATATCAATGGAAACAGTAAAAACTAGTTCTAAGCTGAGCAAAAGTTCTAAAAGTAAGGCCGGACTGCAGAAGTTTGGTGGCTTTCTAGCTGGAATGGTTATACCAAATATAGGTGCATTTATTGCATGGGGCCTCATAACTGCTTTCTTTATTCCCACAGGCTGGACGCCAAATGAAAGTTTTAACAAGCTGGTAAGTCCTATGATTACCTACCTGCTTCCTCTTTTAATCGGTTATACGGGGGGCAAACAGGTATATGATGTAAGAGGAGGGGTTGTCGGTGCCATAGCAACTGCCGGCATTATTGTCGGGTCATCCATACCGATGTTTCTTGGAGCCATGATAATGGGTCCTCTAGGCGGCTGGGTGATAAAGAAGTTTGATGATCTGACAAAGGATAAAATCCCCACGGGTTTTGAGATGCTCATAAACAACTTTTCATCAGGTATATTAGGAGCGCTTCTTGCACTGCTTGCTTATGCGGTTGTAGAGCCTGTTGTACAAGGATTTTCCACGGCGCTTGGAAGTTTTGCAACTGCTGTTACTAATGCAGGATTGCTTCCGCTGATTTCAATAGTTATTGAGCCTGGAAAGATATTGTTCCTGAACAATGCTATAAACCACGGCATACTCTCGCCGCTGGGAATTCAACAGGTCAAGGAAGTAGGCAAGTCCATATTCTTCCTTCTTGAAACAAATCCAGGCCCCGGGCTTGGAGTTCTGCTTGCCTATTGGCTGCATGGCAAGGGATCTGCAAAGCAGTCGGCTCCAGGAGCAATAATAATCCAGTTCCTTGGCGGAATTCACGAGATATATTTCCCGTATGTACTTATGAAGCCTCTTCTTTTGCTTGCAGTTATAGGGGGCGGCATGGCGGCGGACTTCACATTTGTGATGTTTAATGCCGGACTGGTTGCAACACCTTCGCCTGGAAGCATATTTGCAGAAATGGCAATGGCTCCAAAGGGCGGTTTGATCCCTGTATTGCTCGGCATTGTAGTGGGAGCTGTAATATCATTCCTTATAGCTTCGGTAATTGTAAGAAGAGATAAATCGGATATTGGTGATGAATCACTAAATGAAGCCAAGAAAATGGTTAAAGTGATGAAAGCCGAGAGCAAAGGACAAAAGGTTGCAAATGTGCAGATGCCGAAACTTATCGTCTTTGCATGTGATGCAGGAATGGGATCGTCAGCAATGGGTGAGTCCATATTGAAAAAGAAAATGAAAGAAGCTGGATTTCAAGTTGATGTCAAACATTCGGCAGTAAACCAGATACCAAACAATGCTGATGTTGTATTTACACAGGAGAGCCTTGCAGAAAGGGCATCCCAGGTAGCGCCGAACGCTCGTATAATAGCAATAAAGAATTTTCTTGATAATGCTGTATACGATGAATATGTTAAAAATCTGAAAAACTGATCATACAGGCTGTCCGCCTGAATTTAGGTCGGGCAGCCCGTTATTATGAAGCAAAGCAGGATATCAAGACAAACTAACTTGATATTTTGCCAAGGGCATTTAAATCGGTAGTTTGTCTTATTGATATGGATGGCCTCTGCAGCATAAGCAGTATGGCAAAGTGTTTTTATAATAATTTTATATGGTAGTGATAAAATGGACACTTTAACTGCTCGGCAAAAGTTCATATTGAACAACCTGATTGAAAAGGGTTCAATATCTATTGGAGATCTTTCTCAGCAAATTGATGTGAGCTTCAGGACTATTTTAAGGGAGATCTCTACTATAAATAAATCCCTAAAACATTATAAATTGAGGATTTCATATACCGATGGAAATTTAAACATAAGCGGGGGAAAAGCCAATATGGATAAGCTCCGGGATATTTTAAACGGTATTCCATACCTATGGCTGCTTACTCCGGAGCAGAGAGTTGTGTTTATAACAGCACAACTTTTGTTGTCCAATAATCCTATAAAATCTGCATACTTCAGCTATCAGTTTAATGTGGTCGAAGGAACCATAAGCGTGTATCTTGACAAGGTGGAAAGCTGGATGAAAGTCAGAAACCTGGATCTTGTGAGAAAAAGAGGTTTTGGGCTGAAAGTTGAAGGAAACGATTGGAATAAGAGAAATGCATTCGTGGAATTGTTGTACAGTTATAAATCCATGAATGATCTTTTGCCTTTTTTGTATAAGGATACAAGTGAATATTCAGTGTTGGCCTTTTTTAAGGTGTCGTTCGGAGAAAAACTGGTCAATCAAGTCAGAGAACTGGTTAAAAAATTGGAAGGCAGCAGCATATTAAAGAGCAGTGATGAAGCTTATTTTGCGGCATTTGTGCACATACTGCTGTCTGTTAAAAGGACCAGGAGCGGGTCATCGATAGAACTTCCTGATTATCTGGTTTCAGATATTCTGTCATCAAAGAAGTTTTCATTCATAAAGGAGATAGATGAAATTTTTAGAGAAAGCGGCGTGGCTCTTCCTGAAAATGAACTGGCATACTTGGCCATTCACTTAAATGGAGGCAAATATTTATACAAGTACAATAGAAAGTTTGAAGATATAGGGATCGATCTTGAAGACCTGGCTAAGGAAGTTGTCTACGAGGTAAGCAAAAGATTAAATATCAGGATAAATATTGACAAGCAGCTGATAGTGGGACTTGTTCAACATTTTAATCCGGCATTTTACAGGCTGACTATGGGGCTTCAGGTAAGGAACCCTATTGTAAATGAAATAAAAGAATATTATATGCAACTGTTTGAGGCTGTGGATTATGCCTGCAGGATAGTTTTTTCAAAATATAATCTCTCAATCCCATCGAGCGAGGTGGGATATATAACAATGCACATAGGGGCTGCCATTGAAAGGCAGAACATATCATGTGGAAAATTAAGAGTGCTGATAATCTGCTCCAACGGTATCGGCACTGCTAATATATTATACAGCAAACTGAAAATGAGCTTTCCGGAGTTTGGGGAAATGGATGTATGCTCATTAAAAGACATGAATGAGAAAATAAATAGAGGATATGACATAGTGTTGTCCACCATTACAGTTGGCGGGAATTCAAATAAGGATATAATTACCGTTTCACCTTTTTTACCGAATAAGGACATCGAAAAAATAAGAGGTATAATAAAATCAAAGATATCAAAGTCAGGAATTGACAGGATTGTGGAGCATTCAAATATCGGCGATGTTGAAGAATCAGCGGAAGACTTTAAGACCGCGGACGATATGCTTAAGGATTTTCGGCTTGAATATTTGAATGCAAGGGATTTTCAATCTGTCGTAAAAGAAATTGTAAGCGATATATATGAATTGAATTTGATTGACGACAAGGAAAAAGTAAAATACCTTATCAAGAAAAGGGAAGAGCAGGGCAGCGTGGTGATCCCTGGGGAACATGTGGCATTGATTCACATAAGATCAGAGGAAGTGGAAAGCCCGTTCCTTGGAGCATACAGGCTTAAGGATCCCGTCAAAATGAAAAGCCTGGGATTTTCTTCAGAGGATGTCGATACTTTTCTTGTGATGTTTGCAAGGAAAGATGAAAGCAATTATATACTTGAACTTCTGGGGAAAATCAGTATGTCGCTGGTGGAGGAGAAAAAGTTTGTAAAGCTTTTGAGGATTGGTAATGTCAGAGATATAAGGACTGAACTTGTACGAATACTTAACAGGGAGGATTATTGATGGATAAGCTCATTTTGAATGAAAACAATATACTGCTTGGCATTGAATCCGAAAGCAAGGATAAAGTCATCGAGAGGGCAGGGAACCTGCTGATAAAAAACGGATATGTCAAAAGGGAATATATTGAAGGCATGAAGAAAAGGGAAAGCGATGTTTCATCGTATATAGGAAATGGTATAGCAATACCTCATGGAATGCCTGAATATAAGAAATACATTACAAGATCAGGAATAGTGGTTGTGCAATATCCAAAAGGCGTTGACTTCGGAGATGGGAATACGGCATATATAGTTGTGGGGATTGCAGGGAAAAATGATGAGCATGTAAGCATACTCTCGAGCATTGCGATTGTGTGTCAGTATCAAGAGAATGTGAACAAACTTAGGTGTGCCAGTACAAAAGAGGAAATACTCAACATTTTATTGGAAGGTGAAAGATAGATGATAAGGACTGTGACTTTAAATCCGGCTTTGGATAAGACGCTTGAGATAAATAATTTTGAGATAGATGACGTGAACAGGGTTTCGTCTGTCAGGATAGATGCCGGCGGCAAAGGAATCAATGTCTCGAAGCTCATCAAGATACTTGGAGGAAGGAGCAAAGCTTTTGGAATCCTGTCAGGAAGAAACGGGGATTATATAAAGGAATATCTTGACAAGGCGGAAATTGAAAATGATTTTGTATATGCAGAGGGAGAGACCAGGACAAACCTTAAGATAATAGATAGCATCCGTCATACAAATACGGATATAAATGAGCCGGGACCTTATGTTCCTTATGATAAGATAAAAGAACTCGAACGGAAAATATTCGGCGCAATAGGAGAAAATGCGGTTCTGGTGCTTTCAGGGAGCATTCCCAAAAGTGTTTCAACCGATATCTACTATAGGTGGATTGACATGGCTAAAAAGCTTAAAGTGAGAGTGGTCCTCGACTGTGACGGGGAGCTTTTAAAGAAAGGGATAAAGGCAGAACCCTATCTTATAAAACCCAATATCAATGAGCTTGAGGAGCTATTGGGAAGGAAGGTTTCGGGCATGGACGATATGATAAAATCGGCCAGGGAACTTTTAAGATCCGGCATAGAAGTTGTGGTGCTGTCTCTTGGAAGCGACGGTGCACTCTTTGTAAAGGATGGATGCACAATCCATGCAAAAGGAGTAAGGGTTGATGTAAAGAGCACTGTTGGAGCTGGGGATTCAATGGTAGCGGCATTGGCTTTTGCTCTTGATGAAGGCATGAGCTTTGAAAAAGCAGCGGCTCTTTCTGCGGCAGCAGGTACTGCAAAGGTAACGACTTCCGGCTCCCAGCCGCCAAGCATGGATAAGATAATGTCCATTGAAAGGCTGGTCAAGCTTGATTATATAAAATAATAATGGAGGAGTGGTGTATATGAGGACAAAGGCCGTAAGAATGTATGGAAAAGATGATTTGAGGATAGAAGAATTTGAACTTCCTGAGATAAAGGATGATGAAATACTGGTAGAGAATATTTCAGACAGCGTATGCATGTCCACATACAAGGCCGTCATACTTGGGAAGAAGCATAAGAGGGTGCCGCAGGATGTAGACACAAATCCTGTAATAGTAGGCCATGAATTCTCAGGCAACATAGTAAAAGTCGGAGACAAATGGAAGGATAAATTCAAGGTTGGGGATAAGTTTGCTATTCAACCTGCCTTGAATTATAAAGGCACCATGTGGTCTCCAGGATATTCATATATGTACTGCGGTGGAGATGCTACGTACAACATAATCCCCCATGAAGTGATGGAACTTGGCTGTCTGCTTGACTATAGGGGGGAGGCTTACTATGAAGCGTCTCTGGCGGAGCCCATGTCATGTATAATAGGCGCATTCCACGCTTGTTATCATACATCCATGGGAGTATACGAGCACAGGATGGGAATAGCTAAAGGAGGCAACATGGCTCTTTTGGCGGCGGCAGGCCCAATGGGGCTTGGAGCTGTTGATTATGCGCTCCACTCTGATAGAAGGCCAAAAAAGATAGTGGTTACCGATGTAAATAAAGACAGGCTGGACAGGGCAAGAAGGATATTTACAGATGAAGAGGCAAGAAAATCCGGAGCCGAACTTATGTTTGTAAACACAAGCGATATGGATAACCCTTCTGAATACTTAAGGTCGCTTACCGGCGGCAAGGGGTTTGACGACGTGTTTGTATTTGCGCCTGTGAAGCAGGTGGTGGAACAGGGAAGCGATATCCTTGGGAGGGATGGATGCCTTAATTTCTTTGCGGGCCCTACTGACACCAAATTTTCCGGGGAACTAAACTATTATAATGTTCATTATGCATCCACTCATGTAATGGGGACCACCGGAGGAAACACAGATGATATGGTGGAATCATTGAAGCTTACTGAGAAGGGCAGGATAAATCCTGCGGTAATGGTGACACATATAGGCGGCATGAACAGCGTTCCTAAAACAGTATTAAACCTGCCTCGCATACCAGGAGGAAAGAAGCTTATATATACCCACATAAACATGGAACTTACGGCAATCAACGATTTCAAAAAGAAAGGTGAAACAGACCCCATATTTGCAAAACTTTATGAGATAGTTGAAAGAAACAGGGGGCTCTGGTGCCCGGAAGCGGAAAAGTATCTCCTTGAGAACTGGAAGAGATAATAAGCCCAAAAAATCTGTTCAGATAGCAAATTGAAATTTTTAAATATGTTTAAAAAATGGACTCTGCAAAAGAGTCCATTTTTACTATGTGATGCTTTAGATCCAAAAAAAATAGCCGGCATGCATAAAATGCATGCCGAAAAATATGGCCCGACTTTATATTAAATTCATTATTCCTTAATTATAAATGTTTTAAACTGACAAGGCTTAAAATCGCCAAGACAAACTTTGTTATTGTTTTTTAAAACAGTTTGAATTTCATGCTCATTTGAATCCGCAATACAGGCACTGCTGAATTCATAATTTATGACCAAATCGCCGCCGCTTATATTTTTGAAATCAGGATTAAATGTTCTGATAAGCATGCCGTCTTCACCCTCGGCTTTTTTAATGGCACTGACAATCGTATCGGATTCCATGCTCATTAAACTTTTTTGCGGTGGCAGCTTTTTATCAGGCCTGTTTATCACAAACATAGTCTTGTCTGTGACCTGATAAAGCATTTCAGAAACCAAATATTCTTTTGCTTCATGTGCGGTTTTTGCATTAAATACATCACCGGCATGCGGGTAAATGCAAAACTCAAATTCAAGCTCTGATTGCATCTGGGAAGTTTTTGTCTTGATGCCTATTCCCGACGCCCTGCCCGGCCTGTTTTTAAGGTTTGGTTTTCCTAAAAGTCCTATGGCCCTGAATAGGGTTATTGCAATGGTATCATATTTTTCTCCGACTATTTCATATTCCCTTATGCCCTTTGTTATAATCGAAACGCCGTAACTGCCATTGTTTATATCTACAAAGCTTTGCATTGGATAAATAGGAGAAGGCCTTTCAGACCAATTTTCTGCCTTCCATACTTTGAGCTCTTCAGGCTCGTTGGGTCTTTTTATTATTCCGAATTGTTCATCCGCATAGGAAAATTTGGAAGGAATTCCGGTTTTAAAAAGCACCCTGAACCTGGTATCGAACGCCTTGTTCTCAATCTTTATCTTGACGTCTATATCCTTGCAGCCGGCTTTGAGAGCCACAACAGTTTTAATCGGTATGGCAATACTTGTTTTTTTCTGCTTTCTCTCTTCTATATTTTTGGGTACCATTAAAGACATATTTATAATGAGCCTTTCACAGATACCGCCCTTTTCACATGTGATTTTCGCTTCTTTGCCTTTGTTTGTTATTATAAAATCATCCTCTGGCGGTGAGTAATTGTATTCGTCGCCATCATCACCACTGTTTTCAAGTATGAGCACTTCATCAAAATCCCTGTTGTTTATTTTATCCGTGATATTCAAGCTGCCGTCGCGATTTGCATGTATTTTGAAAAATTCATTTTCGATCGTGCTGCCATTACTCTGTTTCATGCATGAATTTTTATCGCCTTTGATCAAATAGTAGGTGGTATATCCTAAGGCAGGAACTGAAAGCGGCTTTACGGCTATGGTGCATTTCTTATACATTAGCTTCTTGTTTGATGCGGCTATGCGCCTGTCTATAGTGCCCATATCTATTTCCTCGATGTTAAGTATGGTATGAGGGATGATATTATCGTTTTCATCGACTATAGTAAATTTTTCACCTTCAACATATACTGTTTCTATAAAAACATTGTTCCTTTTATAAGGAAGAGTATTGAATATTACAAGAGGCTGCCCGTCTCTTTCAGGTTCGATCGCTTCAGATATCCTGCGAATATTGATATTTAAAATGCCGTTACATAATTCCCTTGCCTTAATGAGCCTGTTTTTTATATCTTCGTTTACCCTGTCCGTATTACAGCATCCGATACTGTCATGGGCATGGCACTGGAATATTTCCTTCCAAATTTTTTCCACAACAGCATGCGGATACAGAAAACCGCATTTCCAAGCAATAGTAAGTATCGGTTCTATGGATCCTGTGATAAAATTTTCTATATCAGCATTTGTTTTTTTGATATCATATCTGGTGGAATAGATACTTCTATGAACGCGCATATATTTAGGGTATAACAATTCCCCTTTTACTGTATCGAAATTTTTATTTTCCATCCTCACAGATTCTATATATTTATCATAATTGCTTATGAAATAATTGTTCTTATCGTCAATTTTATTTAATCCCCTGACAAGATAAGTCAAATCCTTTTGTACCGGCATTTGGTCATGACCGTTTGGTATCAGCACATTATCTGAAGTCGCCCTTTTTTTTATTATTGCTGTTATGCCCTCTATCCTGTCCTTTGCTGCTTGGATATCATGGGGAAGATATTTGCCTATCGCATATCCTAAGGGTAAATTGACGGCAAAGACTCTGCTTCCATCAGGTGATTCCCAGAAGAATTCGCTTTTTGGAGAATTTTTCTCATAAATGCCTCTCCAGAATACTGCTTTGTCAATGCCGAATCCTTTTAAAATCTGAGGAAGTTGTGCTGATTGTCCAAATGAATCCGGGACATATCCTATTTTCATCCATTGTCCGAATTCTTCACATTTTTTTATGCCGTAATATAGATTCCTTATTATGGACTCACCTGCTACTACCATTTGGTCTGTTTGAGTGTACCAAGGACCTATGATAAGTACTCCTTTTTTTACAAGTCTTTTTATTCTTTCCCTATTTTCAGGAACAAGTTCCAGATAATCATCGAGTATAACAGCTTGCCCATCAAGCACGAAGTATTTAAATTCTTCGTCGCTTTCAAGAACGCTGAGCAATTCATCCATAAAATAGACCAACAAGCTTCTTGATTCCTCGGTATTAAAGTACCACTCTCTATCCCAATGTGTATGCGGTATCAGGTGAATGTTCAACACGATCTTCCTCCTTAAAAGTTAATATCAGCATATCAGCCGATCTTTAGATATTATCCTAGTGCCCTAGTTTTCAACTGCTTTTTCAGGTTTAGGAGTTTTATCATATTTTATTTTTTTCAATATCGTCAATATCACAAATGATATAATGGTGCCTGCTATTACCGCTATCAGCCAGTTCACCGGATTTTTCGTTACAGGGACCGTAAGCAGACTTCCGCCTGCGGATAACAAGCTTGAGCCGCCGAAAATCGAAATTGCAGCAGCTACAGCACCTCCGACCATCATAGAAGGTATAACCCTGAACGGATCGGATATTGCAAATGGTATGGCGCCTTCCGTGATGCCTGCACATCCTAAAAGCCATATGCTTTTTCCGGCTTCTATTTCCGATTTCTCATAATACTTCGGGAAAAGCAATGTTGAAATTGTAATTGCGATTCCAGGCAAACTTTTGGCTGCTGCAAAAGCCGCATAAGGTACGCCGTTTCCTGCCTGTATTGCCGCAAGTCCGAAAGCATAAGCAGCTTTATTTACGGCACCGCCCATATCAAAGCATGCCATAGCTCCTATAATGATTCCAAGGATTATTCCATTTGCGCCCTGAATAGTTGAAAGCCAACTTACAAGTCCTTTATTTAACAGTGCAACAGGTTTTCCAATCAAAAAGAACATTATACATCCTGAAATCAAGCTCCCGAATAAAGGATAAACGAATATATTCATTGTACCTGCAAAATTCTCATTATATTTTATTTTCTTCAAGTATAAGACGCAGTAACCTGCTATGAAGCCGCTGATTATACCGCCTATAAATCCACTGTTTATGGTGTTCGCTGCAACGCCTGCCGCAAATCCAGGTATCAATCCTGCCTTATCGCTTATGCCGTATGCGATATAACCTGAAAGCAGCGGAACCATCAAACCTAAAATGCTTCCTCCAAAAGTCCTTAATGTATTTCCAACAGTACCTTCTACTCTTGCTCCTTCATTGCCGAAAATCAAAAGTGCTAATGACATTATCATGCCGCCTGCGACTACAAGCGGAATGATATAAGAAATACCTGTAAGCAATCCCTTTTTCATCTGCTCAAGAGTGCCCTGCTTTTTAGCACCCTGTCTTTGTATCTTTGCCATTATTTATCAATCCCTTCTATTAATTCTTTTATGATTCCTTCTGGATCCGAAATCGCTTCTGAAACGCCGCATTCTAAAACAGGCAGTTTGTCAAACCTTTCTGCATCATTTATGCTTACATCAGAAGCTATTATGACGCCGTCAGCTTTTTTAAGGTCATCCTCTGTGATTTTGTTTTCAGTGCCTCCTGCGCCCTGCGTTTCTATTTTTATTTCTATGCCCATCTTATTTCCTGCTTTTTTTAGATTAGCTGCGGCCATAAAAGTATGAGCTATTCCGGTTGGACATGATGTAACACAAACTATATACATGCTATTCCTCCTCTCTTTTTGATATTAAATCTATAAGTTCTTTCTTACTATTGCTTGCCATCAGCCTTTTTCTGAAATCATCATCCATGAGCAAATAAGATAATTTAGAAAGAAGTTTCAAATGTAAAGTTGTTGCTTTCTCTGCAGGAACTGCAAGCATTACTACAAAGGAAACAGGATTACCGTCCAATGAATTCCATTCAACCGGCTCTTTAAGCTTTGCTATTGCAAAACATTCCTTTGTTACTGCTTCAGATTTACCATGAGGTATTGCAAGTCCCATGCCGACTCCTGTGGTCCCTTCTCTTTCACGCTTGAAAACATCCTCTTTAAAACAATCCACTGAAGTTATGTTGCCGTTGTCTTTAATCATCTTTATCATTTCAACCAAAGTCTCATCTTTTGTTTTTGTATCAAGTTCCAGATTTATCAAGTTCTCATTGATTAAGTTGCTTATTTTCATGTTTTTGTCCCCTTCATATGCCAAATATTTCTGAAAACTCATCAATATTGCTGTACTTTAGCAATCTATCGATGGTTTTATTATCATTAATGATGTCGCTTAAGTCTTCAAATATTTTTCTAAAATCCTTTTTTGCGCTTATATCAAGAGCCGCCATTATTATTATCTTTACAATGTGATTTCCCCATTGAATGGGTGATTTGGGCACTGCAACTGCAATCAATGGTTTAATCACAAAGCCCTCATATGGATGCGGAAGGGCAACGTAATTGCCTATATATGTGCTTGAATATTCTTCTCTTTTAAGTACGGAGCCGTAAAATCCATCTTTTACATAGCCGTATTTCATGAGTTGGTTAGATAAAAGTTTGATCACATCTTCTTTGCGATTCTCATTGATATTTAACAAAATACACCTTTTATCCATATACTTGTTTAATACATATTTGTGCTTTAGAGTTCCCTGATCCGATTTTTGAGGCTCGGAAATAACTTGCTTTATATTTTTGATATCACCTTCCGTTAATAGGGGAGATACATATACAACTGGAATCCTATCAGTCTTAAAAGGTACGGTGCTCAATATTATATCTGCTGAAAGTTTATCGATGATCTTTTCGGCTTTTATGCTTGAGAGTATATCGACTATATCGACATCCGGAAATTCCTTATTGAGTTTTGTAAAAAGCAACTGTGATGTTCCCATCCCTGTTGCACATATCAAAATCGCTTTCTTTTTTTTGCTGGATTTGAACCTTTCTATTGAAGTCGCAAAGTGTAGGGCTACATATCCCATTTCATCGTCACTTACGTTTATTTTGTATATGAGGTTCAACTTTCTGCAGACAAATACCGCTATTATATAGGCATAACCATATTCTCTTTTTATTTCATTTAGAAACGGATTTTTCAGATTGATATTGTATTTTGCTCTGTTGATTGCCTGCCTCATATGCAGAAATAGCGCTGTAAACAGTTTTTTGTCGTTTGCAAAGTCAAATCCGGTTTCCTTTGAAACTTCCTGAATGATTGCCATCAGATTCTGAAATAACAAACTATCCAATCTGTTTAAATAATTTAAATCAAATTTTTCAGCTTCAACATCATTTTGCAGCTTTGCTCCTGCAAGATGAATTGTTATATATCCTATTTCAGAATCACCCATTTCAATTTTGAAGCTGTTGTTTATTTTATCCGATATGACCTTTGCTATCTTCCATTCATCCTTAGCCATTAGAACTTTAAGATCTTCATCATTCATACGGATAACGTATCCTTGCCATATCCTTTTTAAGGATATGGCAAGGTGTATAAGCAGCCCTTTGAATGATATATCGGATAGCAAGTAGTTGAATTCTTCTTCCGTCTCGATAAGTATTTGCTTGATCATATCGAGATCAATGCCATAAAAGACATCTCTTAGTTCATCATCTATAATATCCCCGTGTTTTGAAACTGCATTTTTTAATATATCTGCTTTTATAATCCTTATGGTTTTCTCATCGGCTATGACTTTCGTGCCATGTTTCTGCTTCTTGTATAATTTTGCACCATATCTATCAAGGAACATTTCTACCTTATCAAAATCCTTTACAACAGTGCTTTTACTCACATATAGTTCTTCAGCTATTTCATCAAAGGTCACAAATCCGTCTGCATCCAGGAGTTTTTTTATTATCCATATAACCCTTTCTTCAGGCAGAATCGGATTTGAAGGTCCTATAGATATATTTATGTCTTTTTCAAATTTACGCCTGTTCTCTTCAGGTACATAAATCCATACACCGACTCCAGGCTTTGTAACGAGCTTGATTTTAGAATTGCGAAGCTTGCTCTTTATATTATCAATATCATTGATTATTGTTCTTGAAGTGACATTACATTTCTGTGCTAAATCTGATATCTTTTCGCATTTTTTAAAATTATAAAGTTCATTTAGAATTATTTTTTCGCGAAAAGTAAACATTTTTCCACCTCTTATCTTTTCGTTTTTATTATATTTGTTGAAATATTTAAAGTAAATTCACTTTTCTTCATTATCAGCTAATGAAAATATATCAATAAAATGATAAATGCATCAACTGTTTTTGCTTCAGTCATATTTTTAAATGACAATCATAGTTTTACCAATCCAATGATTAACTTTGCTTTAAAATAAAAATAAGACAAACCATATTAATATTTTACTGAAGGAATTTTAAATCGGAAGTTTGTCTTGATATGCGCTCTGTTTAATAAAAAACAGCTCCAAATTTAAACATTGGGGCTGTTTACATGTTGTTCAATTCATTTTGTATCAGAACTCCGACTATATCGGCAAATCTTTTTGGAGATTTGATGCAGGCTAAATCGCATCCATATATCCTTCTGGCATCTGGGATATCTTCATCAAGTCCTGTGAAGACACAGAGAATGGAAACTCCATCTTGTCTGCCTTTTCTAACTTCCATGGCAGTGTCGTTGACCCCGCAGGTGCCTATATAATCACATCTGATGCGGCTGGATTCGTTTTTCGGTATACCTTGCGTATCGTTTGGCACACCGTCGGAAAGTATTATAAGAATTTTATGCTCGGATTCCGAATCTTTCATCATATGAAGTGCAGCACGTATGGCTAAACCATCCCTGTTGCATCCTGTAGAATAATAATTGAAGATTCTATCGTTTTTATCGGTCTCGTCATAATCTCGGAACAGATTGATGATTGTATAGCTTTTTTCGCTGAAGAAAGAGTATATTTTTACCGGTATCCTGCAGCGCGTAAGGCTTTCTGCTATGATATAACCTTCAGATGCGATTATTTCCTGGCGATTGGCTTGAGATGAAGATGCGTCGAGCATTATATCCACACTTAGATTTTTGATATCGTCTTTAAGATTTTTTATAAAAATTTTGTTGTCATTGAGGTAGAAATTTCTCCAAACCCTTTCTGCCATGAATTTCCCAAATTCTGACCTTATGGAATATGATTCCGAGTTGGCAAGAATAGCATTTTTGATTTCATTTGTAAGCCTTGAGATACTGTTATTATTCCTTGCAAGGTCCTTTTTATAATGTTCCTTATTTTTCTCTCTCTGCCTTATGACGGCATCTCTGTGATAAATTGCGTCCCTGTTATTGATGATATTATCCTCAAATTGTCCACAGGTAAAGTGCATGTGGCAGTTTTTGTGGTTACCGGTGCATAGAACCTGTTCAATGGCTTTTGTCTGTGATTCCGGCAAAATGGAAATTCCGTATAATTTTTGCATATATTCTCTCTGGCGCTTATCGCGCAGTTCTATAAGTTTAAACCAATTGGAAATCAGTTTGCTGAACCTGCTTTCCTTTTTCTTGAAACTGATTTCTCCGGAATATTTGTAAGATGCTATTTTAAAGAGTCTCAAAAATGGTATGATATGGCGACGGCGCGGTATTTTTCTTTTTCCTCCATAGCTGGAAGGAATTAATCCAAATCTGAAATAAACTCTTATTATCTTGTTCAACCTCCGTATGATCTGCTCCGTACTCATGGATTTATCAAATTCCAGCTCATTGAGGATTTTAGAGGCTAGGCCTGTCATTTTTGGATTTTCACCTAGGGCTTTCTTAAAATGAGCTATCCTGATTTCATCAAAAAGATAATTGGTAGAAGCCGCATCGCATCCGCTCAATATTTTTTTTGAATAGCTTTGGCGCAGGCTCTCAAGAACAGGTCGCTCAACTTTTCCTCTTTCATAAGTACAATTTTCCAAACCTATCCACGTCAGACTTTTCAACAACTCTTGATAAGCATCCTCCTTTAAATCATTGAAAAAATTTTCAAGGAGTGAATAATCATAATACTTATGGACAGCTCCGATTATATAGTTTAAATAAATGTCGGCTTTCCCGTTTTCATCATAGGCTTCGATTTCAGGTTTAAAAGAATACTCACCTGAAGCATTCCATATAATATTAAAAGCTCTTTCCTTTTCCTTATTTTCAGTTTCCATAATCAGTCCGTAAAGATTTCACCTCTTTTAAGCTTCTCAGGTATCCTAAGGCGGATAACATCTTCTACAAGCTGCTGTTCAAAGCTGTCAAAAGATTTGTTGGTAATGCCCATTTGAAGCGCTTTAAATGCATCCAGTCCCTTGTCCATAAGATGGATGGATGATATAAGCCCCCTTAGATCTAACGGTTTAGTGGAAATCTCTGAACTTTCGCTTTTCTTTTGAATGTCTTTAAAAAGTCCTGCAAATTGTTCTATATACTCTTCTTTCATATTTGGAAATTCCCTACGGAGAAGTTTTTTAAGATTAGCAAAAGAAATGCTAGGCATTTGAATGACCATGAAGCGGGAAGCCAAAGCTTCATTGAGTTCTCTTGTACCTGCATATCCGTAATTCATCGTTGCAATAAATCTGGTCGCATCATCCAGCGGTATCTTTTCATAACCTGGTATATCTATGATTCTTCGAAAATCCAATGTAGCGTGAAGAAGTGCGATGGATTCATTCTTTGCCATATTGATCTCATCGAGTACTCCGAATCCCCCATAAATAGCACATTCATATATGGGGCCATGCCTTAGAACAACCTCTCCGTTTTTAAATGTATCGGTACCGATAAGAGACGATGAATCAGTATTAACATGAAAAGAAATATTCCAGATAGGCCTTTGAAAAGCTGCCGCAAGATTTTCAGCCAGTACATTTTTTCCGGTTGCCTTGGGACCAACTAAAAGAAGGTTTTCGCCGCAAAGAAGGACTGTAATAGCTTCTTCCCATATATCCTTTCCATAATAATTATACTTGGGATTAGGTATCCTATATCTTAAATCAGGCTTTACATTGTAATATTTTCGAAATTGTTCTATTTCGTCGATTAGATTCTCATTGATTTCCTCTTCTCTCAAAAAATCCAACAATGCTGACACCTCCAGACGGTTTGCGTATAGAAATGCATCATATAAAAATAAACCTACCATAATATATTATAGCATAGAAGCATTTTTTGAATGAAATCATTTATATAAGCCTGATTGCCATCTTTGTGCACATTTATTTTTAGTTTATCACTTTTGGGATGTGTGCCTTTATGGAGCCGTTTTGAGAGAATTTTTCTCTGCGCTTAACAACATAATCAATGTATGATAGTATAAAATAAAGAATGTAAAAGCATATGGCTTGATATGATGATATAAATAATTTAGGTGGAGCTGACTATGAAAAGTTTAATAGTTTATGAATCTGTATGCCATGGGAATACTGAAAAAATAGCAAAGGCAATGGCAGAAGTTTTAAATGCTGATTTGATTAAAGCCGGTCAGGTAGACTTAGATAGTTTAAATGACTATGATTTAATAGGTTTTGGTTCCGGAATATTTTTTGGAAGATTCCATGAAAATGTTTTTGGTTTGATTTCCAGACTGCCCAATATGCCTGGTAAAAAAGCATTTATTTTTTCTACGAGCGGACAGGGCAAAATTGGATACAATGTTCTTGTTGAACAAAAGTTAAAGGAAAAGGGTTTTGAATCTGTTGGCAGTTTTGCATGCAAGGGTTATGATACTTACGGACCGTTTAAATTGGTCGGAGGCATATCCAAGGGCAGGCCAAATGATGGTGATATTCAAAAGGCAAGGAAATTTGCAGAAAAACTTTGCATATGATGAGCGAATAGGGCAGAGTGTAAATATTTTTTATTTCAAGAAAGAACTTATCCAATGTATAGGTTCTTTTTTGTTATGCACATATGGGGATTTAAGCGACATACATGTATGAATATGAGTAGCATTTTTATATTTTATTTATATACTATAATGAATGCAATATTTTTTGGAGGAGTTTTAAATGGCATACGGTTATTACAATATACCGATTGCATCATGTTTTAATTGCCCTTACATGATAAGAGGTAAACTTGACCAAAATATCGATGCTATAGAAGGAACTGAAAGCAGTGTGAAAAAAGTGGAAGATACGATGATACCATATGATGATTCCCAATATAGGGTATTGCCGCTGCTTACAATACCGCTTCTTTTTGCTGCTGCCGCTGGCCCAAGACCGATATTCTATAATCCAGGACCATTTTGGCCGCAGCCGTTTTCCTATTATTACTGGTACTATTATAGATAGGCACGACAATATTTATAGGTTAAACCAAACAAAAAATTTAAATGAATAGGAGATATGCATATGAAGAAAATTGTGTGTTTTGGAGAAATATTACTAAGGCTTTCGCCAGCTGATTTTAAAAGGCTTATACAAAGCGAACAATTTGAAGCCACATATGGAGGATCAGAAGCAAATGTTGCGGTTGCACTTTCCGAATATGGCAAAAGTACATCTTTTGTTACAAAATTGCCTGATAATGAAATCGGACAGACTGCTGTCAACAGTTTGAGGCGCTATGGCGTCAATACAAGCAATATCGTAAGAGGAGGAGAAAGGATAGGCATATACTTTTACGAAAGAGGAGCTGATCCAAGACCATCCAGAGTAATCTATGATAGAGCTCATTCCTCAATTTCGGACGCTGAAAGAAGCGATTTTGACTGGACAAAAATAATGAAGGATGCGGAGTGGTTCCATTTTTCAGGCATTACCCCGGCTTTAAGTGATAATGCCGCAGAGATAACTATGGATGCCGTGCTTGCTGCAAAGAAGGCAGGAGCTACTGTCAGTGTCGACTTGAACTATAGAAAAAAGCTTTGGAAAATTGAGAAGGCAAACAAAGTGATGAGCAATCTCGTAAAGCATTGTGATGTGGTCATAGGCGCTATAGAAGATATGAAAAATACTTTTGATATAGCAGCCGGACTTGAAGATGAAGATGACAAAAATCTGATAAATGTGATGCAAAGCCTTATGTCACAATTTGATTTGAAATGCATAGCTGTGCCTATGAGAAAAACCATTAATGGAGGAGAAATAAGCTGGCATTCAGTATTGTATGACGGTAGCAATTGTTACAAATCAAAGAATTATACTTCAAGGGTAGTGGACAGAATCGGTGCCGGTGATGCTTTCGGAGCGGGAATAATATATGGTCTGGGTTCAGGATATGATATGAAGCAAACTTTAGAATATGCAACAGCCTCATCTTGCCTGAAGCATACGATTGAAGGCGATTTTAATAATATAACCGTTAAAGAAGTTGAGGATTTCATGGCGGCAGGTTCTTCAGACAATTTAGAGAGGTAAATTAAAAATTCGCATTTGATATCTAAAGCAGGAGCCAAATTATTGTACTCCTGTTTTTGCGTTTAATACGGATGATAATTTTAAGATGATGCGAAAGTGTAAAGTACGCCTTTAATGTTCAAGTTGAAAATAAAAAAGTGGCATGTTAGTATGATATGACATGAAAAAGCAAGACCAGAGTATGGGTTGTATGATAATGAAGCAGAGGTTTTGGAGATTAAAATTATAATAAAGGATGAAGGGATTGATACGATATTAGATAAATTTAAACTGGATGGTAAAATTGCGATAGTAACCGGGTGCAGGACAGGGCTCGGCCAAGGGATGGCTTTGGCACTTGCGGAAGCAGGAGCAGATATTGTCGGAGTTGGCGATCGTGATATGGAGGAAACAAGGGCGCTTGTTCAAAAGCTTGGAAGAAAATTTGTTGGAGTTCAGGCAAATCTGATGAAAATGGAATCTATACCTATGGTTGTTGACGCAGCCATCGGAAGTTTTGAAAAAATAGACATACTTATAAACAATGCAGGGATTATAAGAAGAGAAGATGCCGTAAACTTTTCTGAAAAGGATTGGGATGATGTTATAAACATCAATTTAAAGGTATTATTTTTCCTTAGCCAGGCAGTTGCAAAGAAATTCATTGAACAAAAAACCGGGGGTAAGATCGTAAATATTGCATCGATGCTCTCATTTCAAGGCGGCATAAGAGTGCCTTCATATACGGCCTCAAAGTCAGGTGTAATGGGTATTACAAGGCTTATGGCAAATGAGTGGGCAAAGTATAACATCAATGTAAATGCCATTGCTCCCGGATATATGGCTACAAATAATACGGCAGCATTAAGAGAAGATAAATCAAGGAGTTCGGAGATACTTGACAGGATACCTGCAGGAAGGTGGGGATTACCTGAAGATGTAAAAGGCCCTGCGGTATTCTTGTCATCTTCAGCAAGTGATTATGTAAATGGCTATACCATAGCAGTGGATGGCGGCTGGCTGGCAAGATAGATATTGTTAAGCTGGTTGCCCATGTAGGTAGGGAAAGCACGATTCTTCGATAAAGGGGGAAGGAGTTATGGAACATAAACATTTATCATAAAGTATCATATCATGGCAAATAATATGCATGAGCCTTTTAAGTTTTCTATATTCAAGGCCGGGAAAGCCGGAAATCAGAAGCAGTATAACAGATATTTTGATTTGATTTTTACTATGTTTTATGTTAGTATATTCTGTGTCTTCAATATGCGCCCGTAGCTCAGCTGGATAGAGTGCCTGACTACGAATCAGTAGGCCGTGGGTTCGAATCCCTCCGGGCGCACCAAGTTATCCCAATATCTGAATTTTCAGTGTTGGGGATTTTTATAACTGATAAATTCCAATTTGAAAGGATTCCCTATTTTTATACGTTTTTATATATTGTGTATATACCGAGATAAAGATATATCATTGATGTGATGGATATGTCTACGTTGTATGAATAAATTTATCCTGGTCTTGATATCAAAAAATATATTTGCAATTCAATTCAGTTATGTAAGGAGGTAGAAAATGACAGATTACATAATTGCAACCGCTTCAACCGCAGATCTTCCTGCGGAATATTTTAAAGAACATGATATCCCGCTTATCAGCTACACTTATACTGTTGATAATAAGCTGTATGTTGACGACTGCCGAGAAGAGACAAGGGCAGCCACCTACACGGCGATGCGGAAAGGTGCGATGGCATCTACTTCCATGATCAATAGTTATGCATACCATGAATTTTTCAAAAAACTCATGGATACGGGAAAAGATGTAATTTTTTTAGACATGACCCGTCAGATATCCCATTCCTTTATTAGTGCCGGGAAAGCGGCCGACCAGATCCATAAAGAATATCCGAATCAGCGCTTTTACCTGATGGATACCCTCTGTGTGTCCGGGGGCCTTGGGATGCTGGTGTACTACATGGTCAAGCTTCGGGAAGCCGGCCGGAGTTTTGACGAGACGATCAAATGGGCGGAAGCCAACAAGCTCAAAATCGCTCACTGGTTTACAGTGGATAATCTCAACTACCTCAAACGCGGAGGGCGTGTTTCCAACGCTGCAGCTTTGGTGGGATCGCTCCTTTCAATAAAACCTGTCCTCTATGTATCAGATGAAGGCAAACTTGTTGTTGCTTCCAAAGTCCGCAGCAGAAAAACTGCCTTGCTCTATATCATTGCCAGAATGAAAGAGGATTTTACCGAGCCGGACGGTAAAGAGGTATTCATCCTTCATGCCGACTGCATGAGGGATGCGGAATTTATGCGAAAAAAGGTACTTGAAGCCTTCCCGACTGTATCGAAGGTGACGATCATGAGCCTTGGCGCTGTTATCGGCGCGCATTGCGGGCCGGGGCTGCTCACCATATTTTATCTTGGCAACAAGCGCTATTCATAATGGATAATTTTCGATTCTGCGTTAAAAAATTGCATTAGCCTTGCATTCAAATCGAGCAAATGGCACAATAGAAGTAAAAAATACCAAGCCTTAAGGGGTTTGGTATTTTTATTGTTTTATAAATCCACTGGATTAGCCCAACATCATAAACTTAAGGAAATTTGATTAACTTTATTTTTTGCCAGGAAAAGGATTGACCACTTCAATGGAAATTCATAAATGTTTCACCCAAAAAGGAGCAAATTCCATGAAAAGGCACAACTTCGGTTTCTTTTCTGTAGCTGATAGGTTCCATAGGCGCTCCTTTTCCGTATTCAATTTTCAAGGCTCAGCAATTCTAAAAAATGCGTATCAGCGGTCCTCCTTCGTCTGTCCGTACTGGGCTTGCGTCTGTAGCTGCCGTTTCATATCGTCCGGGATCACATCCACAATGCGGTGAAGCTCCCGGACTTCGATTTCAAGCCGGTTGTGTTCAAGCTGCTCATGGAGTTTGTTCTCATTACCCGCTTTTGCTTCCAGCGCCTAATCCTGCGGTAAAACCGTCCTGCGGAACCATGTGCAGCAGACGGAATAGGAGATGTTCAGGACGCAAGTGTATACTTTTCTGACCGTCCGTCCCGTATATCCACAAGGTTGGAAAACGGGCGGAAAAGCGAAAATTTCCGCGATTGCGGAGAAGTATGATATAATAAAAAGAATAAAAAATCCGCTTTGGGAAAGTACGAAAACGAGGACTACAAGGACATCAGCCATGCCAGCATCGTGACGCTGGCAAAATTCTATGGCGTTTCCGCCGATTACCTGCTGTGGATGACGGAAACAAAAATCACCCAAACGCAGACCTCGTGCAGCTGCATTTGAGTGATGAAATGATCGGGCTTTTGAAAAGCGGGAAAATCAATACCCAGCTGCTGTGTGAAATGGCTGCGCATCAGGATTTTGTAAAGCTGGCAGACGTCGAAGTTTACGTGTATGGCGTTGCCAGTATGCAGGTACGGAACCTGAACGCATGGATTCGACATGGGTCGGAAGGTAGGCGGCTTCTGTTGCTGAAAACTTTAGCAATATCTTCGGAGGCATAGATTTGAAGATGAAATGTGCAAACAAGCAAAAATTTAAAAGGACCACAACGGGCATGAGTATTCTTATACTCGTGATTGCTGCAGCTGTGGTTCTTATCGGTATAACCATATTCCGTTTCTATCGTGTAAAACAGCTCAGCAAAAACCTTTATGCCGGTGTGGATGGTCAGGTCACGGCAAATGATGCCGGGACATCCAATGCCAAACTGGCGGCATACCAGAAAAGCAGTCCTGCTGATATCCTGCAAAGTGGAGACGCAGATAAGACGCAGGTGTCGATTATATTTTCTGGGTTGAACAAAGATGAAAAAACAAATGAAAAAATCATTGACCTTCTGAAAAAGCATGATGCGGAGGCCGTGTTTGCTGTGCCTGCCGTTCATGCCAGAGAAAATGATGGAGTCTTAAAGAAGGTCCAGAAAAATGGGAATTCCTTTGCCAGTAACGGGCTGAACGGCAATACGCAGATGGAAAAGAAAGAGCTGTCTGAACTTCTTAATGACTTTTCTCTTTCAAAAACGACTCTTGAAGCGGAGACGGAGGAAATTGTGAACCGTCTCTACTGCTCCGGAACTGCGTATACAGCATCTGTTTTAAAGGCTGCAAAATCCAGTGGTTATGCCGAGGTTATCAGTCCGGACGACGGAGATCAGATCGATTACACCACCTTTAAAGATGAAAAAGAGGCCTGGAATTATGTCAGCCGGCTTTCCG